>TARA_R110002072_G_scaffold4508_16_pt1 | contig 12979 bp, 11 predicted proteins | sample TARA_R110002072 | Tara Oceans TARA_R110002072 (sample SAMEA4397118) | marine metagenome | biome: Polar Biome; feature: [SRF] surface water layer (ENVO:00010504); material: water (ENVO:00002006), including particulate matter (ENVO:01000060) such as... | depth 5 m | reverse complement strand
TCCCTTTCGGGGGCTTTCTGCGAGGACTGTTTGAGTCCCAAAAAATGCGCAGCATTTTTGGTCGAGTTCCGCAGCAGCCCGAAGGGGACAGCGAGCTTGCGGCCGTCACTGGCCTGCTCCGCACCCTTGGAACCTCACAAGAGATACAGGAAATCGACTAGCGGGCGACGCGACTGAGACTGGTGACGAGGCGTTCGAGATTGTCCCAGGGCTTGCCGCCGGCGAAGCCCTTGATGCTGCCGTCTACCTGGGAAGCCTGCTCCAGCAGCAGGGAAAGGGAAGCGGCATCGTGGCGGGCCAGGGCGGCCTGCATGATCGGCATGCGGTTCTGCCAGACGCGCAGGGTGGAGAGTGCCTGCTGTGCGCTGCGGCCGCTATCGCATTGCTGTTTTGCTTCATACAGGGTGCGAATCTCGCGAGCCAGCGCCCACAGTACCGCCGGTGGTTCAGAACCTTCCGCGCGCAGGCCGTGCAGCATACGCAGACTGGTACTGGCATCGCCCTTGAGGGCGCTGTCGGTCATTTCAAAGACGTTGTAGCGGGCGTTGTCAGATACCGCATCGATAACGGTTTTGGTGGTGATACGAGAATCGGTGGCCAGCAGTTTCAATTTCTCCACTTCCTGCACCGCCGCCAGCAGGTTGCCTTCCACCCGGTCACACAGTAATTGCAGCGCATCGTCATCGATGCTCATACCCGCGCCACGCACCCGCTGTTGCAGCCAGCGCGGCAGGTTTTTCGCGTCTACCGGCCAGATTTGGATTGTGGCACCGGCCTTGTCGAGCGCCTTGTACCATTTGCTGTTGGTGGACTGCTTGTCGATTTTGCCGGAGACGATGAGCAGCACATCATCACCGCTGCTGATATCGAGGTATTCGCAGAGGGCACTGCTGCCCGGTGCTCCGGGTTTGCCGCTGGCAAGGCGCAGTTCCACCAGTTTGCGATCGGCAAACAGCGACATGCTGGCAGCACTGTGCAGAATGTCCTGCCAGTTGAAGCCGGCGACATCGGCGTCGATGATTTCCCGCTCGTTACAGCCCTGCTCCCTGGCTCGTTGCCGGATCAGGTCGCAGCACTCCTGTACCAGCAGTGTTTCGTCACCACTGACAAGATAGACAGGAAGCAGGTTCTGCTGCAGGTGACTGGCCAGTTTCTCGGGATAGAGACGCATTACTTGTTTGCGGGCGGGCTTTTCTTGGGCTGGCCTTGGGGCTGGGTCATGCTGGCGGAGTAAAAACTGATGCGGCGTAGAATTTGCTGGGCCAGGTCAGAGCGCATCTCACCCTGGATTAACCGCACTTCGCCCTCCTTGCCGACGACATTGCGCGGGTCGTTCTCCATCTGTTTGACCACGGTCACAGTGGTTGGCGCCACTACCTCCTTATTGCTCGCGTCGACGATCGAAAACTGCGAACTCATGGTCAGTTCGTACTCCGCCACCCTGGCCTCGGAGTTGAGCGAGAGGCTGCGCTGCTCGAAACGCTCCGGGCCCAGCAGAAGACTGAAATTGGCCTTGTCGCGGTCCGTCCACTGCACGCCGTTGGCAGAGAGCTGCGCGATGACATCGCGACTGAACTCGCTATTGGGGCTTGCCGTCACCAGGTTCATGCTTTTCCAGGAATCGGGCAACGATGCACCGGCAGTGCCCATTCCACGCAGATGGAAACCGCAGGCGGTCAGCAGGCAAGTGATGCCCAGGAGCAAGCTGTAGTGCGTGAAACGCCTGTACATAGTGAGTCTCGCTAGTTGGAGTTGGCCACAATATTAACTAATTTACCCGGCACTACAATGACCTTGCGTACGCTTAGCCCATCCAGGAACCGGGCCACGTTCGGCTGTGAACGTGCCAGCGCTTCGACGGTGTCTTTATCCGCAGTGGCGGGAACGTCCATTTTTGCACGCACTTTGCCATTCACCTGCACCACCATCTCAATGCTGTCGCGAGTGAGGGCGCCCTGATCGGTCTGTGGCCAGCGCGCATTCAGGATATCGCCCTCGCCACCGAGTATTGGCCACAGTGCATGACTCACATGGGGCACGATAGGATTGAGCATCAACACAATGGCGTGCAAAGCCTCATGCAGCACAGCGCGACTTTGCGGCTCACTGTCCAGCTTGCCCAGGTCATTACACAGTTCCATGATCGCAGCGATCGCCGTATTGAAAGTCTGGCGACGACCGTAATCATCGCCGACTTTGGCGATAGTCTCATGCACTTTGCGACGGACGGTTTTCTGCTGCTCGTTTAATGCCGCTGTGTCCAGTGCCGCGACAGGGCCGGCTGCGGCGTGGTTACCGGCCATTTTCCACAGCCTTTTGAGGAAGCGGTTGGCGCCTTCCACTCCCGAGTCCGACCACTCCAGGGATTGCTCCGGTGGCGCGGCAAACATGCTGAACAGGCGTACTGTATCAGCACCGTAGCGTTCGATCAGCGACTGCGGGTCAACCGTGTTGCCTTTAGACTTGGACATCTTGGCGCCGTCTTTCAGCACCATGCCCTGGGTCAGCAGGCGTACGAAGGGTTCGTCGGAGCTGACCAGCCCCTCGTCTCGCATCAGCTTGTGGAAGAAGCGCGAGTAAAGCAGGTGCAGGATGGCGTGTTCAATACCGCCTACATACTGGTCTACCGGCGCCCAGTAATCGGCCTCGCTATCCAGCATGGCGGTATCGTTGTTAGCGCAACCGTAGCGCGCGTAATACCAGGATGATTCCATGAAGGTGTCAAAGGTATCGGTTTCCCGCGTGGCTTCGCCGCCACAGCAGGGGCATCGGGTCTGGTAAAACTCCGGCATGGCTTTCAGCGGCGATCCGACACCTTCAAAGGCTACCTCAGTGGGCAGGACGACAGGCAGGTCGGCGGCCGGTACGGGCACGGCGCCGCACTTGTCGCAATTGATGATAGGGATTGGCGCCCCCCAGTAGCGCTGTCGGGATACACCCCAGTCGCGCAGGCGGAAGTTGACAGTGCGCTTGCCTTTGCCCTCGCGCTCCAGGCGATCCGCGATGGTGGAAAACGCCTGCTGGAAATTCAGCCCGTTGAATTCACCGGAGTTGACCAGAAGACCTTTCTCGGTGAACGCTGCCTGGCTGAGATCACAGGTTTCATCGCCTGTGGGGGCGATGACCTGTGTGATGGGAAGGTCGTATTTCGTCGCAAACTCCCAGTCCCGCTGGTCGTGGCCGGGTACGGACATCACCGCGCCGGAGCCATAGCTCATCAGCACGAAGTTGGCGACCCATACCGGCACCTCCTCGCCCGTGAGCGGGTGGGTGGCGGTGATGCCGGTCGCCATGCCCAGTTTCTCCATGGTGGCCATATCGGCCTCGGCCACCTTGATATTGCCCTGTGACTCAATGAATGCGGCCAGCGCCGGGTCGCGTTCGGCGGCGGCTTTTGCCAGCGGGTGCTGCAGTGCCACCGCCAGGTAGGTCACGCCCATCAGTGTATCCGGCCGCGTGGTGTATACGCTCAGTGCCGAGCCGTCGGCGAGGGTGAAGTCGAGGTCGACACCCTCGGAGCGGCCAATCCAGTTGCGCTGCATGGTGCGCACCTGCTCTGGCCACTGATCCAGTGTGTCCAGGTCCGCCAGCAGTTGTTCGGCGTAGTCGGTGATCTTGATGAACCACTGGTCGATTTCACGGCGCTCGACCGGGTTGTCACAGCGCCAGCAACAGCCGTCCACCACCTGTTCGTTGGCCAGCACGGTCTGGTCGGTCTCGCACCAGTTCACCTCGGCTTTCTTCTTGTAGGCCAGGCCCTTTTCAAACAGGCGGGTGAAAAACCACTGTTCCCAGCGGTAGTAGCTTGGGTCGCAGGTTGCCAGTTCCCGATCCCAGTCGTAGGCGAAGCCAAGCCGCCGCAACTGCTCGCGCATGTAATCAATATTCTGTGCCGTCCACTGCGCCGGCGGCACCTGGTGCTTGATGGCCGCGTTTTCAGCGGGCAGGCCGAAGGCGTCCCAGCCCATCGGCTGCAGTACATTCTTACCCTGCATGCGCTGGTAGCGCGCGATTACGTCGGCAATGGTGTAGTTGCGCACATGGCCCATATGCAGCTGGCCGCTGGGGTAGGGAAACATGGCGAGGCAGTAGAACTTCTCCCGCGTGTCATCCTGTTGTACGGCAAAGCTGTTGTTGGACAGCCAGTGCTCCTGCGCGGCCTTTTCGAGAGCCTGTGGGTTGTATTGTTGATCCATTGCGGGGTGCGCGTTGCGTCCTTGGTATCTGCTGGAAAATCGGTCGGGGCAGGGCCTGGCGGGAGGCCGTCGCGAGCGAAAATGAAGGGCGGATTCTAGCAGTAATTGATGGAGTGCGCGAAAGTTCTGGCGCTTAGCTATCCCGCCAGAAACCCAGATACATCAGGCTCATCAGTATCAGGCCGAGGAAACAACCCAATATCATCGGCTTGTTGCCGAAGCTGCTGAAGGGGGTGTTGCCCAGCATGGCCTCGGCCTGGCCGGTCAGTGTGGTTTCAACAAACTGCTCAGTGCGCTTCAGGATTCGACCTTGATGGTCAATGATGGCAGAGATGCCGTTATTGGTCGCACGCAGCACATAGCGCCCATTTTCCCGCCCTCGCATCTGTGCAATTTGCAGGTGTTGCCAGGGTCCGATGGAATTGCCAAACCAGCTGTCGTTGCTGATGGTGATCAACAGCTCTGCATTCTGCGCGTTCTGGGCCACCAGGTCGCCGTAGACAATTTCATAACAGATGAAGGGCGCGACCCGGTAGGCGCCCACGGACAGGGCTTTCTGCTCGGCGGGGCCGGCGCTGAAAGAGGACATCGGCAGATCAAAAAAATCGATGAGGCCGCGCAGCTGGTCCTCCAGCGGTACATATTCGCCGAAAGGCACCAGTCGCTGCTTGTGGTAGGTGCCGCTACCAGAGCCCATTGCGACTATGCTGTTGTAATAGTCGGTGCTGCCGGATGCGCGAAAAGGAACGCCGGTGATCAGGGTGGTGCCAGCCGCTGCGGCACGCTGGGAGATCGGCTCCAGGAACCCCTGGGCCCGCTGGAAATAATTTGGTACCGCCGACTCCGGCCAGATCACGATATCGTACCCGAGCACGCGGTCGGTGGCGGTACTGAGCTGCTGCAGGATGGGCCTGTACCACTGCGGGTCCCATTTGTATTGCTGGGGCACGTTGGGTTGCACCATCGCGACCGTGATAGGGCGTTCACTGGCCTTTCCGACCCACTGCGTCGGCTTGAGGATAGCGCCGCCGCCCCACAGTGTGATCAGCACTACCGCGTAAGTGGTACAGGAGACGGCTTTGCGGCTGCGCCATGCCAGAAACAGGCAGGTGCCAGAGATAGCACAAATGAACGACAGGCCGAATACCCCGGTTATCGGGGCCCAGCCTGAAATCCAGGTGTCCACATGCGCGTATCCGAGATACAGCCAGGGGAACCCGGTAAGCACCCATTCCCGCAGCCATTCAAACAGCACCCAGAGCGCGGGAAATCCCACCAGCATGCCGCCGGGCAGCGGTCGCACAAACTGCACGTAGAACCAGGCAAAGAGCGCATGAAACAGCGCCAGGCCCGCACAAAATAGCGCGGTGAGCGCCGCCGCCAGTGGCACGCCGGCATTGCCGTGTACGTGAATGCTCACGTAAATCCAGGAGACACCACTGCCAAACAAGCCAAGGCCGTAGAGCCAGCCGCGCCAAACGGCCTGCCTGGTAGAGCAGGTACACAGGAGGTGAGCGTAAAGGGCGCAACTCAGGATGCCCGCGGGCCAAAAATCAAAGGGTGCCAGCGACAGTGTTACCAGCGCACCGACAAGGGGCGCCCAGATCAGGACAAACAGTGGAGGGAGGCTGGATTCAGATCGCATTGACTAAGGTGGCCAGGCAGGCACTACGTTTGCTGCAGTTGCAGGCGCAGGGTATAGATTTTGCGCTGATCGGCCTTGATCACTTCAAATTTGAAGTCGTCAATGGTGGCGACCTCGTGGCGATTGGGCATATGCCCAAAGGCCTGCATCACCAGCCCGCCAATCGTGTCGAAGTCATCATCGCTTAGATTGCAGGAAAAATACGTGTTGAATTCCTCGATCGGCGTCAGGGCTTTCACCATGTAGTCATTTGGATTGATCATCTGGATGTGTCGATCCACCCGTGCATCGGTCTCATCCTCGATTTCGCCGACAATTTCTTCCAGCACATCCTCAATGGTGACCAGACCGGCGACACCACCGTATTCATCAATCACAATCGCCATATGATTGCGATTTTCACGGAACTCGCGCAGTAGTACGTTAAGGCGTTTGCTCTCTGGGACCACCATAGCCGGGCGCAGCAACTCCTCGATTTTGAAGTTGCCGTTATCCAGGTTGAGAATCTGCGGCAGCAGATCCTTGGCCAGCAGGATGCCGAGAATCACATCCGGGCTGTCGCCGATCACCGGGTACCGCGAGTGCGCAGAGTGAATGATCCGTGGCAGGATATCTTCCAGCGTGCTATCGGCCTTGATATACACCATTTGCGAGCGCGGGATCATAATGTCGCGCGCCTGCATGTCGCTGACCTGCATCGCGCCTTCCATAATACTGTGGGCATCCTGGTCGATGACTTCGTTTTCCACCGCCAGCGTCAGCACATCCTCGAGATCGCGACGGTTGCGCGGTTCGGAATTGAACAGCAGGGCAATTTTGTCTATCCAGGATCGGTCAGCGTTGTCGCTGCCAGAACGGTCATCACTCATTGCGATATTTGCTCGTGGGACAGGTGGTTTTCGTAAGGACAACTGTAGTCCAGTTGCCTGAGAATGGCGCTTTCCAGGGCTTCCATAATCTGTGCATCTTCCTCTTCGATGTGATCGTAACCCAGCAGGTGCAGTGTGCCGTGAACCGTCATGTGGGCCCAGTGCGCAGTGGCACTCTTGCCCTGTTGGGCGGCCTCGGCTGCGACCACGGGGGCGCAGATCACGATATCACCCAACAGCGGTAAACCGAGTTCGGGCGGCAGGTCGGCGGGGAAAGACAGCACGTTGGTTGGCCCCTCCTTTCCCCGGTAGCCGGTATTCAACTGTGTCATCTCCTCAGTGTCGACCAGACGCACGCTGATTTCCACCTGCTGCTGTGTAGTGCGCCCGGCAAGTGCCGCTGTGACCCAGCGGCGCAAGTCCGCCCCGGCGGGCACAGGCTCACGGCTGGCTGTCTGGATATCCACTGTCAGTTTCACCGCCGGGTCTTGTCCAGCGGCGTGGCGCTGTCTTCGGCGCTGTCGTAGGCCTCGACGATGCGCTGTACCAGCGGGTGGCGCACCACGTCCTTGTTACCAAAATAGGTAAAGCCCAGCCCCTGGACATCGCCCAGGATGTTGCTTGCGTGGGTCAGGCCCGATTGCGCGCCGCGCGGCAGGTCGATCTGGGTGGCGTCGCCGGTAATCACTGCAGTCGAGCCGAAGCCGATGCGCGTGAGGAACATTTTCATCTGTTCGCGGGTGGTGTTCTGCGCCTCATCGAGAATGATGAACGCATTGTTCAGGGTCCGACCGCGCATAAAGGCCAGTGGTGCGACCTCGATAATATTGCGCTCGATAAACTTGTTAACCGTCTCAAAGCCGAGCATTTCGTAAAGTGCGTCGTAGAGCGGGCGCAGATAGGGGTCGATCTTCTGGCTCAGGTCACCGGGCAAAAAGCCCAGTTTTTCACCCGCTTCCACCGCCGGTCGCACCAGCAGGATACGACGCACCTGCTCTTCCAGCAGGGCCTCCACGCCACAGGCCACGGCCAGGTAGGTTTTGCCGGTGCCGGCGGGCCCGATACCGAAATTGATATCGCAATCCTTTATCATCTGCACATAGGACTGCTGGTTCTTGCCGCGTGGCTTGATGGACGCCCGTTTGGTGCGAATGAGCCTGATGGGCTGAACAGTGGCATCCTGGCCCGTTACCACCAGGTCCTCCAGTCCTGCCTCCTGCAATTGCAAATGCAGCGATTCCGGGCTGAGTCCCACGCCCTCGCAAATCTCGGCGTAGAGGTGGCGCAGCAGTTGCTCGGCCGTGGCGACGCTCTCAGCGGGTCCGCTCAGGCGGATCTGGTTCCCGCGCGGGCTGACTGTGATGCCGAGTCGGTCCTCGATCTGGCGCAGGTGGCTGTCCAGGTGCCCGGACAACATCGCCAGATGACGCGCGTCATCAGGTTCCAGCGTGAGGGTTTGTTGGGTCAACTGTCGAGGTGACGGCTGCGGGGGAGGTTCGTTGTTCAAAGTATCCTGTCGCCACTGTGGGCAATGCTAGTACGGGTTAAGGATATACGGGAATTCACAGGCGTCAACCTGTGAATAACGCGCCGCGCAGAGAGTTGGGCAGTGCCTCGATAATCTGTACATCGACAAATTCCCCGATCAGGGACGGGTCCGTTGAGGAAAAGTTTACCGCGCGGTTGTTTTCTGTGCGCCCCTGCAACTGCCCCGGGTCTTTGCGGGAGACGCCGGTAACCAGGATGCGCTGCTTGCTGCCGACCATATTGCGACTGATCTCTGCTGCCTGCTGCAGAATCCGCGTCTGCAGAATTTGCAGGCGCTGCTTCTTGGTGTCCTCGTCGGTGTTGTCCGGCAGGTCCGCCGCCGGCGTGCCCGGGCGTGCGCTGTAGATGAAACTGAAGGAACTGTCGAAGCCGATCTCCTCGATCAACTTCATGGTGGCGGCGAAGTCCGCCTCAGTCTCGCCGGGAAAGCCGATGATGAAATCGGACGATAGGCTGATATTCGGTCGAATCTTACGCAAGCGGCGTATTCTGGATTTGTACTCCAGCGCCGTGTGACCGCGCTTCATGGCGGCCAGAATACGGTCAGAACCACTCTGTACTGGCAGATGCAGGTGGTCAACCAGTTGCGGTATCTGTGCGTAGGCGTCGATCAGCGCATCGGAGAACTCCACCGGGTGCGAGGTGGTGTAGCGGATTCGCTCGATGCCGGGTATGCGCGCGACAAAATGCAGCAATTCAGCGAAATCGACAACCTCGCCCTCGTGGCTGAGGCCGCGATAGGCGTTGACATTCTGGCCCAGCAGGTTGACCTCGCGGACCCCACTTTGCGCGAGGTGGGCAATTTCAGCGATGACGTCATCCAGTGGCCGCGAGACCTCTTCGCCGCGGGTGTAGGGCACCACGCAGAACGTGCAATATTTACTGCAACCCTCCATTACCGATACGAAGGCACAGGGTCCTTCTACTTTGGGCTGCGGCAGATTGTCGAATTTCTCGATTTCAGGAAAGCTGATATCGACCACCAGCGTGCCGCCGGCACCACGCTGTTCCATCATTTGCGGCAGTCGGTGTAGGGTCTGCGGCCCGAACACCAAATCCACATACGGTGCGCGACGGCCGATTTCCGCGCCCTCCTGGCTGGCCACACAGCCGCCGACACCGATGATGAGGTTGGGATTCTTTTGTTTCAGGTGCTTCCAGCGACCCAGCTGATGGAACACCTTTTCCTGAGCTTTTTCCCTTATAGAACAAGTGTTTAACAGTAATACATCGGCTTCCTCCGGGTTCTCCGTGGGAACCAGGTCATGGCTTAGCTGCAACAGGTCACGCATACGGGCCGAGTCGTATTCGTTCATCTGGCAGCCATGGGTTTTGATGTAGAGTTTCTTGTTCACTGGATTTTGGCAGCGGAACCCGCGCTGTTGTCGCTCTGTAGCAAAAGGGGTGCGGAGTATACCTAGTTAGCGGGAGCAAACCTAGTGCCCCCTCTGTGACCGACAGCGCCATCAACGGTGTCATCGGGCGTGCTTTTACAGCGACAGGATTGGCCCGCACCAGGCTGCAGCACTGCGGGCCGGAAACTGGTATTCTACGGCCATGGTGGTAAGATTGCCGCCCTTTAAAAACAGCTGCCCTGTCGCCGCTACAGCAGATAGGCGCATCGCACATGCGATACACGAGATGACAATGGCAAACCAGCCCGTATACAAGGTGATTTTCCAGAACGGCAACCAGGTGTTCGAAGTCTTTGCCCGCCAGATCTACCAGAGCGATATGTGGGGCTTTATCGAGGTGGAAGAGTTCGTGTTCGGTGAGCGCTCGCAAATACTGGTGGATCCGAGCGAGGAGAAGCTCAAGAATGAATTCAGCGGCGTAAAACGCAGTTACATCCCACTGCAGGCGATTATTCGTATCGATGAGGTGGACAAGGAAGGCAGCAGCAAGGTGTCGGATGTCTCAGCCTCTGAGAACAATGTAACCAGTTTCCCGTTTGCGGGTTTCCCTCCCGGGCAGAAGGGCGGCGAAGAGTAAACCAGGCGCCGATAGCCGATGCAACTCCCCACGCAAAAGCGCCACCGCCCCGATTCGACATTGTTAGCGATTGCCCTTGTGGTTAGCACGGCATTACCCGGTCATGTATTTGCCGCTCCGGACCCCTACGACGAGCAATCCTTGAACACAGGGGCGGAACTGTACGACCTCTACTGCAGCGATTGCCACGGTGTCGATACCGCGGCCACTTACAGCGAGCTCTACGATACGGTCCAGATGGAGGTGTCCGAGGATTACGCCGAACTGGTCGATTTGGTGCGAGGTGGCGAAGAGCCGGAGCCCGTCTATGTGGCGCCCGAAGAAGACTGGCCGGAGTGGGCCGAGACCCCGCCTCCGGAGCGCGAGCCGGACGTCAGGGCGGAAGTGCTCGGGACAGTAACGAGAGCGATTGACACCTACCACAAATCCTCAATGGAATCCGGTTCGCCGGACTATCTGGGCGTTGATGCCAGTGCCGGCAACGCAGCGCGGTTTGACCCTGTGCCGGGTGCAACCAATCTCGCCGATCCACTGGCCTATTTCTACGGAACCTCGGAACAGGATATCTTCAACAGCATCGCCGACGGCACGGGGGCCGCGATGCCGGGTTGGCGCACTGAACTGGGCAGTGACGAGGCAATCTGGGATATTGTCAACTACATCCGCAGTCTATGGGGCGAGGAGTGGCGGTACTAGCGCACACCCGCTCGCAGCCCCGGGTCAGCCTTCCTGTTATTGCTTGCGCTGCAGCTGGTCCTCGATCGAGGCCAGTTTCACACATACCACGAACGCCTCGATGGCGGCATTGAGATCCTCGAGCGAGGGGTAGGTGGGCGACAGCCGGATATTGCTGTCGTCGGGATCATTGCCGTAGGGGAAGGTCGCACCGGCGGGTGTGAGCTTGACGCCGATCGCATCGGCCAGCTGTACGACCTTGCGGGCCAACCCCGGCAGGGTATTGAAGGAGACAAAGTAACCGCCGCGAGGTGCCGCCCAGGTACCCATGCCCCTGCCATCCAGTGCCTGCTGCAGCGTGTCCAGTACGCACTCAAAGCGCGGTTTGATGATGGCGGCGTGAGCAGCCATGTGCCGGGCCAGCGTATCCGGGTCGGACAGGAAGCGCACATGGCGGAGTTGGTTGACCTTATCGGGGCCGATGGTTTGAAACGCGAGGTGCCGTTTCAGGGCCGCCAGGTTCTTTTCGCTGCTGGCCAGAAAGGACACGCCGGCGCCGGCAAAGGTGATCTTGGAGGTGGAGCCAAACTGGAAGACGCTGTCCAGGGTGCCGTGTTGCAGGCAGAAGTCGCGGATAGAGGCCAGCTGCGGTGCATCGTCATACAGGGTGTGCACGGCGTAGGCATTATCCCACATCACCAGGAAATGACTGCCAGCGATCAATCCCAGGCGTGCAATGCGATCGACCGTGTCGTCGCTGTAAACACAGCCGGTGGGGTTGGAAAAGCGCGGCACACACCACAGGCCCTTGATGGAGTCGTCCTCCTTCACCAGCGTCTCGATCACGTCCATATCGGGCCCGCTGTCCAGCATGGGTACGGTGATCATCTCAATCCCAAGGTGTTCGCAGACTGCGAAATGGCGATCGTAACCGGGCGCGGGGCAGAGGAATTTCACCGTATCGCTATTGCCCCAGGCAGACTCCGCGCCAGCCAGCCCCTCCGAGAGGGCAAATTCAATCACGGTGTACATCAGCGAGAGGCTGGAATTGCCGCCAATCAGGGTTTCCGCCGCAGCGGTGCCCAGCACCTGTGCAAACAGGGCCCGGGCTTCAGAGAGTCCGTCCAGGCCGCCGTAGTTGCGCACGTCGGTGCCGTCCTCGGAAAAGTAATTGCCCTCAAGAATCCCGTCCAGGGCATTGGACAGCGCCGCCTGCTCGGTGCAGGGCTTGCCCCGGGTGAGATCCAGCGACAGGTTGCGGCCTTTTAATGCGCTGTACTGTTCCTGCAGGGAGTTCAGTTCTGTCGCGAGCTCGGCGACTGATAGCTGATCGATATGCACGGTGTTGTCCTCGTGTAACTGCGGCCGATACGCAGTGGAAAATGAAGCGAGAGAGTATAACGGGAACAGCCCCGCTGCAGCACGCCTGCGCGCGCCGAAACTTGAAAATTACCGTTCAGCCTATATAAAGAACTGATGCGCCTGCATCAGGGCGACCCATGCCAGAGATGGAACAGGAATTGAAGCACCATGAGTGAGCCGCAAGATTCGACAGAAATAGAAGTGGAACCTGCACAGGAGACGCAGCAAACACCGGCGGTGGCCGACGATGTGTTGCCGGATACCCTGTATTTGATGCCGGTCCCGCATCGGCCGTTCTTCCCGGGGCAAGTGCAGCCAATCGGAATCAACCCCGCGGAGTGGCAGAGCACTCTGGAGGCCTTGCAGCGAGAGGGCCACGGTTTGATTGGTTTGTCCTATGTGGAGATGACGGATTCGGGGAATGCGGAGCCTCGCCAGTTTCCGGAAATAGGGTGCGCTGTGCGCCTGCATCGCTCTCCCATGGCGGCGGACCAGAGCGGACATTTCCTCGCGCAGGGCATCAAGCGGTTTCGTATTGTGCGCTGGCTGAATGACAAGCCGCCCTACCTGGTGCAGGTAGAGTACCCGCGCAGTCAGGGTGATCGCGACGACGATGAAATCAAGGCCTATGCCATGGCCCTGATAAAGCAGATCCGGGAACTGCTGCCACTCAACCCGCTCTACAGCGAAGA
>TARA_R110002072_G_scaffold17625_1_pt1 | contig 12987 bp, 15 predicted proteins | sample TARA_R110002072 | Tara Oceans TARA_R110002072 (sample SAMEA4397118) | marine metagenome | biome: Polar Biome; feature: [SRF] surface water layer (ENVO:00010504); material: water (ENVO:00002006), including particulate matter (ENVO:01000060) such as... | depth 5 m | reverse complement strand
TATTTAATGCTATACCAATCCGAAACAAATTCCCAAACATTACCTGCCATATCATAGAGCCCAAAATCATTTGGAGGATACGATTTTACTGGAGCCGTTCTCTCAAAACCATCTTCTAAAGTATTATTTACAGGAAACTCACCTTCCCAACTATTTACCATTTTGGAAAGCTTTGATCTATCATCACCCCAAAAATAAATAGTACTTGTTTTCTTCCCTCTAGCAGCATATTCCCATTCAGCCTCAGTTGGCAAACGTCTTCCTGCCCATTTACAATACGCTTGGGCATCTTCATAACTTATGTGTACAACAGGATGATTGTTTTTACCTTCAATATTACTATCTGGTCCACTAGGATGCCTCCAGTTAACTCCAATAACCCAACGCCACCACTGTGAAAAATCATATAAATTAAGAACCGAAGATTTTGTTTTCTTAAACATCAAAGATCCTGGTTGTAAAATACTATCATGTGGTTTAGGTGTTCCTTCTGGTAATTGATTTTTCATGGCTTCCCAATCAATTTCACGTTCTGCAACAGTTACATAACCTGTTTCTTTAACAAACCTTTTAAACGCTGCATTGGTTACCTCAGTGATATCCATAAAAAATCCATCAACTGCTACAGGATGTTGTGGTTTTTCATGACTCATAGCCGTTTTATCTTGCGGAACTGCGCCTTGCAAATACGAACCTCCAGCAATCCAAAGCATCCCTACTGGTGGCTTTGCCGTAAGACTATCCATTCTTTTTTCACTAATGTTTTCAATGGCTTTTTCATCTTCAATTATAATTTCGGCTTTCTTTTCTTTACAGGCAACTATCACTAAGCAGCATGCCGTTGTAATAATTAAGTGCTTCATTTTATTCATTTTAATATTGGGAAATTATTTCTGTAAATGTATTTATTAATTACTTTAAAACCCACTTCTCGTATTTAAAGTGTTTTTTTAACATAAGTTAATTCCTTTACTTTCTATCGGTTTTAATTACCTTTGCATAACATTAATACTCGCGTTTATGATATATTCTATGACAGGTTATGGAAAATCTGTTTTGCAATTACCAACAAAAAAAATTACCATAGAACTTAAATCTTTAAATAGTAAAAATTTAGATTTAAATGCTAGAATGCCTTCTATTTATAGAGAAAAAGAATTGGCCATAAGAAAAATTTTAGCTGATAAATTGGTTCGTGGAAAAGTAGATTTTTCAATTTATGTGGAAGCTACTGCTGAAGATACCTCTACGCAGATAAACACACCTGTTGTTAAGCAATATATACAGCAATTAAAAAATGTGGTAGATGGTGACAACATGGATTTGCTAAAAATGGCAGTTCGTTTTCCAGATGCACTAAATACAGTTAGAGAAGAAATTGATGAAAATGAATGGAAAACTATTGAAGCTGAAATAAACCATGCTATTGAGGACTTGAATAACTACAGATTAAACGAAGGGAAAGTTCTTGAAATTGACTTTAATAACCGCATTGTTTCCATTGATGAATTACTTGAAAAAGTTATAGCCATAGATCCTAAACGTGTTGAAGGCGTGAGAGAACGTTTATTAAAAGGTGTTGAGGAGTTAAGAGAGAAATACGACGAAAATAGGTTTGAGCAAGAACTGGTGTATTATATTGAAAAGTTTGATATTACTGAGGAAAAAGTACGCTTAAAAAACCATCTTAATTATTTTACTGAATCTATAAATTCAAAAGATTCTAACGGGAAAAAATTAGGGTTTATTAGTCAGGAAATGGGCAGAGAAATAAACACTATAGGTTCAAAAAGTAATTACGCACCCATGCAACAATTGGTTGTTCAAATGAAAGATGAACTGGAAAAAATTAAGGAACAATTATTGAATGTACTGTAGTTAAGTTTACAGTCGCAGTGGCAGTATTCAGTCAAAAAAGTTAGTATTTGTGTTAGAAGAAAAAAGCAAAAATAAACAAGGTAAACTCATCGTATTCTCAGCACCGTCAGGTTCAGGAAAAACAACTATAGTAAGACATTTATTAGGAGTTGATAATTTAAACTTAGAATTTTCTATATCTGCAACTTCAAGAGAGAAACGTGGAGAAGAAGAACACGGAAAAGACTATTATTTTCTTTCTGCAAAAGAATTCAAAAACAAAATTAAGAGTGATGAATTTTTAGAGTGGGAAGAAGTATATCGGGATAACTTTTACGGCACATTAAAAACCGAAGTGGAACGTATTTGGGCTTTAGGTAAAAACGTGATTTTTGATATTGATGTTTCTGGAGGGTTGCGAATAAAACGAAAATTCCCGGAGGAAACTCTCGCGGTTTTTGTAAAACCACCAAGTATTGACGAATTGAAAATCCGGCTAAAAAAGCGTAAAACAGAAAGTGAAGACAAAATAAACATGCGTGTTGCCAAAGCCTCGGCTGAATTAGCAACAGCGCCTTTATTCGATATTATAATTGTTAATGATGATTTAGAAAAAGCACTTAAAGAAGCTTACATAAAAGTTGATGATTTCATAAATTCTTAAACATGAAACATTCAGTACTAAACCACTTTGTTTTAAACTCATTTCATAAATGTCGCATGTGACCTTTGAAAAACAATAAATTTGAACACATGAAAATCGGGTTATATTTTGGTTCTTTCAATCCCATACACATTGGGCATTTAGTTATTGCTAATCATTTAGCAGAATACAGCGATTTAGATCAAATTTGGTTTGTAGTAACACCACATAATCCATTTAAAAAGAAAAGTAGTTTATTGGATAATTTCCAGCGTTTGGAAATGGTTTATCGCGCTACAAAAGATTATACCAAACTAAAACCAAGCGATATAGAATTTAACTTACCTCAACCTAATTACACCATAAATACACTTGTCCATTTACAAGAAAAACATCCTGATTATGAATTTTCTTTAATTATGGGTGAAGACAATTTAAAAAGTTTTCATAAATGGAAAAATTATGAACTCATTCTAGAAAACCATCATATATACGTTTATCCCCGAAATTCAAAAAGCAATCCCGATAGCTATCGGGAAGAAACACAATTTGATGAGCACAAAAAAATTCATGTTATTGATGCGCCCATCATGGAACTCTCTTCAACGTTTATTAGGAAATCAATAAAAGCTGGTAAAAATGTACAACCTATGCTCCCGCAACACGTTTGGGAGTATGTGGATGAGATGAATTTTTATAAGTAATCGCAACTTGACTTTATAAGAATGTTCAGCTTAGTCGTTTAGCTGCGAATACCATTCGTTAAAAAGGAATCATATTCGTTATACGTTGTAGCACATCCTTGAAACTATACTTCTCTAAAAATATTGTAACTTGTAAACAGCTATTAACCAATCAAATATGGAATTATGAAAACAAAGCTGACATTTGCAATAATTATACTTTGTGGAGTTTTAATAACAGGGTGTAAACAAAAAGTAGAAGTAGTTAAAATTGATTTAGTAAATGATGAATTTCCAGAAGCGAAACAAGAAGTGATGGAAACCTTTGGTGCAATTGCACAAAGTATTAAAGACGGTGATATAGATAAACTAATATCCTTTCACGCCTATGGTCCAAAGTTTACTGAATTTAAAAATGGAGAACCAAGAAATGGTAGTGAAGCGAACGAAGCTCACGAACGAAATGTTTTTGGTTCTGTAACTGAAGTCCTAAAGTTTGATGCGAAAGATTTACAAATTGCTATTTACGGTGATGTGGCTAATTTGACCTTTCATTCTGATTTTCATTTAAAATTTGGAGAAGACCTGGTTGTCGTTAATGACCAAATAACACTATTATTTGTAAAGACGGACAGTGGGTGGAAAATGGTTCACGAACATCATTCCCCTTTGGCAGAAGAAGATAGTTAAAAACGCACCGCAATAATGTTTATCATTTAAATGGTAAAAAAAAGCCAACTTTTTCAAGCTGGCTTCGAACATAACATAATTAGCTATTAATTAGACTCTTATGTTCTAATCTAAAGTTGGGATTCTTAATACTTGACCAGGATATATTTTATCAGGGTGAGTAAGCATGGGTTTATTCGCCTCAAAAATAACAGGGTATTTCATAGCGTTTCCATAATATGTTTTTGCAATTTTTCCTAAAGTATCACCACTTTTAACAGTATGAAACTGTGCTACTGGTTCTTCAATTTCAACAGTCATTTGGTCATCAACAGTTGCAATGCCTTTTGAGTTTCCAACAACTAAAACTACTTTTTCTCTTGTAGCTTGATTAAGTGCTAAACCAGAAATTGTAGCAGCAGCATCATCAATAAAAACGTTTAGGCCTTCAACTTGTAGTTGTAAATCGGTAATTGTTTCTTCTAGTTTTCTAGCAGCTGCTTCTTGTTGTTTTAATTTTCTTGCTGCAGCTTCGGCAGCGGCTTCTTTAGCCTCTTCAGCATCGGTTTTTCCAATACCAAATACTTTGGCTCCTGCATTTTTAATAAATGAAAATAATCCCATTGTGTAATTTATTTTAAGGGTTAATACTTTATTAGACACCTAAAAAATAAATAAGTCACATTAAAAATATAACCTAAAAAAGAAACCGCCTAAAACAAGATGTTTTAAACGGTTTCTAAACTAAATAACCAACCAAAATTATTAGTGAAATTTCACTTTATATTATAAAACCTTTCGAGTGTTTTCTCTTGGGTTTGCTACTTTATCTTTTCTATGCTTACGCATTTTATCAGATTGAACTTTTGTCTTCTTTGTTGTTCCATCAGATTTCAAGTACTGAATATAGCCTCTGCCTTCAAATTCATAAACGGTTTCAGAAGCAGGATGAAATAATTCTATCTTGCTGTCATTTATAACGCTCAATTCAAAATATTCATTGTCTAAGAAGTCATAATCTAATGTTAAAGTTTTTAAAAACTCATCCCCAATAACGTCACCTACACCGTAAATTCCTGCATAATCCCAAATAAGACTGTTTGCGTTAAGGCCGTAATCGTCTTGAGAACTTCTAAATGTTGAGTCATTTCCTCCCGCTAAAAACTGTAAATAGTTTTCGTTATCAAATTCATTTAAGGCTCCAAACTCACTAGTATAAGTTTTTTCCCAAGCTTCATATTCTTGTAAGAAATAATGAATATTATCATAGAATACAAAGTCATAGTCAAAATTACTACGTTGGTAACCATCTAAAAAGTATGAGGTGTCGTTGTTTGGGTTATACAACTCAATCGTATTATAATCTACTTCATAAACATCAAACGTTGAAAAACCATCAATATCATGTTGCACATCTAAAATCATATCATAAGCGTCATAGCTACCAACATCAATTCCAAAGCCATCACCATTAGCGCCTAATCCTGCGATGTTATTATTAGCATACACGACATTGTTCATAAAAGAAACCGTAAATGCCTTTTGTAAAAATGGAGTTTCGCCATAGCCAACGGTACTATTAATATCTACATACCAAAGCTCGTAAGAGCGCAATAATTGATTTAGAGAAATAGAAGGTTCATCAATAAAATCATCAACTACCACTTCTGTATAACATGATGTAAAAAGCGTTGCTGTTAAAGCAAAACTTAAAAGTATTTTTATCGTCTTCATAATATAACATTTTAGGGTTCTTGTTTATAGAGTTTCAAAACGCGTGCCAAAATTTTCAGTTGCAGTTTTCAGTTGCAGTCATCAGTCATTAGTATTCTATCAAAATACATCAGTCTTTGTTCTTAATTCTCTTTTCTATATTCTTTTACAACACAGTTCTGAAATCGAAAAATATTTGTGTATTTTTGAAATAGAAAAAGATTTAAATCTATGGATAAGCCTTTAAAATATGCGGTTTTTGGTGCAGGAAGTTGGGCAACAGCTATTGTAAAAATGCTTAGTGAGAATTTAGATGAAATTGGTTGGTACATGCGCAGTGTTTACACCAAAGAACATTTATTGAGAGAGCAACATAACCCCAATTATTTAAGTTCAGTTGAGTTTAATTTAGAGCAATTAAAGCTTAGTAATGATATAAATGAAATTGCTGAATATGCCGATGTTTTAATTTTTGTTATTCCTTCTGCCTTTATTCATAGCGAATTGGAAAAACTAAACCTTGATATTTCGAACAAAATAATTGTATCTGCAGTTAAAGGGATTATGCCAGAAACGGGGCTTTTAGTAGGCGAGCATTTTCATGAAACTTACAAAATTCCTTTTGATAATATTGCGGTTATTGCTGGCCCTTGCCATGCAGAAGAAGTGGCTTTAGAGCGCTTATCGTACTTAACCATTTCGTGTTCGGATACTGAAAAAGCAGAAACTATTGCAAATACTTTATCTAGCGATTATATAAAAACCAAAACCAGCGATGATATTATTGGTATTGAATATGCCGTAATGCTTAAAAACATTTACGCTATAGCTGCTGGAATAGCACATGGTTTGGGTTATGGTGACAACTTTCAAAGTGTGCTAATGAGTAATGCGATACGCGAAATGAAACGCTTTATAAAAAAGCGCCACAAAATGAAACGCAACATTAATAATTCGGCTTATTTAGGCGATTTGTTAGTAACAGGTTACTCGGTATTTTCTCGAAACCGTATGTTTGGTAACATGATTGGTAAAGGCTACACCGTAAAATCGGCTCAAATGGAAATGAGTATGATTGCTGAAGGGTATTATGCCACAAAAAGCGCTCATTTACTTCATGAAAAAAATGCAAAAAAGGCAGAAATTCCTATTATAAACGCAGTTTACGAGATTTTATACGAAAATAAAGATCCTAAAAGGGTGTTTAAGAAGTTGACTGATAAGTTGGATTAAAAAAAATATTTGGACGTTACACTCCCGATAGCTATCGGGACTCGCTGTGCGCTCTCCACTGCAATCCCTAACCTTTAGTTTGTATTTGATACCTCAAAATAGAATCCACTCCTCCTTTTAAGGATGGGAATTTTTCAATTAATATATTTAGTTTATTATATTGTATTTTAACTAAAATTATAAAACGAAACGTGAACATGAGTCCTTCCCTTTTTAAGGGAAGGTGGATTTGATTTTAACAAAAAATCAAAAACGGAAGGGTTAAATACAAAATGAATAATATCCATAATTACAAATATTTAGAAGAACGTAGAAAAAAGCTTCGAAAAAATTTAACTTCAGCTGAAGCCACATTATGGAAACATCTTCAAAGAAAACAATTAGGTGGTCGTAAATTTAGAAGACAGCACAGCATAGAAAACTTTATTGTAGATTTTTATTGTCCTAAAGAAAAACTTATTATTGAACTAGATGGTGCATATCATTTAGATTTTGCTCAACAAAACTATGATTTAGAAAGAACAAATAGATTAGAAATCTTAGGTTTCAAAGTTTTAAGATTTGAAAACAAATTAGTTTTTGAAGATATTGAATTTGTATTAGAAGAAATAAGTTCTCACTTTAAAAGTTCGTAAAACCACCTCGTCTTTAATTTCGAGGTGTCGAAATTAAATCCACTCCTCCTTTTAAAGGAGGAGAATTACTTTCGATTAATATACATAGTTTATTATACTGTATTTTAACTAAAACTATAAAACAAAACGTGAACACAAATCCTTCCCTTTTTTAAAGGGAAGAGCTTGTACCGAATTTACTTCGGTATGGATTTGATCCCGAAGTATCGGGGTCAAAGACGGAAGGGTTTTACTTCACCAAAACGCCTCTAGCTTCCATCAATGGAATAGCTTGTAAAGCCTTTAAATTAATCGTGTTTTTTCTGAATAAATAAGTTTTATCAAACATGGTATTCCCTTCAAAAAAAGACACTTTAAAGGTGTTGTTTAATGCAAACAGTTCCTCTTGCATCAGTTCAATTTTAGCATAGCTTTTTTTAGGAAGTTTATCTAACTTTTTTCTAAAAACAGAGGTGGTTTTGTTTTCAGAATAGCCACTTGTTACAATAAGAATCATTTCTAAATCGACATCCTTATCATTGATAATGTAAGCGTTCCAATCTTGTGTTTTATAGATGTCGTTATATTCGTTTACTACAGCAATGTAAACGTCTTCAACCTCTGGAATTTGGATATCTTTTTTCATTCCTCCTCTAACTCCTCCAAAGGAGGAGAATTAATTTAGTTTTTACTTTTGGTGAATAAAAGGGATTTACAAAGCACTTTTAAACTGCTCCAAGAAACGCACATCATTTTCACTTAATAAACGAATATCGCCAATTTGATGCAATAACATAGCAATACGGTCTATTCCCATACCAAATGCAAAACCAGAATACTCTTTAGAGTCTATCCCACAGTTTTCTAGCACGTTTGGATCCACCATACCACAACCCATAATTTCTAACCAACCAGTACCTTTAGTAATACGGTAATCAGTTTCGGTTTCTAAACCCCAATACACATCAACCTCTGCGCTAGGTTCTGTAAACGGAAAGTAAGATGGACGTAAACGGATTTTACTTTTCCCGAACATTTCGGTTGTGAAATGTTGAAGTGTTTGTTTTAAATCTGCAAAACTCACATCTTTATCAATATACAAGCCTTCTACTTGGTGGAAAAAACAGTGTGAACGTGCCGAAATAGCTTCGTTTCTGTAAACTCTTCCTGGAGAAATAGTTCTAATAGGTGGTTTATTATTTTCCATATAACGCACTTGCACAGAACTGGTGTGCGTTCGTAACAATATATCTGGATTGGTTTGAATAAAAAACGTATCCTGCATATCTCGTGCTGGATGATATTCTGGTAAGTTTAGTGCAGTAAAGTTGTGCCAATCATCTTCAATTTCTGGACCTTCACTAACATTAAAACCTACACGCGAAAAAATATCTATAATCTGATTTTTCACTATAGAAATAGGATGACGCGCCCCAATTTGAACAATCTCGCCTGGGCGAGATAAATCACCATAAATGCCTTTTACTTCTTCTTTGCTTTCTAACTCTTCTTTTAAAGCATTTACTTTTGCCTCTGCAGTATTTTTAAGCTTATTTATGGTTTGACCAAATTCCTTTTTCTGGTCGTTTGCTACATTTTTAAACTCAGCAAAAAAGTCGTTTAGTAATCCTTTTTTACCTAAATATTTTATACGGAATGCTTCTACCTCTTCTTTTGATTGGGCTTTAAAGGCTTCGGCTTCAGCTATGAGTTGGTTTATCTTATCTATCATGACCTATTACAAAATGATGGCAAATTTACTATTTTTTACGTGAATTGCGTTAGGGATTGCAGAGGAAATCCTTTTTTAAAAACTGAAGAACTATTAATTGTGTTTTAAGATAAGAGTTCACAGATTGTCACGTCCTTCGTCCTCACAATGACGTTCTTAAAAAAGATTGTAACGAAAAGCCCGACCTCCCGATAGCTATCGGGAGTGAAACGCCCAACTTCTCGATACATCCCGAAGCAAATTCGGGACACTCGAAGTGACACATATTTTAATTGATATACTCGGTTTCTACAAAGTAGTTTACAATAGCTTCTTTCATTAAAACACTTTGCTCGCCTGCTTTTAAATGAGGTAAGGCTTCTAGCGTTTTGTAATGTGGCCACCCATCATCATCAACAAAATCGAGCTCGTAATAGCCATAAGGTGTTAGCAATTTGCAAATAGCAATATGCATAAGATCTAACTTTTGGTCTTTTTTAAAGGCTCTTTCTAGCTGCCCTAATTCTTGAACACCTATTAAATAAATAATGGCATCAAGATCCAATTTGTCACCATCTGCAAATTGATTGGATAGTTTTTCAACAACAAACTCCCATCGTTCCTTTAATTGTTCGTCTCTAGACATAATATTTTTAAAGTTGCAAAGTTAATGAACCTCTCTGTCACTTCGTGACATCTCTCCTTAAAAAGGAGAGAATTTATTATATATTTACGGAAATTTATTTTGTTATGGGTATTATCGATATTGTTTTAGGGGCTTTAATTTTATTTGGTTTGGTTCGTGGTTTTATGAAAGGGCTTTTTGTTGAAGTGGCTTCTTTAATTGCTTTGGTTGCTGGTGTTTATGGTGCTATACATTTTAGCAATTTTGCAGCTGAGTTTTTGCAAACCAAAACCGAATGGAGTGAACAAACTATTAACATTACGGCTTTTGCTATAACCTTCGTCATTATCGTTTTAGCGATTGGGCTAGCAGGAAAAGCACTGACTAAATTAGCTGATTTTGCAGCTTTGGGGATTATAAATAAATTAGCCGGAGGCGTTTTTGGCGCATTGAAAATTGCCTTGATTTTTAGTGTAGTTTTAAACGTTTTTGACAAACTGAATAACACCATAACGCTTTTAGATGACGATACTAAACAAGAATCTGCACTTTATAAACCGGTAAAATCGTTAGTACCAATGATTTTTCCGAATATTTTAGCACCTCAAAAAGATAATATCCCTGAGAATGAAGCATAAAAAAAGCCACTTTAAATAAGTAGCTTTTTGAATTTAATCTAAATGATAGATTTCCATAATATCTTTTAAATATTTTTCAAAATTGATTTTTAAATCAATTAATTTTCCTGTGTGCACATCAAATACCCAACCGTGAACTTGCAAACCTCTGTCTCTATAGCCTTTTTGCACTGCAGCTGTTTTAATTAGGTTAACACACTGTTCTTTTACATTAAGCTCAACTAATCTGTCATATTTTTTTTCTTCATCTTCAAAAGCGTTTAGCTCATTTTTATGAATTCGATATACATCTCGGATATTACGCAACCAAGGATTTAGAATTCCTAAATCCGCAGATTGCATTGCCGCTTTTACCCCTCCACAAGCATAGTGTCCGCAAACTATAATATGTTTAACTTTTAAATGGTCTACAGCATAATTTACAACAGACATAACATTTAAATCTATACTAATAACCATATTGGCTATATTTCTATGTACAAAAACTTCACCTGGTTTTGCTCCCATTAGTTCCTCGGCCGTTACACGACTATCACTACAACCAATATATAACAACTCCGGGTTCTGCCCTTTACCTAATTCTTCAAAATAATCGTTATCAACAGCTAGTTTGTCTTTAATCCATTGTTTATTATTTTGAAAAACTTTATCTAAATTCATATCATTAATTTTTAGTGTTGGTCTTTTACATTTTGCCTTATCCAGATTAAACACGCTTTAAAATCCTTAAATATATGTTCATTAGGGATTAAATCAGGGATTATATCAATACGTTCCATCATATATTTTGGTTGTCTTAATAATCCAACAAAAAGGACTTCAACCTCTTTTTTGTTTAACTCTTGAAGCATGTCTTCCATGGCGTAAAGTCCAGATTGATCCATATATTGCATTCGCCCTAATCTGAGAATAACCGTTTTAGCAGTATCTGGTATTTGTGCGGTTAATTGTTGAAAATCGCTGGTTGACCCAAAAAACAAAGGGCCTTTAAGATGTTTTATAAATACTTCTTCTTTTAAACTTATTGGGAAATTTGATTCATCGGCCCAAACTTCTTCTTTAAGCGGTTTAACATCTGAACGTTCTGCAGTTAAATCTCCAATTTTTTTCATAAACATTAAAGAGGCTATCACTAGTCCTACTCCAACCGCATAAACCAAGTTCCAAAATGTAGAAAGCAGTAATACAACAATCATTATTAATACTTCCGAACTCATTTTAAATGGTCCAACTTTAATATCTTTTGGTAAACTTGGTATGGCTTTTAACCCCTTATAATCCATAACTCCAATACCTACAGTTATTAAAATCCCTGCTAAAACAGCTGCAGGAATTTTAGAGGCTAATGGCCCTAACCCTAAAAGGATTATAAGTAACATGATACCCGCAATCATTCCTGATAACTTAGTTTTTCCACCAGATGTGATATTTACCACGGTTCTAATAGTAGCTCCAGCTCCCGGAATTCCGCCAAAAACAGCCGCTATACTGTTACCTATCCCTTGTCCCACCAACTCTTTATTAGGTTTATGCTTGGTTTTTGTCATGTTATCTGCAACCACACTTGTAAGTAAAGAATCTATGGCTCCCAAAAGTGCTAAGGTTAGTGCTGTAAAAATATATGGTGTTATACTGCCTAGTTTAAAGCTCGTGAAAATTTCTAAATTTGGGATTGGTAATCCACTAGGGATTTCTTCAATAGGTCTGTAGTTTAATCCGAAGCCAATTGCAATGCCAGACATTACAATTAATGCAACCAAAGTACTAGGTACTGCTTTAGTAATCCTTTTAAACCCATAAATAATAAAGATAGTTCCCAAGGCTAAAATTAACTCAAGCCAGTTAATATTTTGTAGCGCTTTTGGAATTGCCTTTATAGCACCTAGAGCGCCAGAAGCTTCTTTAGCTGCAAGAGTTTGAGATTCTTTTAAAATATCAGCTTGTGAAATTTCATCCGCCCTATATATAGTTTCTTTAAAATTTTCCAGAACTAAAATACCTTCCCCAGCTTCTTCCTTTAAAATATTTTCTAAAATAACTTCTTCTGCTTGTGGTTTAAAAGTGTTTACAAATTCGCCATCTTCTTTTGGATAATACCCTAAGGATGGTAAAATTTGAGTGAGTAAAATAATTACCCCAATTGCCGTCATGAAACCAGAAACTACAGGATATGGAATATATCTAATATATTTCCCTAAGCCTAAAACACCGAGGCCAACTTGCATTAAACCGGCTAATAAAAATACCGTAAGAATTACGGGTAATGCCTTAGAAACATCCCCGTCATTAGTTGCAATAATACCAGCAATAACAATCATACTTACAGCAGTCATTGGTGCTGTTGGCCCAGAAATTTGTGTGCTAGTGCCTCCAAAAAGCGCTGCAAAAAAGCTTATAAAAATAGCGCCATAAAGTCCTGCAGTAGGTCCTAATCCAGAAGACACACCAAATGCCAAAGCTAGCGGTAATGCAACAATTCCTGCGGTAATACCTCCAAAGGCATCTCCTTTTATATTTGAAAAAATGTTTTTCATATTTGAAATTAAATTAATAAATACCAATATAATTCATCTTTGTCCAAAAAAAAAACCAATACCGAAA
>TARA_R110002072_G_scaffold174802_5_pt1 | contig 12987 bp, 11 predicted proteins | sample TARA_R110002072 | Tara Oceans TARA_R110002072 (sample SAMEA4397118) | marine metagenome | biome: Polar Biome; feature: [SRF] surface water layer (ENVO:00010504); material: water (ENVO:00002006), including particulate matter (ENVO:01000060) such as... | depth 5 m | reverse complement strand
TCTTGTCCCTGAGGGACCGTCATTCCGAGCGAAGCGAAGGAATCCGGAGTAAAAAGGTAGGGATTGATGCCTTGAATCAACAGCCGTCCGTCCCAAAGGAAGCGGTAAAAGTCTTGGGAGAGGTTGGGGATGGAAAAAATGAAAACAGCTCTAAAGACGATACCCGTCCAGAACAAGAAGTTGAAATTGCCGGTGTTGGTTTCTACCAGTTTGTAAAACAAAAAGAACAAGGCAGCATAGAGGCTGAGCAGCTTGGTAAAATCACTGCGTTCCAGTTGGTAGGCAAAGGACCCATAAAACACAAGGCTTGCCAAAACCATCAGCAGGGGGATGCGGTGGAGTTGCAGCCAGAGCCTCATGAGCTTCGCTTAAGCGATTTAAAAAACACATACCCAAAGCCAAGGAATAGCATCAGGTGAAAGGGAAATAAACCAAAATCACCTTCCTTGCCCACCACAAAAGCGCTGTACATCCCAAAGGCGAAATACAGCATCAACAACCCTTCAATAAGCACGTGTGGTGATACTTTTTCTTTTAAGTAGATATTGCCTTTCCAGCTGTCTTTGATGGAGTTGATATTGAACTTGGGGGTTCTGATGAATTCGCTTTTCTTTCCAAAATGCCCTTCCAAAATAGCGATGGTATTGTGCAATGAAAAGCCCATCGCAATCGAGAAAAACGTAAAAAACATTCCAATGTATTTAAAGAAATTGAGAACGCCGCCACCGTATATTTTTTTGAACATAAACCAGTAACAAACAAAAAAGATGAGTGTGCTGATTACAAAAAAGCTCATTACGATAAAATATACTTTTAAGTGGGCATATTCATTTTTGATGTAGAGCATCGGGATACTCAAAACAGCCACAATAAAGATGTTCAAAAACATGGTGCTGTTGAGCAAATGCAGGAGTCCGTGTATTTTTGTTTTCAACGAAATGGTAGGGGAGCTAAGCAATCGCCATTTCATTTTCTGAAAGTTCTCAGCACCGCCCTTGTTCCATCTGAACTGCTGAGAACGCGCCGCACTAATCACTACCGGAAGCTCTGCCGGTGTTTCCACATCTTCCAGATAAGCAAACTTCCAGCCCTTCATTTGGGCGCGGTAACTCAGGTCGAGGTCTTCAGTGAGGGTGTCGCCTTCCCAGTTCCCGGCATCGAGGATGCATTGCTTTCGCCAAATGCCGGCAGTACCATTAAAATTGATAAAGTGATTCTGACTATTTCTACCCACCTGCTCCAGGCTAAAATGGGCATCAAGCGCAAATGCCTGTACTTTTGTAAGGATGGAATAATCACGGTTGATATGCCCCCAGCGGGTTTGCACCACACCAATATTCTCTGAGGTAAAATGGGGGACTGTGCGTTTTAACCAGTCGGGTTTGGGGAGGAAGTCGGCATCAAAAATGGCGATGAATTCCCCTTTAGCGGTGTTCAAGCCTTCTTTGAGTGCCCCGGCTTTGAAGCCGGTTCTTTTTTCGCGTAAAACGTGTTGGATGTCCACACCGGTTTGTTGCAATTCAGTGATCAAAGCAGCTGTTTCTGCAAGGGTTTCATCTGTGGAGTCATCGAGCACTTGTATTTCCAAACGCTCTTTGGGATAGTCCATCAATACAATGTTTCTCAAAAGCCGCTCCATCACATATTTCTCATTATAAACCGGCAATTGAATGGTTACAGAAGGCACTTCATCAAGGTGTTCCCAATTGATTTTTTTGGGAGTTTCCTTTTTGTTTTGGGCTCTCACATAATTAAAAAGCAAGTTCAATTGCGCCAGTGCATAAATCAAAATAAAGATTAATGCCGTTGTGTAAACAATGATGGTTATGGTTTCTAAAATCACTTTTTAAAACTGTATTTAAAGATCCAACCTAGTATTTTTATTCCGGCTTTGACCGCTGCTTTTAAGTTTCCTGAAATTTTAGAAATACCAATGCGGTTTTTATAACGCACGGGCACTTCCACATAGGTATAGTTTTTTTTCAGGGCTTTCAGTTGCATTTCTACCGTCCAGCCATAGGTTTTGTCTTCCATTTGCAAAGCTAAAAGTTTTGAATATTTTATCGCCCTAAATGGCCCTAAATCTGTAAAACGAGCCCTAAAAAATAAACGCATTAAGGTGGTAGCGAGCCAATTTCCGAATATTTGGGGAAAGGTCATAGAACCTTTTTCGCGTAAGCGCTTGGCTCTGGCACCAATCACTAAGTCGATGTTTTCTTCAATAATGGGTCTCACGATTTTAGTCAATTCTTCAGGATAATCGCTGTAATCGCCGTCAAGAAAAACCACAATGTCCGGTTTCTTTTCTTGCCCGGCAAGATAGTCCAGCCCTTTTAAACAGGCATAGCCATACCCCATATTTTCTTCCCGCAACACGGTGGCACCGGCTTTTTTGGCAACGGCTTCCGTCTGGTCTGAGGAGGTGTTGTTGACCACAATAATTTCTGAAACAAGTGTGGGAATGTCTGCAATCACCTTACCGATGGACGCCTCTTCATTAAATGCCGGAATAATAACCCTGATGTCTGTACTCATTTAAAACTGCACTTGGGGATTGTCTTTTCTAAAACTCCAAAGCGATGTCCACTCTCCCTTTTTTTGATTTCCCTCATATTTGATCGCCTTTTGAAGTCCGTGATTGGTGTATTCCAAAGCAAAACCTTCTCGTTTTCCGTTTTCAAATTGCATTTTCACTTTTTTGTTTCTTTCATAAAAGATCCACCAACCATTTTTTATACCTGAAGCAAAGTGACCTTCTTTCAAGAGCGCTTTTTCTTCGGAATAAAAATACCAATAACCTTCCTTTTTATCCTTATGATAATGTCCTTTTTTTTGTGTGCTCCCATCCTGGAAATAATAAACCCAATAGCCCTCTTTTAAATCATTTTCTACCCAGCCTTCCTTTATGAGAGTGCCGGATTCATCATACTCTTTAATAAATTCCTTTTCTGAAGCCAATGGTGGAAGTAGAAAAAGAACACAGATTGTTTTTATAAATAAGGATGCACTCATAATTTTTGTTTTGACGTAAAGAGATTAAAAAACTAACAACCCGATGGCTGCTAACTTAGATACGAAGCCTAAAGCGAAAAGGTTTTGAGGAAGGAGCGTTTAATTTTAAGTCTTATGTCTTGAGTCTTGAAGTCATACGTCTGTTTTAAATATTTTTTTATCAGAAAAAAACCGACTCCATCTTTTTACCGTAAGTAGGGTAAGACTAACAATTCTAAAAATTAAAAAAGATGAAAATGAAAATCAAATTAGTTGCAAGCCTTTGCTTGTTGTTCCCGGGCTTATTTATGGCACAAAGCCCCTTAAGCGGATTTATGAAAGGTGCCGGTGAAGGAGCGGTCTCTGTTTCTTATTCACAGGAATCGTATGACAAAGTATTTCTGGTTCCAGTTGAAGTTGACGGGGTACCGGTATTTAATGAGGTGACCGTTAACAGTATTTCGCTGTATGCGGAAGTGGGTATCACAGACCGTTTTAACCTTGTCTTAAACCTTCCTTATGTGGAAACAGAAGGAAATGCCAGTGAGGCGACACTTGCCAATAATGGTTTTGAAAATGAAAGAAGCGGCGTTCAGGATGTGAAGATTTATGCAAAGTATAATTTCCACACCATAAACGCAGGTACAAGCACCATTGACCTCATTGGTGCCATTGGATTGGAAACACCACTGAGTGATTACCGTGCCGATGAAGGTTTGCAATCCATCATTGCCATTGGTAATGAATCATCAAGTTTTAATATGATGGGTATTGCTACTTTCAAAACAGACTTTGGCCTTTTTGCAACCGGTCAAGCCGGATATAGTTTTAAAGGAAATAGTTCACCACACGCCCTCATCACTGAACTCAAACTGGGTTATGCAGCGTCAAAGTTTTATGTTGATGCTTATGTGGCCAATCAGCTTTCTGATAAGGATGGCGTCGATATTTTAGGAGAAGGCTTTGTGGGCTTCTTTCCTGAAGTGAGAGTAAATTACACCCGAGTGGGCTTGAATGCCTTTGTACCGCTTACAGGAGGCATTGGTATTGCCGCCGGAGCAAACACGTATGTAGCCGGAAGAAACATTGGTAAAGCCACAGGGTTCTACGGCGGACTCGTTTACTCATTTTAATTCATTAACCATAAAAAACAAATACAATGAAAAATCTAAATACATTAAAATACCTTTTTTTGTCCCTACTAGTGACTTTCTCTTTCACTTCTTGTGAAACAGAGTCCAGTTTTGAAGATGAATTGCCCTCCATTGCTTTTATTGCGGTTTCAAACCCTGATTTCAGTACCCTGGAAGCAGCAGCAGTAACAGGAGGAGTTGCCGTTGCATTGAGCAATTCAAACCCCAATGACCCATCGGGTGATTATACCGTTTTTGCACCCACCAATGATGCTTTTGCGCGTTTGGGATTGAATGAAGAAACGCTGGGGGTATTACAAAAACCCTTTTTGACAAACACCTTGTTGTATCACGTTTCAAACGGAAACTTGTTAAGCAATAACATCGCAGCAGGAGGGATGTCAACCTCAGCTTTGGGACCGGACAGACGGTTTATAACTAGAGGAAATGACACCTACATCAACGGCTCTAAAATTCTTGCGACCGATATTGCTGCTAGTAACGGTACAGTTCACGTCATCGATAAAGTAATGATTGCAACTGGCGTAGATATAGTACAATCGGCGATTGCATTGCAAAGTTCAAGTGTCTTTACATTCCCCGAACTATCATTTTTGGTCGAAGCAGTCATTTATGCTGATTTAGCAGAAGCTTTAACCGCTGCACCCGGCAGTCCCGATTTTACTGTTTTTGCCCCCACAGACCAGGCCTTTAAAGATTTAGGAACGGCTCTTGGACTCACTTTCAATGAGCCTGCAGACATTAGACAGTTACCGCAAGAGGTGGTTGCAACGGTTTTATTAAACCACGTTTTATTGGAGGATAGTTTTACCAGCGAACTCGATGCAGGGACGGTTACACCTCTTGGTGGAGATCTCTTGACTTTGGGTGCTTTTACAAACGGTACACTCACAATTACCGGTGCCGGTAACGGAGGCGCAGAAGCCAATATGGTCATCCCTGATGTACAGACAACAAACGGAGTGGTTCACGTGATTGACCGTGTATTACTTCCAAACTTATAAAAGAAGCATATATCTAGTTATGTGTGTTAATTAGCTGAACAACACCAATGGAGTTCCTTCCTCATTGGTGTTGTGATTATGAAAGGTATGTGTTTTTTAAAAAAATGCGTACCTTTTTTCCGTTTAAAACAACAAGGGTTATGGAATCCATTTGGCTGCATTTTTTGAATGTTTTTTTCTATGTTTTTCACACAGTATTAATTGTTTTTAACCTCTTTGGTTGGATTTTTCCCAAAACCCGAAAACTTCATCTCTATAGCTTATTCATCACACTTTTTTCCTGGGGGGTTTTGGGATTTTGGAAAGGATTTGGATATTGTTTTCTCACAGACTGGCATTATCAGGTGCTGCGCCAACTGGGTGAAACCGGTATGCCGAGTAGCTATATCGCTTTTTTAGTTAAGAAATTTACCGGCTGGTTGCCCGGTGCTGACTTGGTGAATAACTGGACTTTGATCCTTACAGTAATTGCACTCCTTTGTTCTATTTGGGTGAATTTTGGAAATAAAAAATGACACGGTAAAATAGGGATTTTAGTATTATAGTTAATGTTTTCAGTATTCTTAGTTTGAAAATTGGCATGAAATTTCATTTTTTTTTGATGACATTTCAATAATCAATCGATGAACTATAAAACGGAATCATTAATCTTTTAATTCTAAATAGTATGTGTTCAAATAAAACTCTATTCGTATTTTTAAGTGCATTAATGTTTTTATCTTGTAGTTCAGATGATAACGAAATCAACGACCCTTTAGTAAATTTTCAATCGGAATTATGTGCCAATATAACAGGTCCTACCGCAGGGTATTGGGACAGCGTTCACGGTTTACCCCTGCCTATAACAAATGTTCCCACTATTGCCAATCCCGGTGGTCAATTTATTCATAGTCAGTATCCAGCTTTGGGCTTTCAAATGCCACAAGGTTACAATGGCTTTGAAAATCAGATTGGTATTGGGGTTAATATGGTGCGTAACGATAACCAAGTGGTTTGGCGTTATGTTCCGGGTTTAACTGCGCCCGGTCAAGTCCCAATTACAGATCTTTTGACTGATGAAATTAACCAATTATTTGCATTTTATAACTTTAATGGCAATTTTGATGTGGTTTGTGCTGAAAATATTACTGTTCCTCAGGGTAATTTTATTATAAACTCAAGTTCTCGGCTTTTGAGGTTTGAAAACATTACTGCGGTAGTTGCAGTAAATACGTATTTCTCACAATCTTTGGGTTCAACATTTGGAACTGTACAATTAGCTTCAGGACCAACTGCTGAGTTTGACAATCTAATAATGGAAGTCTTTTTGCCCATTCACTGGCAGTTGCTCTTTATTGATAGGGATCAAACAGATTCTGATCTGGACGGGGTGCCTGATAGGCTTGATAATTTTCCTTTTGACCCCACAAGACAGTAAATAAACTCTTTAGATTTAATTATTTATTAGCTCACTTTGATGACATTATATATTGTGAATCGATGTTTAAATAAATACAAATTATGAACTCTTTAATTTTAAAAAAAATGTTTTTACTTATTGCTTTTATATCACTTACCGCTTGTAATTTCAGCGGCAATGAAAAATCGAACACACCTGAAATCAGTTCATATGAAACAAATACGGCTTTTGAGGATACTTCTGTAGTCAGTGCAAAATCAACGAATGAAAAAATCAAACCTTTCATAATTTCAGACTCTAAAACGGGTTCAGAAATATATACTATCTGGTACCCCTCAACTTGGAAGAGGGTAACAAACAGTAATCAATGGACATTTGAAGGCCCTAATAATATAAAAATAAGTAGGGAATTCGGTCAGTTTTTTACTTTCGGGAATTCTTATGGGGGTCAGACTCAAAATCACCGCCCTCCTATGAATATCAATGCCATCATTGATGAATTTTTTATGCCAAATGCACATAAATATCAAAGAACATTAATCCAGGTTTATGAAGTGCCAAAAGTTGCTCAAATTGAGCATCAATACAGGACGCAATTATGGACCTATGCTCCTACTCAAAAAAACACCTATTCCTATGCTATAGAATGGAAGGACCTCAACAATGTAAAGTTTATAACTCTTTTACATGTTTTTATTGACTCTACACAATTGGGAAGCAGTTGGGGTTACTATGGTCAATTTCTTCAGGCAAATGAACCCCATTTTGAGGCAGCAAAAAATGCCTTTATAAATGGATTTGAAACTAAAAAATACAATCAACAGGCTATAATAGCTTATAACAATAACGAAATGCAAAAAGCAAATATTAGCGACCGGGCCTTTCAAAATAGACTGACTGCTATCAATGCAAGAACAAATTCAAACACAAGTGTAGCAAACATTTACAGTGACATACTCGATATAAGTCATTCAGGGTACTTATCCAGAAGCAATATGACCAGTCACGGTCATTCAAAAACCATCAGTGGAATTCGTGAAACGGTAACTGTAGCCAATCATAATACAGGTGAACATTACAGTGTGCCTATGGGAAGTAAAAATTACTGGGTTTCAAATCAAGGTACCTATTTTGGAACAGACAACAGTTTGTATAACCCAAACACAGACATGAATATGAACAATAAAGACTGGACAAAGTTTGAAATAGAAAATTGATTTTTAATATATTTTGATTTTCAGTATCTTCACCTAGCTACTTTAGTTGGGTAAATGGAAAATATAAAAATACAAGACAGCCTTGTCTTTGAAATTCAAAATAACAATGAAACTGTTTTAAAAAAACTGTATCAAGAAAACTATTTTAAAACAGAGAAATTTATATTAAAAAATAAAGGATCTATATCTCAAGCAAAAGATATATATCAAGAAGCGTTTATTGCAGTTTGGCAAAATGTGAAAAATGGAAATTTTGTGCCTAAAAATGAAACAGCATTACAAGGATATCTTTATCAAATTGCTAAAAATAAATGGATTGATTTCTTACGGTCTAACCAATATAAAAAAACAACAAGAATTTCAGTAGATATGAATACTGGGATGCAAGAGCCTATAGAAGAAAACAAAGAAGCAGATCTACATCACAAAGTCATTGAATCCCGATTTAAAATGCTGGGTAAAGAATGTAAAGATTTATTGAGATTGTTTTATTATGAGAAAAAAAGTCTTAGAGAAATTTCAAAAGTTTTTGACATTAATGAAGCCTCTGCCCGTAATAAGAAATACCGTTGTATTCAACAATTAAAAACCCAAATCAAACCTAAATAATGCATCAAGAAAAAAACATATCTCAAAATACTTTAGAGTTGATTGAACGTTTTTTAAACAATGAACTTCAAGGTCAACCGTTGATAGATTTTGAGAAAAAACTTCATAGGGATCAGGTTTTAAGAAATCAATTAGATTTCGTAAAAAATATACCTATTGGAGTTGAAAGAGCCGTCCTCAAAGAGAAAATTGAATCGTTTCATTCAGAATTACAATCACAACCCCCAACAATAAAGCTACATCGCACTAATTTTTTCCAGAAAATTGCTGTCGCTGCGTTCTTCATCATTGGTTTTAGTCTGTTGTTTTATTTTTATCAAACGTCTCCCAATGAGAAACTCTATCAGGCCTATTTCTCACCAGACCCAGGTTTACCAACGGTTATGAGCTCTTCATACGAGTATGACTTTTATGATGCTATGGTGGACTATAAACGCAAAAATTACGATTCGGCAATAAGCAAATGGACTGTCTTGCTCAAAAATTCACCAAGTAATGACACGCTAAATTATTTTTTAGGGATGGCCTGGATGGCATCAAAAGATGTAGAAAAAGCATTTCCTTATTTAGAACAAGTCACCAAAAATAATGAATCTGTTTTTCAGGATGATGCCCGTTTTTATAAGGCTCTTTATCATGTGAAAAACAATAATATAGATTTGGCAAAACAAAATTTAAGTGAACTAACCGATGATAAAGCAAAAAAATTGCTCGAGAAATTAAACAATTTATAAGTATGAAGTTTTGGTTCTCCCTTTTCAGCATCTTTATTTTGCTTTTTGGCTTGAGTCCAATTTATGCACAAACTAATAAAGTTACCGGAAAGACAAAACTTTTAAAACTTATCGATGAAAACAAAATTGAGGAAGCACAAAGCTATCTTAACACACAAATTGAATTTTTTAAATCAAAGAATCAGGAAGACAGTTTAGCTCACTATACAGAGTTTGTTGGTAGTTACAAACTCAACAACCAAAACCGCACGCTCGCATTAAAAAAAACCGAAGCTTTTGTTGACGAATTAGTAAAAAGACAAAATCACTCTGCTTCAAAACGTGCATACAAAGAGTTGGCCTGGGTTCAGGACGAAGCCGGCAGGCCAGATTTGGCCTATATATCTATTAAAAAAGCCTTGGATTTTGCTCAACAAGACAAAGAAAATAAGGACCCAACAATCACAGATATTTATTACAATATGGGCTACTATGCTGCTGCAATGGGAGACTACAAATTGGCGAAACAAAACTATTTAATTAGTCTAAAAAAAATAAATAGCTCACCTGATAAAGATTATGTTTTTTTACAACAGGTAAACAATGCATTGGGAGGTATAATGTGGCGAGAGGGAAAAATGGACAGTTGTAGTTTTTATTTTCAAAATTCATTAAATGCACTCAAAAACACCAAAGCAAACCCCTTAAACTCATTTTATCGACCCGCTTTGGTTTATATGAATATGGCTGTAGTATCAAACATTAAAGGTGATAATGAAGAAGCAATTGCTTATTCTAAACAGGCCATTCAACATTATAACAAATACATTGAACAAGAAAAAAATGAGCAAAGAATCAATGCTGCTATTGACAATAAACTTGTGGCTATTGACAACCTTGGAGTATTCTATAATTCTGTTGGACAGTTTACAAAAGCAGAAAACATTATCAATTATTCTTTTCAGCAAAAGCAGAAAACAAAAGAAAAGAACGACCCCAATCTTATCATATCAAAAATCATTTTAGCTCAGGCAAAAATTAATACCCAAGATTATTTGGGAGCAAAAAAACTTTTAGATAATGCCATTCAAAACATAAAAATTAACCCCGGTGCTGAACCTTATTGGGAAGCTTCTGCCTTGTCAACTCAAGCAAAAGTTTTAGATAAATTAAACAAAATTGATTCTGCTGCCGCAGCCTATGAAAAAGCCCGCATTGCACTATTAAAGTCAATAAATGGGAATTACAACAATGAAATCCTTTCTGAAATTAGCACTATGGCTGTTTTTTATGCTAAAAATGGATTTGAAAAATTAGCAATAGAACGAGCTGAAGAAGTACTAAATCAAACAAAAAAAAGTGATTTTAAAAACACACCACAAGGCTTCTCTTTTTTACTCTCTGTTGCTGAAGTTTATTACCACCTGAAGCAATACAACAAAACACTTGAATTGTCAACAGAAATTGTAAAATCTATTGAAGATCAAAGCATTTCTTCAGCTCCAATAGATCGTGTCTTAAAAGGTTTTCACCTGCCCAAGGCACTCCTCTTAAAGTCAAAAGCTAAATTTAGATTAGAAAAAAATAAAGATGTATCGTTTTTAAACGAATTGACATACGATCTTAATCGTGCTTTTGAAATAATATCCCTCAAACAATCGCTTCTGGAAAATTTTGATGATGTCAATTTGATGATTTCTCAAAACGAAGAATTAATAGAGTTTGTTAAAAAAATTCAACTGTTACTTTACGAAAAAACCGGCGACAACAAATATTTAAACAAATTAATTCATTTAAATGAATCAGCCATCTACAATCGAATTCGTACGAGACTCCAAATAAAAAAGTCAATTAGCAAAGGCAACTTGCCAGATAGCTTACTTCAAAAGGAAGAATCCCTTAAAAATGCGTTAACAGTATCATTAAAAAATAACGAAGAAACCGGAATCACAGATTTTATTAATGCAAGTAAACAATGGCAAGACTTTCAAGTTTATTTAGAAAAAGAGTTTTCAGACTATTATAATTTACGATATTCCTCATTATCACTAGAACCTGTATCCGTATTTCGCTATAAAATCCCGGATAAAACAACTATTAGATATGTGTTTATTGACAAACAACTATATGCATTAATCATTAATCAGGAAGAGAGCACGCTCGTTTCACTGGAAGCAAAAAATATTGAAACATCGGTATTAGAGCTTCAGGAGAATCCTTTCGATGCTAAAAAAACAGGTCAACTAACATACAATTTATATAAAAATCTATGGGAGCCTCTTGAAAAACACATCAAATTCAAAAGTGTTGTAATTATTCCATCTGGGGTATTATTCAATCTTAATTTTGAGATGTTAACACCTGTCAAAATAAATAATTTTAAAGACTTTTCAACACAGTCTTTATTGGCTGAATACACTATTTCATATCAATACAGTTTGTGGATGTCAGACCAGGACACTATCATTCAGGCCAATCAAAATTTTATAGCATTTGCGCCTACTTTTGATCAGGAAATGAAAGAGAATTACCTTGCGACTATCAAAGATTCCACGGAATTAGACAAAACCTATCTCACACTACTTCCACAACCTTTTACAAAAGATTTGGTACTAAAATATAAGAACACCTTCAATGGACGTGCCTTTTTAAATCAGGAAGCCGCCAAATCTGTTTTCTTATCTAAAGCAAACGAATATAAAATCATTCATATAGGGACTCACGCAGAAACCGATAATCTAAACCCTGAACTGTCTAGGCTTGTTTTTGCAAAACCATTTGATAATGATACAATTACAGAAGATAATTCTCTTTTTGCCTTTGAAATTTACAACTATAACCTTCAATCTGAACTTGCGGTTCTAACGGCCTGTGAAACCGGTAAACCTCATCATCAACCGGGAGAGGGTATGATATCACTCACCCACGCTTTTACGTATGCAGGAAGTAAAAGTATTGTAACCAGCCTTTGGAAAGTAGATGAACAATCCAGTGCGACAATTATAGCCTCATTCTATGATTATTTAAAACAGGGATCATCAAAAGACGATGCCCTTCGTAAAGCTAAACTCGACTATCTTAAAAAAGCAGAAGGACGCACATTAGCACCACAATACTGGGCCGGACTTGTTTTAATGGGAGATGCTTCGCCAATTGCTATCGAATCCAATACAAATTGGCTTTGGTTTGTAATTCCCTTGCTTATGATTCTTATCGTTTTTATTATTTTCATTAATAAAAAAAACAAAGCCTAATTTTATTGATGACATTTTCTTTTTATTACGATGTTATTAAAAAATGAGGTCAAATTCCCTCCCTTTTTTTGTCCACAATCATTCCTGAACTATCCTGCTTATGCTTTTAAAGTTAAATGACATGATTAAAAAAGCAACCCTTTTGATATTGTTAATTCCTTTTTTTGCCTTTTCTCAAGTTGGAATTGGCACAACAAACCCGAACCCGTCTTCAATTCTTGATATTGAAAGCACAGAGGCTGGAATCCTGGTTCCCAGAATGACGGAAGCTCAAAGAACAGCCATTTCAGCACCAGCTACAGGATTATTGGTTTATCAGTCAAATAATACAACTGGTTTCTGGTTTTACAATGGAAGTTCCTGGGAAAACTTAACATCGAGTGGAGGTTCAGGTGAATTTCAAAGTATTGGTGGAATTGTTCAAAACACAACGAATGTTGGGTCAGACGATTTTGTTTTCGGGAGCACGACACTAAGTGGTACTGGCTCTCGTTTCTTCTTCGATAAGAGTAAAGGGGCTTTTCGGGCAGGAGAAGTATCTGGAACGGAATGGGATGATGCAAATGTTGGAGGTAATTCAATAGCCTTAGGACTAGGTTCCCTGGCATCAGGAACTAACGCTTTCGCAGGTACCTTCGGAACGGCC
>TARA_R110002072_G_scaffold268805_1_pt1 | contig 12988 bp, 12 predicted proteins | sample TARA_R110002072 | Tara Oceans TARA_R110002072 (sample SAMEA4397118) | marine metagenome | biome: Polar Biome; feature: [SRF] surface water layer (ENVO:00010504); material: water (ENVO:00002006), including particulate matter (ENVO:01000060) such as... | depth 5 m | reverse complement strand
GCTTGCCCAAGCCGGTGAACGGGTAGCAGTACCCAAAACACGGGCATTTGTCGCGCTCAAGCGCGTTGGCGCGCATATCGGCCTCAAGGCCGGCGACATGATGCTCCTCGACACGCTCGGGGCCTTTACGCAAGGACTGGACTGGGAGGAGGGGCAGCGCCCGATCGTCTGGGCCTCGAACGGCTATCTGATGGAGCAGACGGGTTTTTCGCTGTCGGCCCTCAAGCGCCACGCGCGGCGCCTGGCCGAGATCGGCGTGATTTCCTTCCAGGACAGCCCCAATGGCAAGCGGTGGGGGCGCAGAGACGCCGATGGCCGCATCACCGAGGCCTATGGCTTCGATCTGTCGCCGCTTTCAGCCCGCGTCGAGGAGTTCGAGGAGCTGCATGCCGAGTTGCAGGCCGAACGCGAGCTCTGCCAGCGCCTGAAGCGTCAGATCACGGTGGCACGCCGGATGATCCGCGCCCGGATCGAGGCGGCCGTCAGCAGCGCGCTACGCGGGCCCTGGTCACAGTTCACGGGACTCTTTGAGGAGCTTCTGGACCGGCTGCCGCGCCGCCATGAAGCTTCCGAGCAATTGGCGCGGCTGCTGACGTGGTTCAAGGAGCTCCAGGAGCTGGTCGAGGCGGCCTATCTCAAGGCAACTGAGGTTGCTCAACCTGTGGAAAACACGCTTGAAGCGAAGGAACAAGCTTCTGAGAAGACTCAAGAAATGAACCCCAGGGAGGTCATTTCTGACCCTCATATACTAATTACAAACCAACTTGATCCTGTAATTAGTAATTCCTCTGAAAAAGAGGAAGCGGCGGGTGTGGTACCCAATGCCCTACCCGAAGAGCGGGTTGACAGGGAGCTGGAAGACTGGGTTGCCGAGGTGCGCAAGAAGCGCGCTGCGCTGGATCTGCCCACAATCATGCAAGCCTGTCCGGAATTCGCATCCTGGGCGCGCAATATGGGTGGATTCCTGAAGGATTGGGGCGATCTGCACCGGGTTGCGGGGCAACTCAGGCCAATGATCGGGATTTCGGAACACGCGTGGAACGTGGCGCAGGACCGAATGGGCACTCAGGTGGCAACGGCAGCATTCGCGCTTGTCTTCGAGAAACACAGCGCGGGAGAAGTGTCCTCGCCGGGCGGCTATCTGCGCGGCATGGTCGAGAAAGCCGGGGCAGGGGAGCTGCATCTCGAGCGCAGTTTCTATGGCAGGCTCAGCGGGCAGGCCGCGTGACGTGTTGATCAGGAGCGGCCATTGGCATATAGTGCCAATAAAGGAGACCCGATAGATGGTGACGCGCAATGTCGTTCTGACCGAAACCCAGGACCAGTTGGTGCAGGCTTTGGTTGCTTCCGGACGGTATCAGAACGTCAGCGAGGCGATGCGCGCGGGGCTTCGTCTGCTGGAGCAGGAAGAAGCCCAACTCGCCGGTATCCGGCAGGGCCTGTTCGAGGGGTTGGCGCAAGTAAAGGCGGGCGAGTTTGCCGAGGGTAGCGGGGAAGACGCGATCCGGCGGGCATTTCGGCAAGCGCGCGCATCTTCATGAGCCGATCCTTCCGGCTGACCCGGCGCGCAGAAGCCAGTCTGGTCGAGATCGCTAAGTGGACGATCGAACAATTCGGGCTCAAGCAGGCTGAACTCTATGAGAATGAAGTGCTCACGCGCTGTCAGGCAATCCTGAACGGTCAGGCGCATAGCCGAAGCTGTGCGGTTCTGATCGATGAAGTAGTCGATCTGCGGTTCGCGAGGGCAGGGGAGCATTTCTTGGTTTTCTTGGATCAGCCTGACGGGGTCATCATCGTTGATATACTGCATTCCCGCAGTGATCTTCCACGTCATATTGCGGCGTTGGCGGCTCTCAGAAATGTCGACCTATAGCCCGGCTGCTTTGGTCAGGTTGACGCGGAACCGATCGCGGCGGCGCTGGTAGCGGCGGGTCATCTCGGCCGAAGCGTGTCCAAGCTGCTTCTGGACGTAGCGCTCGTCAACTTCGGCTGAACTGGCGAGGCCGGCGCGCAGCGAGTGACCGGAGAACAGCGCCAGGCGCTCTTTCTCGGGCAGCTCGGATCTTATGCCGGCGTCCAGGACTGTGCGCTTGATTAAGCGGGCCACATGTTTGTCGTTCAGTCGCGTCTCGAGTGCCTTCTTTCCGTCGCGGGAGGTGCGCACGAAGACCGGCCCGAAGTCGATCTTCGCGAAGCGCAGCCATTGCTCGAGTGCATGTAAGGGGCAGGTCTGTTCCTTCGAGCCGCGGCCGATCTCGACTTCGCGCCAACCGGTCTTTGCATTGAGGGTGAGCAGGACCCCCTTGTCGAAGATGTCGATCCAGCCGCCAGAATCCGGCGTGTCGTCCTTGTGGACGTCGAGGCTGACGATTTCTGAACGGCGCAAGCCTCCGGCATATCCCAGCAGCAGGATCGCCCGGTCCCGCAGGCCTCGCAGGTCAAAAGGAAGGCTGGCGACCATCGCGAGGATGTCCTCGGCCAGGATCGCCTCTTTCTGCACCGGCGGTCGCGCGTGCTTGCGCTTGATCCCGGCCAGCACCGAGGCGATGTGGCGGTCCTTCCGATCAAGGGCAAAGCCCCGCTGTGCGTAGTTCCAGGCCAGGCCCGAAAGGCGGCGGTCGATGGTGCTGACCGATAGGGCTGGGGAGGGGCCTGAACCGGAGGCGAGGTCCGCGAGGTAAAGCCCGATCATCTCGGGCGAGGGGGGCAGCGGCTCCGCGCCCTTCATCCGACACCAACGCGCAAAATGTGCCCAATCTTTTGCATAGGCCTTCAGCGTGTTGTCGGAGGCTGCGGCGCGCGCGTAGTCGCGAGCGGTGTCGACCAAGCGGTCGAGCGCGCCGGATCCGGCCACAAAGGAGGGGAGGATCACGGTCGGGCCGTCAGGCTGCGCTCTGTCGTTGTCCTCGTTGGGCGAAGACCCGATTGGTGTCTCTGAGCGCGTTTTCTCGGTGTTTTCTGACATATCGCTGAGCATATCTTTTGATGTCCGATAATGCAAACTTATTGGACATAGCGAGGTGCGGCAAAGCGGGGCGGTTATCGCGCTATTTACTGGTAGAAAGCGCCGCCCCGATGTAGTCTCCAAGCATGACATTTGCCCGGCACGATCCCATCAGCGACCCAGACACGCTACCCCGGTTGCCCGCCTGGGTCACCTCCGCACGTGTGGAAACCCTTGAGGATGTTGCGTTTCTGTCGGGCGCGGCGCTGAACCACCTGCATATAGTGTTGGGACACACGGAGGTGCCCCAAGCCTTGTTGCGCGATCGCCTCGCGCTCCGCGCAGCGGAAGCTTGCGTTGCGTTTTCGGGTCGTCCTGAGCGGGCAGGGGAGTTGCGCGACGCGGTGCATCTCCTGCGTCCCGGTGACCTGCCCGGGCCGGCGGGCGAAACCTGCATGGCCTGGCGTCGGGCGGCGGAACGGCCGGTGTCGGTCAAGACTCTGGGCCGGGCCTTGCCGACCCTCGAGCCGGGCAAGATCGCTACGTGGCTTGATATGGGCAAAGGGGCGCCGGTGACCCGTGCCGCGATGGTGATGGAGGCAATGCTGGCGGAGGCGCCGCGTGCCGACGTGTCGGCGCTGATCCTCGCGGATGCGGCGCTCGCCCAAGCACTTGGCTGGGATCACATCGTGCCGCTTCTGGCCGTCGGCCTGAAACGCGCCGACCTGCGCAAGCGCGAAGACAATTTGCGGCTCGCCTGCCATCGCGCGCTTGTCACATCGGCGATCGAGGCCGTTCGGCTTGCCGCCGACCTCGCACGACGTGCCGCGCATCTCAAGACCGTTGCCCCCAAGCTTCGGGCCAAGGGGGCCGGTAAGGCGGTCGAGATGTTCCTGACCCGCGATGCGGTCGCGCCCGCAGCGCTGCCCCTGCCGGATCGTGCCGCGCGGCGGCTCTGTGACCGGCTGGTCGAGTTCGGCGCGGTGCGCGAACTGACTGGACGTGACACCTTTCGGTTCTATGGGGTGTAGGGATGGCCAAAGACCGGACAGACCCGGACCTCGACCGCGAATTGGCCGACCTGCCGCCCGAGCTGCGCTGGCGGGAATGGATACGGCGGATCGAGGCGGTGCTCTTCGCCTCCGCATCGCCGGTGCCGCGCGAAGACCTGGCGCGGGTCGTGGGGCAGGGGGCGTCTGTCGACCTGCTGGTCGAGGACCTTGCCGCCGATCTGGAGGGGCGTGCGTTCGAAATCGCCAAGGTTGCTGGCGGCTGGATATTCCGGACCCGGGCGGCCTACGCGCCCGCGATCCGGGCCGCCGCAGATGTGAGCGATCAGCTGCTGGACTTGAGCGAGTTCGACGTCGCGGTGCTGGCCGCTATCGCCTACCATCAACCGATTACGCGCGACGGTCTGAAGGACATCTTCGGCAAGGAGATCAGCCGTGATCTGATCGGCCGACTGCATGCGCGCGACCTGATCGGAACCGGGCCAAGGTCGCCTCGCCGCGGTGCGCCCTATACATTCGTGACCACAGAGCACTTCCTGGTCGCGTTCGGGTTGGGGTCCCTTACAGATTTACCGGAGAGGGAACAACTCGACGATGCGGGGTTCGGTATTTCGTAGCGTGATGGAGCGATGGTTGTTTTGCGACGCCTGTAAAGATCATTTCTTGAGGCGCCTAGCTCTCCGCGCGCTTTGCCAAATATGTGCAGATTGCACAGGCTACACCGACAATCAGTTCAGCCTCTGGCAGATCAACCTGCTGCCCTTCCTGACCGTGGCGGGCATTGTTAGATGCATAGCCCCATAACTTCTCAGCAGCGGTGTCGAGGGGCCTTGGCAAATTGAGGCGCTTGGCAAGTGCACCGAAGGTAGAAGCGTCACCCATCACATCGCGCGCCGTTGCTTCCATGGCTGCGCATGCATGTTGGATCGCTCCGGTCACGTCAGGCTCCGGCCTTCGCGAAATGTCTCGCAGCGCTTCGTGGATTTCACGGGTGGCAGCGCTGCGCCCTGATTGTTCGAGAACTATTACGGCCTCTTGGGTCGCGCCGGAAAATGCTTCCGAGCCGCGATAGACGATTTGGCCGCCGTCCATCTGCCAGCCGATGCCCTGCTCGCGAAAATACTGGTTCAGCTCGTCCTCGAAGACGTTCGAACCATCACCAAACCCATGCGAAAGTGACCGATAGAATGCCTCGGCGATGTCATAGACCTTGTGCCAAGGGCAGTTCTGCAGATGCCACTGTGCCTCTTCCCAGATATTCGGATAGTCCGACCAATTGTTAGGATCGGGGGGTTGGCGGAGCACCTGGCAAACGTTCTCACGCATGGATCTCGGCCTAAGTCCTGCCTCCTTGGCAATCGCCAGGAGAGCAAAGCGCAGACCGTCCGGTGCGTCCTCGCGGATGGTGATCTCTGCGTCAGCGCCGCGATAGCCGTAACGATCCGAAAAGTTCTCTGCCATTATGCCCGTTCCTGCACGAGGCCTTCAAGGTCCGCCGGGCGGAGCCGGTAGCGGATGACGTTGCCTTCATGGAGACCGCGCACTTGCTGGCCAACGTAGGCGACCACGGCGTCCAGGTCGTCCTCGGGAATACCGGCTTCGGTGGCCATGGCCAGAACTTGGTCCTTCCGGAATGCCTTGAACTCCAGCACGCAGCGCCGGACGGCCTCGCGCACAAACTCGCGGTAGGCGAGCGCCGCCTTTTCCGGTGTTTCGACTTCGGCACGCAGGACGCGGTATTTCTCCGCCGAGGCGAGATAGCTTTCAATATAGACCTCGCGCAGTAGCGCGACATTGTTCAACTCGTAGATGCCGATCAGCCCGTCGATATAGTTGGCGTCATCCATGGTCAGGAACGACATGGGGGCAAGATCGGCCTTGAGTAGCGGGACGTTGGAGGCGACCCGCGATGTCCGTTTGTTGATGTCGATGAAGGCTTGCAGATACGGGATATGGACGAGCAGGAAGAATGACTGCTCGAATGGATCGGTGATCTCTGCCGCCTTGGCGATCAGGATGTCGAACTCCTCAGCAATGGTGACGGCATCATCCAGGGGCTTGTAGCTGGAGTGCGAAATACCAACTGCGCCGGCGCGAAGGCGCCCGGCCATGCCGGGGTCGCCGAGCAGCCCGTCCGACAGAAGTGCATGGATGGCAAACAGGTCGGCGCGCCGCAAGGTGATGTCATCAAGATTGTCGACAACATACTGGATCGCCTCCTTGTGGTTCAGGATCATCAGCGCTTCTTTGCGGTCCTTGCCCGCGGCTTCCTCGCCAAAGCGGATCAGGCGCTCGGTTTGCAGGATATCATAGGTGTTGCCCTCCATCCGCGAGGAGGCCCATGATAAGTCTACGAGTAGCTGCTCCAGGATGCGCCGGGCGTAAGTACCGGCAGCAATTTGCCCGCCGGCGGGCCGTCCCGCCTCCAGTAGGCGCTCCCGGTCGGACGTGGGAAGATAGTAGGTCTTGCCAGGCACATAGGCATCCAAGAATTCCTTGCGGTAGGTGACAGGCGGACGCCGGTTGTAAGGCGTGTTCAAGTGCGCTCGCACCACGGCTGACCCGGCAATGGTGTAGCCGGTCGCACGGCCCTTTCCCGAGACTTCAAGCCGCCCCTCGTCAACGAGCCGCCTGAGCGTCCGCCACACTGTGCTGGGATCATCTTCAGGTGCTACCGCACGCCGGATCGCTGCCCGACCTGCACCGGGATGGCCTGCGATGTAGTCCAAAATTGGTTGGTCCGGCGACGGCATGCAACGATAACCTTTTTGGTCACAACGATTATCTATCTATAAAAGAACATTTTTCCATATCCATCAAGTTTTCGTTGCGCACATTCTGCAACGATTTTGCCGCCAAAGCGCATGCAACGATTTAGGAAAAGCAGTGCAACAAGTAAATATCTGTAAATGCTGGATTATCTAAGCTGGATGACAAAACGTTGCGCCTCACTTGCAACGAAAGCCGCCGCGCAGGCCCAAAGGGCGTGCCTGTCAGTGTTTAGACGTGGCGGAGGAAGTACCGCAAGGTTAGCTTACAGCGGCATCCCATCTGGCGAACCGACGACAAAGAAGGCGGCAATGAACTACAGGAATGCATCCAGGCACGCATTGAAGCGCGCCCGCGCAGCGCTGGAGAGCAATGACGACCAAAACTTGAAGTACGCCGCGCTCGAACTGCGCATGGCGATGGAATCGCTGACCTACGACAGGGCAAAGGCCTACAAGGACGAGTTCCCGCCCGATGAATACGAGACTTGGCAACCGCGCAAGGTCATGGCGGTACTGTTGGAAATCGACGCTACTGCCGATAAGGACAGCACCCTATCCTACGGCCTTGAGGAGACGCCGGGCCAGCCGCCGTCTCAAATGACGATGATCGGCACCGAGACGGTACTGAACATGGAAACCTTGCGCAGGCACTATGATGCGCTAGGCAGCTTTCTCCATGTACCGACCTTGAAGCAGACCAAGTCCGGCAAGGGCCATGATCACGGCAAGCTGCGCATGCGGTGCACCGAAATCGCCGAATACCTCGATAAAGTGCTCACCTCACCGGTGCACAACGTCACGCTCGGGAACTTCGCGACGATAGACTGCGCGGAATGCGGCAAACCGATCCGCAAGCGCATACCTGCCACGGCAGAGACTGTCGAAGCCAAATGTTTCTCCTGCAACGCAAGCTACGCGATCAAGGATATTGGCGGCGGCCAGGTGCATTGGGAGTCGCACATTCACGAAGTGGCCTGCGGGAACAAAGATTGCGGGCACAAGATTCAGATTTGGCGACGTGAGTTTGCCGCGGGTGTCGGGTGGACTTGCCCGGACTGCGCCGGACAGAACACGATCACCTATGGGCTCCGGCATGAGCCGCCGCAAAGCTCCGCCCCGACGGAGCAGGAATCGAGCGAGTAGGCGGACATCTGCGTTGCCTCAGAGCGAATGGCTCTGGCTGCTGACCAGTAGACTATTTGATCCTGCCGGAGCGCGTGGCCTGTTTTGCCAGGCGCGCAAGATTTGAGTGAAGAAGGCGACGCGTGTCGTCTTTGCTAAGTTGCCAGATTTCGGCAAGCGCAATTTCTGCCGTTTCAGCATCCCAAGGGAAAAGGTTGCGGCCATTGCGTTCAGTGAAAGGCCCATCTGTTTCAGTTAGAACGCGTTCACGAGGCATCCGCAAAGCGAGCTTACGGCCCCTCTCACCCGCCAGCATGGCAGGGCCTACACTGAACCAGCAGCCGCAAGCCACCGCACGGTCCAGCTCCTTTTGGCTACCGGAAAACCAGTGCAGGACAGGTGTTCCGGCACCTCGACAGGCCTCAAGCCGCTCAATTACCGCGCTAGCCGCGCGGCGGCTATGGATTGACATGACCCGGCCGCCCGCATTCTCACAGGATCCAAGGATATGCTCAAACACATTGCACTGATCCTGCCATGACTTTCGGAACTCGGGCGCGCCGTCGAGACCGATTTCTCCGACGTAGTCGGATTGAGGAAGCAATTGGTCAAAGAGCGGTAACTCTGATTTGCGCTCGTGGGCAAGTTGGGGATGCAGGCCGAGTGCCGTCTGCGTTCTAGGCCCGGCCAGCGAAGATGTGACCTTCCAGGCGCTCGGTGTGGTTGTTACCGAAAGGACGTATAGGCCGCGCTCCGAGCAGATTTGGGCAACTTCTGCGGGGTTGGGATACAGATCGATGTGGCAGTGAAAATCAATCATTTCACCCCCGCAAACTTCAAGAAACGACCGACTTCCTTAATGCCCCGCTCCACAACATCACGGTAAGGCTGAATGTCTCCCAGCTGCGCAGCGCTCAATGCCGGGCCTGCCCAACGGACAACACCTTCGGCATTGACAGCGGCAACCGCCATGGCGGCGGCCCGCACATCGTCGTAGCGCGCATGGTCTTTGTCGTCCTTGGCAAGATCGGCAAAAACGTAAGTGGTTCGATCAGCTTTGCCCCACTTTCGGAATGCGGCCCGCCGGATCAGGCAGGGCAAACAACGCCCACAATGCTCGTAGCCGTTCCGCGCGTATCGCCCGCAACTGGTGCTCGTATGAGCGTATTTCTTGAGGAAGCCCTGATCGGCGCATTCCTCGAGCATTTCACCCTTGGTTTTGTACTGATAAGGGTTCCTGATTTCGACATTAAGGCCGGCATTGTCGAGCAGTTTTTGAAAGTAGCCTAGATAGACCGGATGGGTTGTCCGGGTGCTGAGACTTCCGAATCTGAGCCGCGTCAGCGGCGGATTGATGGAAATGAAGCCGTTCTCACAAATATAGAGCGGAATGCGCTCACCCGCATGATAGCTCTTGAGGCCGGTTGCCGCGAGAACGGCATAGGCCAGAAAGATAATTGACCGCGCTCTTTGGGAGCGCTCATTCGCGCCTGGACAATCTGCATTGTGATTGAGTTGCAGATGGGCAAGTCCTTTTCCGAGTTGAGAAGCAAAGAGAAGTTGCGTTTGCTTGTCCCCTTGGGAGACCTGGCTCACGAGGTAAGGTTTGTTTCCTGCCGCAGTGAGATCTAATGCCCCAATCAGGCTATCAAGGCCGCCGGATAGTAGGGATACGCAATCCTGCTCCGGGAAAACCGGACTCTTGGGTGGCACTGGCAGATAGCCATTTTCCAGAAAATTAAGCTGCCAAATGTCAGTTGTCAGAAACTGAAGCATCTGGCTGATGAGCCGTTCTTGCGAGGACCAGAAGGCGGGGTCACCAAGGGCAACGGAGAGCTCAAGTTGCCTTGTCCAGCCATCGGCGCTCTCATCGCGCCGGATTCCTGTATCTGCGGCGACAACGGACAAAGCAATGGAAAGCAAATCCCACGCCCGTGCCGCAGGTTTCAGCTTGCGATGCTGGATCATGCTGCGGACAGCAGCACCGATAGAGGCTTGAGTAATGTTATCTGTACGCCCAAACAACACAACGGCCAGATCAGCGCCCGCGCTGGCAACTGCTTTGTGATCTTCCGGGGCGCAGACGACCTTCATGCGACGTAATCCTCGAAGACGGAGAACGCCTCTTGCAGGGCCTGGTTTACGAGTTGCGAGACGCGGCGGGCATCCAGTTGCTCCCCCGCCTTGCGCAGTGAACGGAACCGCCCGGCCACGGTCTCCCTTACATAGTCGCTGATTTCTTTGAGACGGGAGAGACCGGCGCTTGCACTCGGCGCGTTATCCTGAATTGATTTTCCTATATCTAGGACGATCCGATTGAACACATCCCGCGAAATGTAGCGCTCGATGGCAAACAGGCGCTGCTCTTCCGACAGGTCAAGAAGATTGGCATCGGGGTGCTGCTCCAAAAGCTCGGACAGCGCGGCCTTAATGGCATCACGGCCTGCTTCTGCGTCCTGCGTGCCGTCCACCGGGCGGACCGCTTCCACAAGGGCGTCCATGATCTCATCGGCTGACCGTCCGGCCAGCAGAGCCGGATCGAACGGACTACCTGGAGCGGCAGGTTGCCCTGCGGCGGCGGAAGACAGCGCGCCGTATAGCGCTCCGGCAGCGCGGGCGGTTCCGCCCATCCGGCGCGCTGTCGCACCTGAACCGCTGTAGCCCTTGCGCACATAGTGGCCGAGGCCACGCCGCATATCATCGTGTGACCCACTGCGGGCAAAGCTGCCCATATTGGTTCGCGCTGCGCCAAAGCGGCGCGCAGGGGCAATCTCCGCTGGAAGAGACGGCGCGGCAGGTGGCGGCGGAGTCGTGTCCGGGTTATTCTGACCGTCCGCACCATCCGTTCCGTCGCCACCGCCATCAGCCGGAGGAGCCGCTGGTACGGGATCAGGAACCCATGGCGGGGTCAGCGGAACGCCCGGTCCTGGGCCGGTGCCTGACTTAGACGTTCCCATTGGTAGCCTTCTTCCGTTCGGCGGTGATCGCTCTTTTTACCGGTCCCGCCACATCTGAATTGTGCCAATGATCGAGCAGACCCTTGGCCCATGGCTGGTCGCCGATCTTCGGAATGATGCCGGGTTTGATCTGGGAGTCTGGGCGGTCTTGCAGGAAGCCCGCAAGGCGCGTGCCTTGAGTGGGATCTGCGGCAGTAACGGCAAGCGCAGCGTCCAGAATGGCAGGCGTCCCCCATTCCTGCTCCTGCCGCGCCCGCTCCAGAACGCGGTCCATGATGACAGTCATTTCCGGTCGCGGCACGCGCGTAAGGCGCTCGTGGAGCTTGTCCGCCATGTCGGGATGCTCCAGCATCGCGGTCAGCAATTCTGCGGCTTCGGATGACAACCGGTCCTCGGGTGTAATGAGCGGCGCGTGTTCGCGGCTGACATAGAGCACCCCGCGCAGATCAATATCCGCAAGGCGGGGTGGGACGGTCAGCCATTCGGGGACAAAGTCATCATCCCACGGATCATTTAGTTTCAGGCTGTCACCAGATAGCGCCTTCTCCTCCCATTCGGCCAGAAAGCCGGCTTTGCCGTCGGTGTCATTGTTCACGGCCTGCGCAAGCGCATTGTATGCTGCGGGTTGCGCGCAGCGCTCGAACAAAAGGACCTTGGCAAGGACGGCTTCATCGACCCCGACGCCGTGCGCCTTTGAAATAGCCATGCGTATCGATAGAGCATTCAAGAACCGCTTGATGAGCCGAGGGTTGCCAGCAATCTGTGACGTGGTGGTCATCAGCGGCGCGAGTCTGTCTGCTGTATCGAAGCGGAAAACTAAGTCCGCGGGAAAAGCCGTGTGGGTCGTCTCCATGAAGGCGCGATCAACCCGCTTTCCCTTCCACGTCTGCGCCAACTGTTCGCAGACCTTGCCGCGGATGGCCTCTTTCACTTCCTTGTCTAGGGCGCTGTTCTCAATGAACAGCAGCATCAGATAGGCCCGAACTTCTTGAGTGCCGAGTGGCGGGACGCGGATCGGAACCTGGACGAGCTTGTCAAAATAGCTGGTAACAAGCGCATCATCGACGCCTTCGAAGTGCTTGCGGACAGCGTTCTTAATCATCGCATCGTCGGCGGCGATCACGAACGCCGTGTTTTCAAGGAACAGGAACAGCCGGATCGCCTCGAGTGTCGAGATCGTAGTAGGCGGCAGGCAGCGGTCGAGATCATCAATCAGAACAACTAGCTTGGTATCCAACGCAGCGAGGGTTTGCTCGAAGCATTCGCGGATGGCGTGAATTTCCCTCGGCGGTGAAATCTCTGCCTTCGGCTTGATGAGAGCAGCGGCCTCTGTTCCGGCCTTTGCCGCAACACCTTGCGCCGCTTCAACCGTGTCTTTTGTCACTTGGCCGTTAGCGACCTGACCACCGAGTTGGTAAGCTTCGCCAATCAGGCCAACAGGCGGCAAGCCCAATGCCATCGCCAATGCCGACCCCGCTGTGAGTTTCGCGGCACGCAGCCAATTGACCCGTGAAAGAAGCTCCTTCGCTTTGTCTACGCCGGTCTTTCGCTTCTCCGCCTCTTCGGCAAGCGCGCTCGCGATGACTTCAAGCAGAGCAGCGCGCGCATCATCGTATCCTTGGTAGAGCCAGGCATTGAACTCAACGAAGATGAACTTCCCGTCCTGCCCTTCGGTCCGCTCTTCCAGGGCGCTGCGGATCAGCTTTATCATTGAAGACTTGCCGACACCCCACGCGCCGGACACGCCTATGGATATCGGGCGTCCACCGGCCTGAACAATGATTTCTCCAACCGTCTCCGCAACGCCCGAGAAGTTCAGAAAGTCCCGTCCTGTTTCATTGTCTGCCCACATGCGCTGTTAATCGCCCCATAGAATATTCGACTGATACAATCGACTGACACTATATACGCCTGCACCTGAAGTGAAAAACGCCAAATATGCATCCCGTTGCGTTGCGCCGGATAATTTTTGTCACCACGGCTGGCTGGCGATCTGAGCGATTCACAAGTCGGAAGCTATTGGGGCTCGATGTAGGCGCCGAACGAGATCCAGATGAACTGAGCCGGGTGCAGATGCCACGGCGGTTGCCGAGCAATATTTAGGTTTTTGTGACATACAAAGTTTAGGTTTTCATGATCTTGGCCCCTCCTGCCCTTTGGTCAGGACCGCGCCCTACTCGGTCG
>TARA_R110002072_G_scaffold2758_4_pt1 | contig 12996 bp, 9 predicted proteins | sample TARA_R110002072 | Tara Oceans TARA_R110002072 (sample SAMEA4397118) | marine metagenome | biome: Polar Biome; feature: [SRF] surface water layer (ENVO:00010504); material: water (ENVO:00002006), including particulate matter (ENVO:01000060) such as... | depth 5 m | reverse complement strand
AAAAAGCATCTCCGATTTTACTGATGAGTTTTCTTGGGAGTTCAAATTTGTTATCAATAATTCATTTTGGGCTGAACCTTCTAAAAATGATCCAAATACTGCTAAAGCCACAAAAAACGGAAGACGAATTCGCGGTGTATATAACCTAAAGATGTATACAGCTTTCCCAAGTGATAAAGGAAATGCTAACTTTAAACTAAAAGGTTTTAAAGACGCTAAAGAAGTTATTCTTGCAGGATCTTTTAATAAATGGAATGAAACCCTTTTTAGAATGAATAAAACGGTAACGGGTTGGGAATTAACACTTCAAATGAAACCAGACGTTTATCAATACCGTTATATTGTTGATGGTAAATGGATGGAAGACCCAGGCAACCCGTATAAAACTAAAAATGAATATTCAGAATATAATTCGGTTATAAACATAAAAGAATACACTGCTTTCAAATTAAGAGGTTATACAAATGCTGAAAAAGTAGTGCTTACGGGTTCGTTTAATAACTGGAATGAAGATGAATTTAAAATGCGTAAAATGGATTATGGTTGGAAATACGTTATACCCTTATCTGGCGGAAAGCATCACTACAAATTTATTGTAGATGGTGAATGGATAACCGATCCGAATAATAGTGTAAAAGAACATGATGGTGAAGGTCATGTTAATTCGGTATGTATGGTGAAGTAGTTTTTTCTAACTTTGAGACAAAGCAGTATTTCTCGTAAAGATATAAAAACACCAAGTTAAAATGGACACATCTGTAAACTGAGACTGACACTGAGACTGAGACTGAGACTGAGACTGAAAACTACCCCACAACCTCCAACTTAGCAAAACGCAACAACAACTTTTTAATACCGCCATGCTGAAAATTAATCTCAGCTTTAATATCTGCACCTGCTCCTTCTATTTTCATGACTTCACCTGTTCCAAAACGAATATGTTTTACAATATTCCCAACAGCCAATTTGCTATCGAATAAATTGGTGTTTCCATTGGTTTTGGCAACGGGCTTTAAGTTTTTAGGTCTTGTAACTTGAAAGTTTTCTGGTTCTTTTTTAGTAGTACTCCCTTTTTTAAATGTAGGTTGTTTTGCTGGTTTATATCTGATTTTATTGGGTGTGGGCTCAACATCACCAAATATATCTGCACTAAGCATCGGATTAAAACGACGCTCTTCAATTGGTGTAACAATATCTAAATATTGTTCATCAATTTCTTCAATAAAACGGCTAGGTTCAGAATCTATAAGCTTTCCCCAGCGATATCTAGATAATGCGTAAGTTAAATAGGCTTGCTTTTCAGCACGTGTTAATGCCACATAAAACAGGCGTCGCTCCTCCTCTAGTTCGCTACGTGTATTCATACTCATAGCACTCGGAAAAAGGTCTTCTTCAAGTCCCACCACAAACACCGTAGGGAACTCTAATCCTTTGGCTAAATGTATGGTCATTAACGCCACATGGTCTGGATCTCCTTTATCGGCATCGATATCGGTTGCTAAAGCCACATCTTCTAAAAATTCAGCTAAACTACCTGTCGTATCAGCAATTTCTTTTTGTCCTTCAACAAAGTCTTTCATACCATTTAAAAGCTCTTCAATATTTTCCATTTTAGCAACACCTTCTGGCGTGCCATCTTTATTGAATTCTTTTATTATATGAGTGGTTCTGGTAACATGTTCTGCCAATTCAAAAACATCGGCAGTTTGATTTAACACTTGAAAGCTTTCTATAAGCGTCACAAAATTTTGAAGTTTGGTTCTAGTACCAGAGTTAATCTTAACATCGGTTTTATCAATGTTTTTCATCACTTCAAAAATGGTTCGTCCATAACCATTTGCTGATACAATCAATTTATCTACTGTAGTTTGTCCGATGCCACGAGGCGGAAAATTAATAATCCGTTTAAGTGCTTCCTCATCAGCAGGATTAATAATTAAGCGTAAATAAGACAATACATCTTTAATTTCTTTCCGCTGATAAAACGATAAACCGCCGTAAATTCTATAAGGAATATCGCGCTTTCGTAATGCATCCTCAATGGAGCGTGATTGCGCATTGGTTCTATACAAAATAGCAAAATCACTATTCATTAACTGATCTTGCATTTTATTTTCCCAAATCGTACTAGCAACAAAACGTCCCTCATCGCCATCTGTTAGAGACCTGTTAACTTTTATTTTTGCACCTTCATCATTGGCTGTCCAAACAATCTTATCAAGCTTTGTTTGGTTTTTATCAATAATAGAATTCGCTGCATTTACAATGTTTTTTGTGGAACGGTAATTTTGCTCCAATCGAAAGACTTTAACATCATCATAATCCTTCTGAAAATTCAAAATATTATTAATGTTTGCACCACGGAAGGCGTAAATACTTTGCGCATCATCACCAACTACACAAATATTTTGAAACTTATCTGATAAGGCTCTAACAATTAAATATTGTGAGTGGTTTGTATCTTGATACTCATCAACTAAAATATACCTAAAGCGGTTTTGGTATTTAGCCAAAACTTCTGGAAAACGAGTGAGTAATTCATTGGTTTTTAGCAATAAATCATCAAAATCCATAGCGCCAGCTTTAAAACAACGCTCAACATATTCTTTATAAATATCGCCCATTCTAGGGCGTCGTGCCATAGCATCCGCTTCCTTAAGTTCTGGATTTTGAAAATAAGCACGCACTGTAATCAAACTATTTTTATAAGACGAAATTCTTGAGCGTACCTGCTTGTATTTATAAATATCTTTATCAAGTTGCATTTCCTTGATAATGGAAGCAATTAATCTATCAGAATCCTGTGTGTCATAAATTGTAAAATTACTCGGGTATCCAATTTTATCAGCTTCAATACGCAAAATTTTAGCAAATACAGAGTGAAACGTTCCCATCCATAAATTCTTAGCTTCACTAGCACCAACAATACTAGCTATACGCGCTTTCATTTCTTTTGCAGCCTTATTAGTAAACGTAAGCGATAAGATATTAAAAGGGTCAATACCCTTACTCATCATGTAAGCAATTCTATATGTTAACACACGTGTTTTACCAGAACCTGCACCAGCAATAACAATCATAGGACCATCAACCTGAATGGTAGGCTCTAACTGTGCTTCGTTTAACTGGCTTAAATACTTTTCCAAATCATCTTCAATTTTATCACGTGAAAATAACCAATGTTATGCTTTTTTTACCTCTGAATTATTAATAATTATAAACAATCCATCGTTACATTAAGCTTTAGCAAAATTTGAATATCTTTAGGCAAATAAAGTCTATGAAATATCTTATCCTTCTTTTTACTTTCTTCGGAATAGCAAACTCAAACGCACAAACAGATTTAGAACAACAATATGCAGACATTGAATCTAAAGTTATTGAATGGCGACGACATTTTCATCAAAATCCAGAACTTTCCAATAGAGAATTTAAAACGGGCAAAAAAATTGCTGAACACCTAAAATCCTTAGGAATAGAAGTACAAACAGGTGTGGCACATACTGGCGTTGTTGGTATATTAAAAGGTGACAGTTCAGGAAAAGTAATTGCTTTAAGAGCGGATATTGATGCCTTACCAGTTACTGAGCGCAACAATTTGCCCTTTAAATCTGAAATAAAAACCACATTTCTAAATACTGAAACTGGTGTCATGCATGCCTGTGGTCATGATACGCACATAGCTATTTTAATGGCAGTGGCAGAAATACTTTCAAAAAATAAAGATAAAATAAATGGTACTGTAAAATTCATTTTTCAACCTGCCGAAGAAGGTCCTCCACCAGGTGAAGAAGGTGGTGCAAAACTGATGATAAAAGAAGGTGTTCTCGAAAACCCGAAAGTGGATGCTATTTTTGGCTTGCATATTAATTCTGAGACTCCTGTAGGAACTATTAAATACAAAACTGAAGGTATTATGGCTGCGGTAGAGCGTTTTGTAATCAATGTAAAAGGTAAACAAACTCACGGATCTCAACCTTGGTCTGGTGTAGACCCTATTCTTATTTCAGCAAAAATAATTGATGGCTTACAAACCATTATTAGTAGAGAAGCCAAATTAATTGACGAAGCCGCAGTAATAACTGTTGGGAAAATCACTAGTGGAACTCGATTTAATATTATTCCTGAAAGCACAGAGCTTATTGGTACTGTTAGAACGCTAAATCCTGAAATGAAAGAAATGATACTAAGACGCATGAAAGAAATGGTTGAAACAATAGCAAAGGCCTATGGAGGAGAAGCCTCAATCAGTTTTGAAAATTTTACGGCAATAACATACAATAATATTAATTTAGTTAATAAAATGCTTCCAGCATTAATAAAAGTTGCTGGTGAAGACCAAGTAATTATAATGAAAGCCACTACTGGCGGTGAAGACTTTTCATATTACCAAGAAAAAATTCCTGGATTTTACTTTTTTATTGGTGGAATGACAGTAGGGAATGCGCATTCATCTCCTCACCATACACCAGATTTTATAATAGATGAAAGCGGTATGTTGCTTGGCGTTAAAGCACTAACTCAAATTACTTTTGATTTTTTAAATAACTAACATGGATTCAATACTAGATTTTTTATCAAACATCCCTTGGTGGGGTTGGATTTTAATTTTCTTAGTTCTTGTAGCTATACGCGATATATTTTTTCAAAAGGATCATACCATAAGCCACAACTACCCTATTGTTGGGCATTTACGCTATTGGCTTGAAAGTATTGGCCCAGAAATGCGGCAATATTTTGTGGCCAATAATAGAGAAGAATTACCTTTTAACAGAATCGAACGCGGTTGGATTTATGCGTCCGCAAAAAAAGAAAACAACTATGAAGGTTTTGGAACAGATAGAGACATCTATGAGCATCAACATATTTTTATAAATAATGCGATGATGCCTTATAAGCTACCAGAAAATCATCCAAATAAAATTGATAAAACATTTTTACCCTGTGCTAAAGTGATGGGTGAATTTAATAAAAGGAAAAAGCCTTTTCGTCCAGCTTCAGTTATAAACGTATCTGCCATGAGTTTTGGTTCACTTTCTGCAAAAGCCATTGAATCGTTGAACAAAGGTGTTAAAATTGCCGGAGCCTATCATAATACAGGAGAAGGTGGCTTGTCACCTTATCATAGTCATGGCGGCGATGTCGTATTTCATTTTGGAACAGGTTATTTTGGTGTTCGGGCTGAAGATGGCGGATTTTCTATCGAGAAATTGACAGACCTCGTTAATAACAATCCTTTTATCCGAGCCATTGAAGTAAAGCTATCACAAGGTGCTAAACCAGGAAAAGGAGGCGTTTTACCAGGTGCTAAAATAACTAAAGAAATAGCTACCATTAGAGGTGTTGAAGTCGGTAAAGATGTACTTTCTCCTCCAAATCACAAAGCATTTTCAAATGTACCAGAAATGGTTGATTTTATTGAAAAAATAGCCGAAGCCACAGGATTGCCTGTTGGAATTAAAGCAGCCATTGGAAAACTAGAACAATGGGAAGAATTAGCAAATATCATGAAAAAAACTGGTAAAGGCCCAGATTTTATTACTGTTGATGGTGGTGAAGGCGGAACAGGCGCAGCGCCTCCAAGCTTTGCAGACCACGTATCATTACCATGGGTTTACGGTTTTAGTGATTTATATAAACTATTTAAACACAAGGGGTTATCAGAGCGTATTGTTTTTATAGCTAGTGGTAAATTAGGATTTCCTGCCAAAGCAGCTATGGCTTTTGCTATGGGTGCAGACTGCATTAATGTAGCCAGAGAAGCGATGATGAGCATTGGTTGTATTCAAGCCCAAGTTTGTCATACTAATCGTTGCCCAAGTGGTGTGGCTACTCAAAGTAAATGGCTTCAAAACGGAATTGATCCTACTCTAAAATCTCAGCGTTTAGCTCAATATTTTAAAACGTTTCGAAAAGAGTTGGTTGAAATTACTCATGCTGCAGGTTATGAGCACCCATGTGAATTTAAAATGAGTGATATTGAAATAAATGTTGACGATCATAACCTTTCAAAAGAATTAAACAGAACATATATGTACGAGAAAGCACCAGTACCATTTAAGAGTATGCAGCATTTAAAAGATTGCATGCACTTGGGAGGTTCAAATTAAGTTTTCAATCGCAGTCTCAGTATGCAGTCTTAATCCTGTATCAAGTAGTCTAATATCTATTTAAGGGCGCCTGCCTGCAGGTAGGCAGGCAACCCTCAGGGGTCGGGCTATCCGTTACAAGTCCCGCTCGTCCCGATAACTATCGGGACTCGCTGTGGGCTTTTATTCATGCCTTTCTATGTTATATTAATGAATTCATGAACATAAATGTTTCACTGCTATCCCTTGCGCAACCAATCGCCGCAACAGTAATATGTAGCCATTTAATTTTTTCACGCAAAGTTTATCAAATTTTAGAATTAAAAACCCTTTAAATACTTATGCACTCAGCCATCCTAAATTCAATAAATCGAAATTGTCCTCCCTTTAAAACAAAGAGAGGAACAAGTTTTAGTTATATTTTTAGGAAAAAATTGTGACAGATGATATTAGTGAAAACCTTTTACTTAAAGGACTCTTCAGATTTTAAAAACCTGAAGGGTCTGAGATTTAAAAATAAAAAAAGCGCTACCATCTGGTAACGCTTTATATTTGATAAAAATCAAGTTCTAGTAAACAGACTCTTTTTTAAAATGTTTAGTAAGCATGTAGTAAACTACCGCTCTATACTTATTACGGTTAGATTTTCCGTATGTGTCCATAACAGAAGCAATACCTGCATCTAATTTAGGACCATCACTTAATCCTAATTTCTTAATTAAGAAGTTGTTTTTTACTGTAGCTAACTCAGATTCATCTGAACCTGAAACCGTTGCAGCATCTTTATTATAAATAGATGGTCCACAACCAATAGTCACCTTGGTTAATAAATCCATGTCTGCTTTCATACCGCATTTGTCTTTTAAATCTGCAGCATATTTTACGATAAGCTCGTCTCTTTTACTCATAATGATTTCGTTTAATGTGTTAATAAAATAATTGAATTAATAGCTGTCTTAAAGATAACTAAATTTTAGACACAACAATTACTTACAAGTCACTTATTTTGCTAATAAAATCAAAGTATTTTAACAGTACTTCGTCATTAATTTGCTTTGGGGTAAAAATCTCTAATAATTTAGGCTGATTGTCTTCTAAATAAAACATTTCTAATGATGAATTTAATGTGTTTTCATTTGAAACGGATTTATAATTTATACCATACATTTTACATAAATGTTCTGCCGTTAAATGATGATTCGTTTCAAAATAGGTGTCAAAATTCTCAGTGTTTTTATGTCCTGGTAAAATCCTAAAAATACCACCACCTTGGTTATTCACAATAATAATTCTGAAGTTTTTAGGAATGTAATTATTCCAAAGGGCATTACTATCGTACAAAAAGCTCAAATCTCCAGTTATAAGTAGCGTTGGTTTTTTAATAGCAACAGCACATCCTATGGCTGTAGAGGTACTTCCATCTATGCCGCTAGTTCCTCTGTTACAAAACACCTCAATGGTTTTATCTATGTTGAATAGTTGCATATAACGAATGGCAGAACTATTTCCTGATTGTAAAATATAATGGTCCGGAATCGATTTTAAAACGGTACTAAACACCTTAAAGTCTGAAAAAGGAATAGTCTCCAAATAGGCTTTATGTTTTTTAAGGCGATGTTGTTTAACGGCTTCCCATCTGTCTTTATAATTACTTTTTACATAATGCGTAACTCTAGGCAAAAAGACTTGAAAGAACTCATTCGGTTTTTTTTTAATGTGATTATTTAAACAGAAAAAGGTGTCGTTAGCCTTTTTACTGTTAATATGCCAATGATTTTTAGGTTGATATTTCCGTAACAGCTGTTTAATTTTTTTTGAAACAATTAAACCACCAAAAGTCAACAAAATATCAGGTTGTAGCTGTTGTTTTTCTTTCTCAGAAAGTGGTGCAATTAGTTGATCTATACTCGGAAAAAAACTTGGGTCATGTAAATTCGATGTCGTTTCAGTAAGTACAATAACACTATCATCATTAACCAATTCAACCAGCCATTTTTTTTCTATCTGATTAGGCGCGTTAACACCAACCAAAATCATTTTTTTTGAAGCCGTATTCCAATCTTCTAAACAAGATTGCAACACGTAATCTTCAATACCTTCAGGCTCTACATTAACATCAATAGTTTTTGGTGACACCCTTAATGTATGAATAGTTTCATAAAGCGGTTCATCAAAAGGCACATTAATATGTACAGGCCCATTTTTAATTCTAGCAAAATTAATAGCTGTATTTACCTCTTCTTCATTATGCGTTTGAATGTCTTTTTGTAAACCCAACAAACGCTCAAATTTATTTTCTAAATTTTTAAAAATCGGAAGTTCTTCATGCCCAGGAACATTTTTATCATCATTTAAATCCAGTTTTAAATTAGCAGCATATAAAATATGATTTTCAAAAACATTTTTTTGGTTAATGGTTTGTCCATCACCAATACCAATCAAATGTTTCGGTCTGTCTGCCGATAAAACCACCAAGGGAATATCACTATAATAAGCTTCGGCTACTGCTGGATAATAGTTTAGTAAGGCACTACCCGAAGTGCAAATCACAGCCGTTGGTTCTTTTAATTGCTGTGCAATTCCTAAAGCAAAAAATGCAGCACATCGCTCATCAACAATACTGTAACATTTAAAAAACGAATCGTTCGTAAAGCCAATGGTTAAAGGTGCATTTCTGCTACCAGGAGAAATAACAATATGTTTTATGTTTTTCGCTTTACAGAGTTGAATAACCGTTTGTGCAAGCGGAATTTTTGGGTAAATCATTAAATTTATTTGCTTAAAATAAAATATCTAATAGTCAATTTCAATGTTTGATCGAGCCTTTCGTCTGCGCTCAAGATAAACTTAAGTAGAGAACTTCAAGTATTTAGTGATTTATATAGGTTTCGACTTTTGCCTGTCTTGAGCGCAGACGAAAGGCTCAACCTAACATCATCAACTACTTACTATTTGATATTTTCTCAATTTTAAAATTGCTATTTCAATATTCAAAAATACAAAATAGCCTATTAAAAAGTTACTATAAAACAGATTTAATGACTAACGATTTTGAGACTGTTTCTTCCCACTCACTTTCAGCGTTAGAGCTTTCAGTAATGCCGCCACCAACATAAATAATAGCTTGTTGGTTTTTAAGTTGCATGCACCGTAAATTCACATACAATTGTGTGCTATTTCTAGTTATCGCATAAGCTCTGTTTTCAATATTGCGTCTTCCAGAACGTGGTGCAATAGTGGTTTCACAATTTAACTCGCCTAAAAACCCCGTGTAGAATTCGCGATTATAAGCTTCATGTTTTAAAATGAATTGTTTTGCAGAGCCTTTTGGTAATCCGCAAACCGCAGGCGTTGGATGCAACGCTTCAACAACTTGTTTTAAGGGCGTATCTGGTTTTAACTCCGCAGAAATCATCGTTTTTAAATGCACCAAATTACCAGCCTTAACCGTTTCAACATCCGAAACTTTAAAGCTATCCACCAATGGTTTTAAGTTATCAATTATAAAATCGGTAACAAACTGCTGTTCTTGTTTTTCTTTGTTTTGCCAAACCACATCTAAACTGCCTTTATAATCTTGCGTGCCTGCCAATGCCATAATGGAAAACCTGCACCCTTCAATTTTTATTAAGGTTTCTGGCGTTGCGCCCAACCATAACCCAACTTTAGGGTGATACCAACAATATACAAATGCCGGTTTATAACGCTCTAAAAGTCTTTTAAAAATGGAAATAGGATTGGTTTCTGAAAGATGTACGGTTTCCTGTCTAGAAAGTACCACTTTTTTTAAGTCTGAAGAATTTATAGCTTGAACACCTTGTTTTACAAGATTGATGTGCACGGTTTTAGAATCTGTTGAGGCTAGAATACTATTCAATTGAGACGTCTCGATTGCGCTCGACGAAACATAAGATGTTGCAATTATATCTGAAACATCATTCGGAATTAAAACCGTTTTTTCAGCGTCATCAAACGGTGAAAACACAAACCCTTTTTCGATAAAATCTTCTGTGAAATTTAATTCAGCATTACTTTGAAGTCGTGCACTTAAGTTTTGTTGGTTTGGTTTTCTGTAAACTACAAAAGGAAGTTCATCATGGAAATGCGCTTCAATACGCTCAAAAAAGTCGTTTGAAGTCATGCTTACTTTTTAGGTAAAGAAATGGTAGACAGTTTACAAAACGAAATCAAATCGTTATTGTCATCAGTAACACGTATTTCTAGTAGTTGCGTTGTACGTCCTTTGTGTAGAAACTTTGCCTTAGCATAAATATAACCATCTTTTACACTCTTTACATGGTTAGCAGTAATTTCTATGCCTCGAATAATAAAATTATCATTATCCAAAAAAATATGTGAAGCAAAACCACCAACACTTTCTGCCAGAGCTACGGTTGCACCTCCATGTAATACACCATCGGGTTGATAAACTCTAGAATTAACAGGCATTTTAGCAATTAAAAAATCATCACCAAAATCAATTACTTCAATATTTAAAGTTTCCATTAAGGTGTTTTTTGATACAGCGTTCAATTTTGCTAAAACAGCTTCTTTAGATAATTGCATAGAATAGTGTATTTTTATTGCATAAAATTTCTCGATGCTTTGCATCGAGATTTTCTTTGAAATTGTTATTCCTTCAAAGGAGGGAATCTAAATAAAGGTTTTCTTTATTCACTAACAAAAATACAAAACATAAGCGTAAATGGGTTCAGAAGAAAAAGAAATATCATACACCATAACCAACTCCTATTCTACCCTAAATACACTCACCAACGCCACTAAAAACGTGTGGTTTGTTTGTCATGGTATGGGGTATTTAAGTCGGTATTTTTTAAAATATTTTAAAGGATTAAATACAGACGAAAATTATATCATTGCACCTCAGGCAAGTAGCAAATACTATATGCAATCTAGTTTTAAACATGTAGGTGCAAGTTGGGTAACAAAAGAAGCTACAGTAAAAGCTACTGAAAACGTGATGCAGAATTTTGATGCCATATTTGAAGCTGAAAATATTCCAGATGCTGCTAATCTAATTATGTTCGGGTATTCACAAGGTGTTAGTGTTGCTATGCGCTATGTGGTAAAACGGCAATTACAATGCGCACAACTTGTTATGCATTCTGGGGGCATTCCTAAAGAATTACAAGCTGAAGACTTTACGTTTTTAAATGCTAAAGTGAGTTTTATTTGTGGTACTCATGATGAATATTTAATCGAAGATCGCCTCACCTCTGAAACACAAAAAGCACATGATTTATTTAAAGATAAATTGCATATAGTTATGTTTGATGGTAAACACGAGGTGAATGTTGATATTATAAATGGCTTAGTGTAATTGAATCGTCTTTGCGAGGAAGCATGACGTGACAATCTCATGAAATATAACTTGACTTTATATTAAAACAACATAGTAAATAACAAACAGATTGCCACATCAGGCAAAAAGCCTGATTCGCAATGACGTATATAACATGAACACAACAACCTTAGAAAACAACCGCGTAAAACTAACGCCTTTAAGTGTAGAAAACTATAAGCACCTCACAGCCATTTGGTCAATATCCTAAACCATTTTTATATGATTAAATGAATCGTATGTTTCAGATCTAGAATTACGCAAATTTAAATCTTCAAAAAGTTTTAGGTTGCTAGAAAATTTTAATTAGTGTATCTAGTTCAGTAAGCATTTCTGTTACCTCATCTTTATAGTTATTTAATTAGAATTTTTTTACACAAAAATCAATACGTACTTCTACTTAATTTTTAACACTTATAAACAAAAAACACTTACCGAAATCATGGAAAGTATTTAACAACTCCTTTAAAACAAAATAGTCTTCAACGCATTTACAAATCTTTTTTATAACGCTTCACCATAGCGTCTCTAGATTCTGGTTCATCATGCAACCCTAATTGATCTTTAAGCATCTGCCCCATTGTTGGAAATGAATGGCTTTTAATTTGAGCTGATACATCCCATAATTTAGAACGCATAAAGGCTTTAGCGCAGTGTAAAAACGCTTCTTCCACTGAAACCACAATACATGCTTTTGGTGAATTCTGTTCTTCTGTAAATAATTCTAAATATGCCTTATCAGTTGAAAGGTAAGCACTACCATTAATGCGCAAAGTTTCATCTACTCCTGGGATTAAAAATAATAAACCAATTGTACCGGTTTCTATAATATTGCAAATACTATCCACTCTATTATTACCTTTAGCATCAGGGATAACAAGTGTGGTTTTATCTAACACTTTTACAAACCCAATAGCGCCGCCTCGCGGTGAAGCGTCCATTTTCCCTGCACTGCTGGATGTAGACATCGTTAAAAATGGTGATGTTTCAATAAAATTTATGGCGTGTTTTTCTAAATGATTTAACACTTTATCTTTCGCTCTTCCACTTGGATAGCCATATAATTCACGAAGTTGAGATTCATTTTCAATTTTCATAATATGAACTTTAACTGACAATCAAATTTAGACATTTTAAAATCCAAACTATCATTTAAATAACTTGAACCAAATAAAAAGGCAATTCAACAAGTATTTATGACGCGAACCATAAATATTATCTAAAATTACGCTTTATAATAAATTTTAAGATGAAGTCTCTAATCGTAACATTTGCATTATTCTTTACAAGTTATTGCAGCGCACAATTTGTATCAGGTGATGATAAACTACACTTGGGCGCTGGTTTCTTAATTTCTGGTAGTACTTATACTGCCGTTTATATGAAAACAAAAAATAAGAAAAAAGCCTTTTGGTACAGTTTAGGCATGTCTGCCATAGCTGGTGTAACCAAAGAACTCATTGATGTTAGCGAGAATGAACGTTTTGATACTGGTGAAATAGTAGCAACAACTATTGGTGGTTTAGTTGCAAGTACAACTCTAAA
>TARA_R110002072_G_scaffold223656_3_pt1 | contig 13002 bp, 9 predicted proteins | sample TARA_R110002072 | Tara Oceans TARA_R110002072 (sample SAMEA4397118) | marine metagenome | biome: Polar Biome; feature: [SRF] surface water layer (ENVO:00010504); material: water (ENVO:00002006), including particulate matter (ENVO:01000060) such as... | depth 5 m | reverse complement strand
ATTAGAAATTGCAATGGATGCTTTAAGAACACCAGATTCTGATAAAAAAATTGGTGTACTTTCTGGAGGTGAAAAACGTAGAGTTGCACTTTGTAGATTGTTATTACAAGAGCCAGAAATTTTATTGTTAGATGAGCCAACAAACCATTTAGATGCAGAATCTGTACATTGGTTAGAGCATCATTTAGCACAATATAAAGGAACTGTAATTGCAGTAACGCACGATAGATATTTCTTAGACAATGTTGCTGGTTGGATTTTAGAATTAGATAGAGGTGAAGGAATTCCTTGGAAAGGAAACTACTCTTCTTGGTTAGATCAAAAATCACAAAGAATGGCACAAGAAAGCAAAACAGCTTCTAAACGTCAAAAAACTTTGGAACGTGAATTAGATTGGGTTCGTCAAGGAGCAAAAGGTCGTCAAACAAAGCAAAAAGCACGTTTGAAGAACTATGATAAATTAATGAGTCAAGATCAAAAACAAGTTGACGAAAAGTTAGAAATCTATATTCCTAATGGACCACGTTTAGGAACCAATGTTATAGAAGCAACAGGAGTTTCTAAAGCTTTTGGAGATAAATTATTATATGAAAACTTAGAGTTTAATTTACCACAAGCAGGAATTGTTGGAATTATTGGACCAAATGGTGCTGGTAAAACAACAATTTTTAAAATGATAATGGGCGAAGAAAAGCCTGATGCTGGAAGTTTTAATGTTGGTGAAACTGCTAAAATTGCCTATGTAGATCAAGCACATTCAAACATTAATCCTGACAAATCTATCTGGGAAAACTTTTCTGATGGACAAGATTTAATAATGATGGGAGGCAAGCAAGTAAACTCTAGAGCGTATTTAAGTAGATTTAATTTTTCTGGAAGTGAGCAAAATAAAAAAGTGGAAACACTTTCTGGAGGAGAACGTAACCGCTTGCATTTAGCAATGACCTTGAAAGAAGAAGGAAACGTTTTACTTTTAGATGAGCCAACAAACGATTTAGATGTAAATACTTTAAGAGCTTTAGAAGAAGGTTTAGAAAACTTTGCAGGGTGTGCAGTTGTAATTAGTCACGATAGATGGTTTTTAGATAGAGTTTGTACGCACATTTTGGCTTTTGAAGGAAATAGTGAAGTATACTTTTTTGAAGGTTCTTTTTCTGATTATGAAGAAAATAAAAAGAAACGTTTAGGTGGAGATTTAATGCCAAAACGTTTGAAGTACAAAAAATTAATTCGTTAATTTTTTGTTTTAAATAAAGATGATTATAAATAATCATTTTCAAAAAAGAACCCTCACTTTTAAAGTGAGGGTTCTTTTTTGAAATCAACTTTGTAGTGTGAACTTAAAAAAAAAGTTGATAATATATTTTAATAAGTGATTTAATTTAAGATTCAGATTTTTTAAGATTCAAGAAAAATTTAAAAAATTTAATTGTTAACATTGCTGAAGAACTTAAAAAAGGAAAAACAGCAAAAAAGAAAGTCATTACAATTAATCCATCACTAATATTTTTAATGTTTCCTATGGCCATCAAATAAAGACCAGAATAATATAAAACGATTGATGTAAAAAGAAGCAATACAACTTGTTTAATTGTAGCTTTATGCATGATTTTAGGGATGTGTGGGGTTTAAGGCATGCAATATAAAAATAATATTTAGTTTAAAAAAAATATTGTTTTTATAATATCTAACATTTTTTCTATGAGCTAAGGCAATTATAAATTGATTATTGTCTTTCTACAAATTCATTAGGCGCAAAGTAGATTTCTTTTGCAGTCCACCTTTTTTGTAAATTTTTTAAAGCTGTTTTAAAGAATGTAAAATCTTTACGTTTTTTTGCTGTCCAACCAATTTCTGCATACGCAGCAATTCTAGGGAAAACTCTGTAATGCATATCACCATTAGTTGGTATCCATTCTCCCCACATTTGGCAACCTAAACCAATTATTTTATCATGATATTTTTCATCTAATTTTTCTGGAATAGGATCAAAAGAATAGACTTTAGATAAAGGCAAATTTTTATATGTATAATCTAAATACGTAAAATTATGAAGAGAATTTACAATTTCATAGCCATTTCTAGCAGCTGTTTCTGCTAATTTTACATCACCTTTCCAAAAATGAACGATACTTTTTTCTGCTAGTTTTTGTGAAGTTTTAGTGTCATTTTTATCTTGATACTCATGCAAATTATGTCCCATAATTTCATTCCAACCCATCATTCTTCTTCCTTTACTTTCTAGGTATTTAGAAATGTTATTTGTAAAGTAAACCTGTAAATCAGCAGGAGTTGCTAAATTCTTTTCTTTCATATATTTCTGAACAGATTCAGAAGATTTCCAGTGGTTATATTTTACTTCATCTCCACCAATATGAATTACTTCAGATGGGAAAAGAGCCATAACTTCTTCTAAAACATCTTTTAAAAACTGATTTGTTCTTTCGTTTGTAACATCAAAAACATCTTTACCAACTCCAAATTTTATAGGAACTTCAGTTTCTTTTTTTGAAGTTCCTAACCAAGGATAAGAAGCAATTGCAGCAGTAGAATGCCCAGGCATTTCTATTTCAGGAACAATGGTAATGTGCCTGTCTTTTGCATACTTAATAATTTCCTTAATTTCTTCTTGAGTATAAAAACCTTCATGAGGTTCTGCAGATTGAATTGGGCTTTCCCATTGCAAAGGTCCAATTTGAGTGCTTTTTCTTTTAGAACCAATTTCGGTTAATTTTGGATATTTTTTTATCTCAATTCGCCAACCTTGATCATCTACCAAATGCCAATGGAAAACATTCATTTTTAAAAAAGCCATTTCATCCAATAGCAATTTTACTTGTTCCATTCCTTTAAAATACCTAGCTTCATCCAGCATAAAAGCTCTCCACTTAAAATTAGGAGTATCTTTAATTGTAACTTCTTTAAGTGTTAATTGTTTTTCGTATTTAGAAAAATCAGCATTATAAGAACAAAGTTGCATTAAGGTTTGTGTTCCATAAAACCAACCAGTTGTGTTTTTTGCACAAATAAGTATTTTATCTTCAGTTATTGTTAGCTCATAACCTTCATCAGCTAAATTTTCATCAACTTTAAAAACAATAAAATTCTTTTTTAAACTTTGATAATTGGTGGTTTTTAAATCGAAACCAAAATCATTTTTAAAATAATTTTGTAAACTAGTTACAATATTTTTAGTGTCATTGTCAAAAACAAGTTGAGTTTCTTTATCAATTTTAAATTTTTTACTTCCAGAAATTACTTCTAAAGGACGAGGTATAATTTGTATTTCTTGAGAAAATACAGTTTGTGAATTTAAAACAATACATAAACTAAAAAGTAGTAGGGAATTGATTTTCATTTCTTTTATATAATTAATGAGTTTAAAAATAGGCTTTTTTATATTAATTCATCTTTAAAAAAGACAAATGATATTTTATTCCAAAATTTACAAATGTGTTGCTTAAGCCACCACCTTTTGCTTTAACATATCCAGCAGCAGTTCTAAAACTTAAATTATCGGATACTTTATAATTTAAACCAGCACTCGGTTTTACAATAAAACCTTCACCAGTACTTATGCCTCCTCCACCTGCAGCACCAGCTAAACCCTGTGCAAAAAGTGTGACTTTATCACTTAAAAAAGGATTTGTTCTAGCACCTAAACCAACAAGACCTTCTGCATAAGCACCAGCATCACCAAAACTTGCGAAAGAAGTTTGACCAGCAATAAAGATGTTTTTATTTAAATCTAAATTAATTTGAACCGAAATTTGGTGCATATCTTCTATAAGGTTTGTATCTCTTTTTGCATCAAAATACATATCATGCTTTGTAATTACTTCCAAACCTTTAAAGATTCCCGATTCAAAAGTTTTTTCATTTGATTTTATACCATTTCTTTCTACATAATATTTTATACCAATTCCATAAGAGGACGTATAAAAATGTGCGTCTGGAGATAAAACATATCCTTTGTTGATGGCAACATAAATATCTTTAAATATTTTTTGTTCGATAGAAATATCAGGATACAATAAAAAACCACCTTTAGTGTCTACACCACCTCCACCTCCAGCACCTAAACCGAATTTAGCCAGAATATTTGTGCGTTTTTTGTTGAATGAATAATGATAACCACCTCCTAAAAAAACATCCATATAACCAGCTTTTATACCTGAGTATGCTCCATCTACCTTTAAGAAAGCAAACCAATTTTCAGAAAAATAATTCGCGAATTCAAAACCAGCAAGTCTAATAGTTGCATCATTAAATCGTTGCACATTCACATTAGTGGCATCACCTTTAATCATTAAATTATTTAAATGAAATAGTAAAGAAGTTTTCTTTGAGTTGATATTCCAATCAGAATTTTCTAAATCAGCAAAACTGTATTCATTTTCAGATTTCTTATAATTGGCATAATTATATCCTAAAGGAATTTCTAAACTAACATTAAATTGATGTCCTTTAATTTCTCCACCATCAAAAAAATCGACATAACTCCAACCAGAATTTATGGAGAAGTTTTTAAAATCGTATCCTAAATTAAAGTGAGGTAAAATAAATGCGCCTCCACCATCTGGAGCTCCAGCACCACCTCCAGCACCAAAATGAAAACCAGTATCAATATAAAAATCTTCACCTAAATATTTTTTAATTCCTGCATTAACACCTAAAGTAAAAAAACCACCTCTTTCTCCAGTTACAGCTCCATAAAGTCCAAGACCAGCATAAGACCAATCGTTGATCATTAAATTATAATGAATACCTGTAAAACCCATATTTGCTTCATTTACAACGCTAGTTTCTGGCATTTTAATAGATAGAAAATCGATTTTTCCGAACGCTTTTTGCGTTTTCTTTTCAGGAACTATGTCATTTTGAGCTACTAATTGTTGACTTACAAATGCAATTGCGAATAAAAATAAATATTTTTTCATCGGATAAAATTATCTTTTTTTAATGGTAATTATTGTTGATTTAGAGTTGGGTGTATTGCTAATATCAGCAGTACTTTTTATAGGTACTAAAACATTTGCCTCAGGAAAATACGTTGCTGTACATTGTTCTGGAATGCTATATGGAATTGCTAAAAAACCTTTAGCTTCTCTTTCTTCTCCATTAAAATGACTCGTTAAATCTACTAAATCAAGTTTTTCTAAATGAATTTTTTCCATATCTTTTGGATTCATGAAAATTACTCTACGTTCGTTTAAAACACCTCGATATCGATCATTTAAACCATAAATTGTGGTGTTGAATTGATCGTGAGTTCTAATTGTCATTAAAATAAATTGATTTTCTTCTAACTTAATTTCAGATGGTGAATTGATACTAAAATTTGCTTTACCAGTATTCGTTGGTTTAAAATCGTTTTCTCTTGCGTTGTTTGGTAAATAAAAACCTTTACCAACTCTTACACGTTCATTATAATTTTCAAAACCTGGAATTACTGCTTCAATTTCATTTCTGATAAAATCGTAGTTTGATATTAATTTGGTCCAATTTACAGAAGACTTTTTTAATGTTGCATTCGCCAAACCAGCAACAATAGCAGGTTCGCTTAAAAGATGTTCAGAAGCAGGATTCAAATGTCCTTGAGAATTATGAATAACGCCCATAGAGTTTTCTACGGATATAAATTGCTCTCCAGTACTTTGTATATCTTTCTCAGATCTACCTAAACAAGGTAAAATCAATGCTTTTTTTCCGTGAATTAAATGACTTCTATTTAGTTTTGTAGAAACATGAACAGTTAAATTACATTTTCTTAAAGCTTCTGCTGTAAATTCTGTATCTGGAGTTGCAGAAACAAAATTTCCACCCATTCCAAAAAATACTTTTGCTTTGTTTTTGTGCATGGCTTCTATGGAATTTACAACATCAAAACCATGTTTTCTAGGAGATTTAAAATTGAAATTTGCATCTAATTTATCTAAAAAATCATCCGACATTTTTTCCCAAATGCCCATAGTTCTATCTCCTTGAACATTAGAATGACCACGAACTGGGCATGTTCCTGCACCTTGTTTGCCAATACTTCCTTTTAACAATAAAATATTTACAATTTCTCTAATAGTATCTACAGAATTTTTGTGTTGCGTAAGTCCCATTGCCCAACAAATAATTACCTTTTTTTTATTGATAATTAAATCTGCAGCTTCTTTTATTTTTTCAAGTGATAAACCTGTTTGAGGTACTAAATAATCAATAGAATACGTTTCTAGATCATCTAATAAGTCTTCAATTCCATGTGTTTTATTTTTAATAAAATCATAATCAAAAACAGAATAAGGAGCATCTTCCTCTTTTTTAAGCATCAATTTTAAGATGATTTTTAGCAAAGCAACATCTCCATTAATTTTAACTTGCAGAAATAAATCGGTTAAATCTTGACCAGAACCAACCCATTTTAAAGGGTTTTGTGGATCTTTATAATTCATTAAACCAACTTCTGGCAAAGGGTTTATAGTGATTATTTTACTCCCGTTTTTTTTAGCTTCACCCAAAGCTGTTAACATTCTTGGGTGGTTTGTACCTGGATTTTGACCCATTACAATAATTAAATCTGTATGATTAAAATCATCTAAAGTTACAGATCCTTTTCCAATTCCTAGCGTTTCAGAAAGTGCAGCACCACTAGATTCGTGACACATATTAGAGCAATCAGGTAAATTATTAGTACCAAATTGACGAACAAAAAGTTGATATAAAAAAGCGGCTTCATTACTTGTTCTTCCAGAGGTGTAAAAAATAGCTTCATCAGGAGAATCTAATCCATTTAATTCATCACCAATTAAAGTAAAAGCATCTTTCCAAGAAATTTCTTTATAATGGTTTGCGCCTTCAGGTAAATAAACAGGTTGTGTAATTCTTCCTTTTTTTCCGATTTCGTAATCAGATAATTTTGCTAAATTAGGAACAGAATACGTTGAAAAAAACATTGGTGAAACACGATTTTTAGTTGCTTCTTCAGCTACAGCTTTTGCGCCATTTTCACAATATTCTGCTAAAAAAGCACGCTTTTCATCTGGATCTGGCCAAGCACAACCTGGGCAATCAAAACCATATTTTTGGTTTAAGTTTTTAAGTAATTTAATTCCTTTTACCAAACCAACTTCGCCAACAACATGATTTAAAGAAGATTTAATTGCTTTTACACCAACTGCCGATTTTGGAATATCTGTAAGTTCAATTCCTGTAAATTTTTCTGGTGGTTGTGCATCTGTTTTTTTAATCATTCTTAAAAATTATTTATACTGTTTGGGTTGGCATAGACCGTCATTTTATTATTTCTTGTAAAACCAATTAAGCAAATTCCGAACTCTTTTGCAAAATCAACAGCCAAAGAGGAGCATGCTGAAATAGCAACAATTACAGGAATTTTAGCAATAAAAGATTTGGTTACAATTTCGTAAGAAACTCTACCACTTACCAATAAAAAATGTGCGTTTTTTAAATTTTGAGTTATCAACAAATCTCCAACTGACTTATCAACAGCATTGTGTCTTCCTAAATCTTCTTTTATTGTTAACAACTCTTGTTCTTTATTAAAAATAGCAGCTGCGTGACTGCCTCCTGTTTTTTTGAAAGTTTCTTGAAAATTTTTCATAACAAGATGCATTTTATGCAAACTATCCGCAGAAATTTGAATGTTTTTCTCTAAACTTTTTCCAACTACATTTAAGTCTTCTAATTCTCTTTTGCCACAAATGCCACAAGAGGAAACAGAGAGTAAAGTTCGTTTATTTAAATAACCTTTTCCTAATGCATCTTTTTGAATATCAACATTTATGATAGCCGGTATTTTTGAAATTTCTTTTATAATTTGGAATACTAATGGAGCGTCTTTTTTATAAATATCTTCAGCAAAAAGTAAACCTGTTATTAGCTCAAAATCGCTGTTTGGAGTTCTCATAACAACAGTGTAAGGTTCGTTGTTAATATTTATTTGAAGTGGCGCTTCTACAACCAAAAAATCATCAATTTTTACAGCGCTATTTGGTGATATTTTTAAACTTTGATAATTAGCTGCTTGCATTTTATTTTAAAGTTATTTTACCAAACAAATTTAATGAAAAATTAATAGTGTAAAAAAAAAGTCTCGATCTTTAAAATCGAGACTTGGGCTTTAGTGTCTTATACCCCTAAAAATAAAACACATAAAGTAGTTACAAATATAATCTTTTATTTTAATTAGAAAAGATAAAATTTATAAATTATTTATTAATTTGATACATTTTTGGCTACTTTCTTACAGATAACCAATTTAGATATATTGTTTACATCGGTTGTAAAGAAAATATACGTATTTCCACCATCTTTTATTTTGGTTTCTTTTCTGATTTGTGCCACAGTTTTAGGAAAATTTCGGGTAGTAATATTTGCTTTATGATCAGGTAACAGTTTTTTTAGTTTTTTCTTATCATAAGAAATTACCTGTTCAATTTTAAAAACTCTTCCTGGAAAATCAATAAGCGTTTTTGATGTGTATAAGTGTGAATGTTGATGTAGCTTATTTAAATTTAATTTCTCTGATATTTGATGAAAACCACCAGATTTTAAAATAGCAACATTGGGTTCATATAAATAGGAGAGAGGTTCTGAATATGTGGAGTTTACTTCTTCATTAAAATCAAATTCAAAACACTGGTTTTTAGTTTTTAGAATATTAATTGTTTTAAGCTGTATTGTATTTGTATAATTTTTTTCTAGTAAAAAAAGGACTTCCTTAACTTCGTTATGAAGTGCAACAATATGAATTTCTTTTACATTTTGTAATTCTCTAATGGTGTTTTTGAGATCTAAAATAGGCGAAACTTTTATTAAAATTTGATTGGCTTTTGTAAATAGAAAATCAATTTTAGGTGGAATATATGGCTGACAATCCTTCAACATAAAAACTTTTCCTTTTACATCATCTCTTCTTGAAGGATCTATGTAAATGCAATCGAAAGTTGTGTTGTTTTCTTTTAAGTAATCCAAACCATTACCACAAAAAGTATCAATATTTTTGATATATAATTGCTTGTAATTGTGTTTCACAATGGTTGATAATTCTTCGTTAATTTCACAATGAATTACTTTTTTGAATTGCTTTGAAAAATAATAACAATCTACGCCAAAACCTCCTGTAATATCTATAATTGAATCACCAGAAATAATTTTTGATTTATAGTTTGCTGTAGTTTCTGATGAGGTTTGCTCAATACTAATTTTTGCAGGATAATAAATGGTATCAGAAGAAAACCAAGTTGGTAGTTTTTTTGTTGATTTTTGTTTTGCAAGTATTTGATTGGCTAATTCTTGAATGGAAATACTAGCAAAAGGACTTCCTTTTAAAATCAGTTTTGTGATTTCTGCTTGTAAATTATCAGTAATAAATTGCTGAACATCCTCATTTAAAATATCAAAATTCAAAAGAAATTATAGGTTTTTGGTTAATGATTTTACAATCTTATTGTCGGCTAAAAACTCTTTTAAAATAACTTTTAAAGCTGTATAAGTTGGCACAGCAGTTATCATTCCTAAAATACCAAATAGTAAACCTCCAATAATAATAATTAAGAAAATTTCTAACGGATGCGATTTTGTTGTTTTTGAGAAAATTATTGGCTGACTTGCAAAATTATCGATAATTTGAGCAATAAAATACCCAATCATTACATAAATAGTTGTTGGTAGTATTTCCGTTTGAAAATCTTGTTGAAGATTACTTGTCATCGATAAAATTAACATAATTACAAATCCAATAACAGGTCCTATATAAGGTATTAAGTTTAGCAAAGCACACAAAAAAGCAATCACAACAGCGTTTGTAATGCCAAATGTTAATAAGATAATTGTGTATAAAACAAATAAAATTATAATCTGAAAAATAAGCCCAATAAAATATCTTGATAGTAAATCGTTGATGGTTTCTAGAGATTTAGAAAATCTACTTTCTGTTTTATCTGGAATTAACGTCATAATTCCATTTTTTAATAATCGATTGTCTTTCATAAAGAAAAACGTAATAAATAATACCGAAAACAAGCCAATACTTAAAGAACCAAGAGTTTCTAAAAGATAGTTTAATAAATTAGGAATCGCTTTAAATTGAGATGTTAAATCGATGTTTTTTAGTTCGCCTAAAACATCAATTCCTTTTGATGAAAAATAGTTTGTAATTTGACTAAAAAGATTTTGAATATCGGTTTCTAATTGATCGATTTGTAAGAGAGATAAATTTCTTCCTTGTTCGATTATCAACGGAATAAAAAGTACAAATATACCTGCTAAAAGGCCTAACATTAAAATCATTGTGGTTACAACAGCAATGGTATTTGGGAATTTTAATCGTATTCTTAAAAACTTAATAAATGGTCTTGCAATTAAAGAAACAATACTAGCAATTACAATGTAAACAATTACAGATTGAATTTTATATAAAAAAAACAAAAGCAAAACAATGCCTAAAATAATAGCCATTGCTCTTAAAATTCCCTTCGAAATTGTTTTTGACGTCATTAATTATATCCTTTAACTTGGCCCATACTTAATTCACTGCCACTTTCAAAAGTGTGATTTGTTGGTAATAATGTTCCACTTTCTGTTGTAATCCAATTTTCCCAAGTTGCAGAAGTTCCATTCATTCTGCCATTTTTTAAATACATTTTATAGCTATTTGGTACAAAATTATCATCTAAAATCCATACGTAAGAATCTCCAGGAGTTGTACCTCCAGAAGTGTAGGTAACTCTTAAAACCTCTTGGTTATCAAAATTTTCTATGGTTCTTATAGTTCCATTATCAAATAATTTATGAGGTGCTACTAACCAAAAAGAATCGTTATTAAAAATATCCCAAGCTCTTTTTACAATTTTTTCATCTGTATCTTCTTGTTTTACACCTTCAAAAAAAACGGTACTTTTATCAATATCTTGTGGATATAAATGTACTCGAAAATTATCCCAAGAAACATCTACAATATGGTTTTCTTTATCCCATTTAAAAGCTCTTTTTCCACCAAAACTCCATTCTAAAAATTTAGTATTTTTATAATTTTCGTGTTTAATGGCTTTTAATATTTTGTTTGCTAAAGCATCTGCATTTTCATTGTAGGCTTTTACATTATTAATTGGTATTTCTAATCCAAATAAAGAAAGGGTGTGAGTTGTTGGTAGTTTTATGCCAGATTTTGTGTTTTTAAAATTGGTCCAAGTTGCAGAAACTCCACCAATTGGAATAACGTTCGTCCACATTTTGAACGATGTTGGCATGTAATTATCATCTAAAAACCACAAATAAGAATCTCCAGGAGTTGAGCCACCAGAAGTATACGTAATCATTAGTGCTTGTTTATTTTCATAATTTACAATACTTCTTTTTGTGCCAGCATCAAATATTTTATAAGGTGCAATTAGCCAGAAAGAATCGTTGTTAAAGTAATTTTCTGCTGTTTTTATCAGTTCTTTATTGTTAACTTTTGTATTGTCAACAAAAACTTCGGATTTTTTAGGTTCTTTTGTGTTTAAAATAACCTTATTTTCATCCCAAGAAACTTCTACAATATTTTTTTGTTTGTACCATTTATAAAAATGAGCATTTCTAAAATCCCACTCAATAATCTCTGTAGTTTCAAAAGCTTTGTGATTTATGGCGTTCAACATTTTAGTTGCCAAAGCTTCTGCTTCTACACCTTGTTTTCCTTGAGGTAATTTTTCGTTTTTAACGAAATAAAAAATAGTTCCTGCAACAATTAGTACTACTAGGAGAATTCCTAAAAACTTAAAAAATTTCTTCATTTTACGCTTTCAATTTTAAAACACAAATTTATTACTTTTTAAAGGAACTTATTTATTTTGAAGGTAATAATCTAATATGTGTTTTGGTGTTAAAGTTTTTTTTAAAATAGATGACAATTTTACTCTAGGTTTATCCATGAGTAATATTTATCAATTTAAAATCACTAAATATCTTTCTAAACTTTTTAGGCAATTCTTTAGAAATAAATATTTTTTCTTTCGTAAACGGATGAACAAATTCCAAACTAGCAGCATGTAAATACAAACCTTTCCCGTTTAAAATTTTATCTTCTAAGAAATACATTTTATCGCCCATAATTGGGTTTCCAATCGCTAATAAATGTTTTCTCAATTGATGTTTCCTGCCTGTTTTAGGTGATAATTTTACCAAATTTAAAAATTCAAAGCGTTCAGATTTTTCAGTTTGTAAAACTTCAAATTTTGTAAATGCTTCTTTTTCATCAACAGAAAAAATGATTTCTCCTTGGGTTTGCATTTTGCCAATAGCAATTGCAAAATATGTTTTTTGAATCTCTTTGTTTTTAAATAAATCTCCTAATTGCTGAATTGATGCACTCGTTTTTCCAATTAATAGAAGTCCACTTGTTGGGTAATCTAACCTGTGGATTGGTTGTGGTTTTACAGCATCTATTTGATTACTTTTTTTTAAGTTTTGTGCTAAACCATTTGCAATAGTTACAAATTTATTGCCACTGACTAAAATGCCAGCTGGTTTATAAATAATAGCTAAATAATCATCTTCAAATAAAACTTCTAAATCTAATTTTAACCTTTCAAAAGTTGAGGATTTTTCGGATTCAAACAACTCGATTTTTTCTCCTCCAGAAATATATTTTGAGGTGGTTGCTAGCATTCCATCAATAAAAATCAACTCTTTTTTGATGGCTTTTTTAATACCAGATTTTGTTGGGATCGTTTTAAATATACCAACTCCATATTCTTGAAAACGAATTGGTGTTTCTAATTTTTTGGCAATGTGAGTTTCTATAGTATTCAAAAATATAATAAATTAAAAACGGATTATTTTTAAAAATAATCCGTTCAAATATTCTAATTATCAGAAGTTTTATAGCCTTTTGGTCTTTTAGAACGAATTGGTGCTTTTGGCTCTGATTTCATTTTAAATTCATTCAAATTCAATAATCGAAGAGCTTCTTCAACAGCTTTTTCTAATTGAGGATCTTGCCCTGCCAAC
>TARA_R110002072_G_scaffold96968_6_pt1 | contig 13005 bp, 10 predicted proteins | sample TARA_R110002072 | Tara Oceans TARA_R110002072 (sample SAMEA4397118) | marine metagenome | biome: Polar Biome; feature: [SRF] surface water layer (ENVO:00010504); material: water (ENVO:00002006), including particulate matter (ENVO:01000060) such as... | depth 5 m | reverse complement strand
ACATTACTTTCATATATACTTTTCGTAACGTATCTAATTGAGTTAGATTTTGTCTTAATATAGAATCTGTTCTAAATAAATTCTCATTATTGAGTGTTTTTAACCTATCAAAGTATTCGTTTTTAACTATAGAGCCAATTATAACATCCTCTAAATTATTAAAAACATCGTTTACACTAGCTTCTACAGTAATGTTATGATATTCATAATCATAATCTGTAAAACTTCTTTTAAACACTTCAAAAGAATAACTTTTTACAGTTAATGTATCTACAGATAAGATGAACTGATTATAAGAGTTTATTACATCATTACTATTTATAACCGGGCTGATTTTAAAGCTTCTTAAATTCACGGCTTTAGCTGAATCAATATTAAATGTTCCAACAAGAGCCGAAATATTATTTTGTTTAACAAGATCATTGTAATAATTAACATTGTTATACAATTGTTTGGTACTTTTAAAATTTGGTTGAACCAGCAAATCAGATCCAAATCTTTTCTCTTTATTTTTCTCTATAAAATAGCCAGCTACAGCTCCTACAACAACTGCTATAATAAACTTTATCGCATGTTTTCTTAGAAATAAAAGAATTAAAATGAAAAAATGAAAAAGTCCTTTAAAAATACTTCCAATGAAATTGAAAAGCTTTTTAAAACCGTTTCCAATGATGATAAATAAAGAGCCTAAATCTACCTCTTCTTCGTTGTTCTTTTTTGTTGACATTGTTTTTGTAGTTAGTTTTTTAAAAAATTTGTTCTAATATTTTTTGAGTAATTGCGTAAGTAGGAATAACTCCTGTCATTCCTAAACCGCCTGAGGCTAATGTAGCTCCGGTTTCTAATGGATTATCGGAAGCATAATAAGCATACCTTACTTTTACATTTTCTGAAATATTTCCTCTAATTCTAGAGGCTGATTGAATAGCTTTTTGATAATGAGCTCCTTCCATTTCTAAGCCTATCACATTCCATGTAGAATCATGGAAAAATTTTAATAAATCTCTGTTTTGCAATGATGTCCCTAATACAGTTACCATCGCTCCGTCAAAAGATTTTACTCCAAAACCTTCTAAATCTTCTTTAGACAATTCATTTGTAAATGGATAATTATCTGCTGTTCCTTCAAAGATATGTGCAGTCGGAATCATAATATCTCCTTTACCTCCTTCTAAAATACCAGCTTTACCCATGATAGAAATGGATTCTACATCTAAATGTGTTGAATTTCCATTCTCTTTATAAGGTTTTAATAACTCATCCATTGTTTCATAAGCCTGTTCTCCAAAAGCATAATCCATTACAATAATAACAGGATCTTTTCCTTTAGAATGTAGCTTCTGAAATTGTGTTTTACTAAGGTCTATTTTTTGAGTATCAATGATCTGAACATTGATATTTGTTCCTGAAGTATCTTTTATATAAATGAGTCCGTTTTTAGAAGCGAACTGTTTTGTTTTTTTCTGTAATGGTTTACTATTTTCATTACTCAATAATTGATACAGCTCAAACTGCTTAGAGTTCTTTGCTTCTTTCTGCAATGCATTTGGCGCATACAAAGTATTAAGAACACTATGCATATTAGCACTTATTATATGAATAGGTCTTTCTAAGAGTCCATTTGCTTTTAATTCTTTTTTGATATTATCTGCCCAAATCTCACCATAAATGTGATGCCCAATACTATCGCTTAAAACAGAACTAAAATTAACGGTTCTTTTCTTTTGATGACAACTTTCACTAATAGCTAATTTACCTAGCCAATAAATAATTTGAAAAAAACGATCGGGATTTTCTTTTGAGGTAAAAGCTTTATAAGCTGTAACAACCTCGTCATATGTTCTCCCTAAAACATTAGCCAAATGAACTTTGGTAATTTCTCTTTCTTCATCAGAGAGAGTTTTATTATTAAGAACAACATCTTCTAAATTTCTCCATTCTCTTGTTATGTCTTCGTCTAAATTAAGAAGCACACGGTCTTTTATTTTGTGAGATTCAATAAATAAAAAGGTAAGGTGTGTTAAGATATCATAGATTTCAGATCTTCCTCTGGTAATCTCAATATTCATTTGATCTCTATCAATTCGATAACAATTTCTTCTTCTCTTTGGCGGAATAATTACTTTAAAATGTGATTTCCCATAGCCTTCGTCTGCCGTTAAATTGATAAATTGACATTCTTCAATTCCTTCAGGTAAACGTTCAATTACATAAACTAAACCATTTAACTCCACTCTTTCTTCAGCTATAGAGCCATAAATCTCTGGTCTAAGCAATAATAAAGATTTACGTAAAGTTTCACCAGAAATTCCCATGGGTTTGTAAAAGCCTCTACTAAATAAATGACGCATAGAAATATATAACCTTTCTATGGCGTTTGTAGATTCTTGCGCTCTAGTTCTTTCTTGATGTTTGGTTTGTAGCATACTGTTTTAAGGGGTAAAGATAAGAAAATAGCCTAAAGTTAGGCTCCTTTTAAGATTTTAGCGTATTGGTTTTTGTTTTTAAGAATCTTCACTGCCTCTAAAACAACTTTATCATTCTTTAATTTATGTTGATATGCTCCTTCTTTGTAATAATATCTCTTTAGAATTTCATCTTTTATCAAGTCAGAAATAAAGTCTTTATTTTTTGAAATTTCAGACACTTTTTCATGTGATAATTTCTTTAGTATTTGTTGATATTCTTTTAAAATGATTTTATCATTTTCAATAGATTGATACGCGTCTAAAAATAATTGTTCTTGTTTGGTTTTAAAAGTCGAATCGGATTGTAAAATATAATTTTGAAAGTTTTTAAAATCTGTTGAAGAAAAAGAAAAATCTGTTGGCGATTTTACAGACGGGTTTTTATAAAAATAATCTGTTGTAAAATTAAATATCGCTTGGGATTGCAGTAGTTTTTCAGTTGTTTCATTTCTTTTAGAGAATCCTACAAAAATATCTGGCTGAACGCCTCCTCCATCGAATACAACTCTTCCGTTTTTGGTTTTAAAAGAAGTAACTGTTCCGTCAGAAAACTTGGGAACTTCTCCGTTTTTATCTCTGTTGGCATAATCTAATTCTTGAATACACCTTCCGCTAGGCGTATAATATTTAGCAATCGTAACTTTTAGTTGTGTCCCATAGGACAATTGTCTATAACGTTGTACTAATCCTTTTCCAAAAGAGCGTTCTCCTAAAATTACAGCTCTATCATAATCTTGCAATGCTCCAGCAACTACTTCTGAAGCTGATGCTGATGTTCCATTTAACAAAACTGTAACTGGCATTTCTAAATCTAAAGGCTTATTTGAAGCCCTATATGTATTACTCCATTTTTTTACTTTAGCTCTAGTTGATACAATTGTACTTCCTTTAGGAAGGAAAAAATTTGAAATATTAATCGCTTCCCCTAAAGAACCTCCTGGATTACTTCTTAAATCAAAAACAAGATTTTTCATCCCTCTAGCTTTTAAATCTTTAAATGCCTTTTTAACTTCTGAAGAAGCTTTATCACTAAATCTACTTAAGATAATATAGCCTGTTTCATCATCTATTAAGTCGAAAAAAGGAACTGGATTAACAGTTATTTTCTCTGTAACTACAGTTATCTTTTTAATTTCACCTTGCCTGAGAACTTCAATATTTAAAGAAGAATTTGGAGCACCCTTCAACATTTCTGATAGTTGCTCTCTTTCCATATTTTCTAAAGATTGGTTTCCAACTTTGATAATAATATCTCCTGCCTTTAAGCCTTTCTTATCTGCTTCAAAGCCTTTGTAAACTTCAATCAATGTAATTCCTTTATCACCATAATTAACAGAAACTCCTATTCCTGCATACTCACCCTCTCTTCTAATTCTAGCCTCTTCTACCTGTTGTTCATCGTAGTAATTAGTATAAGGATCTAAATTTTCTAAAGTATTTTTAATTGCTTTGTTTGTGAATTCTGCAGGATTAATTTCATTTACATAATAAAGATTCAACTCTTTAAATAGAGTTGTATAGATTTCTAACTGTTTAGCAACTTCAAAAAAATTTGATTTAAACGAAAAAGAGAAAAAAATAGTTCCAGTTAATAAAATAACGAGTCCATATTTCTTTATTTTATGATTGTGCATCTTCTTTTTGTATTTGTTTCTGAATAAATAACGTTAAAAGTTCTCGAATCTTTTCTTGAACATCAGAAAATATAGGTTCTTTCTTTCCAATAAAGGTAATCATAAAAATATAAGACGATTCTAAATCATTGTACAGCATATCTTTCTCTAAACGATACGCTTCTCTTAACAATCTTTTTACTCGATTTCTATCTACCGCTTTTTTAAAATTTCTTTTAGGAACTGAAAAAGAAGCTTGGACTGGAAACTTTGAGGTATGAGTTGTTTTAAGATAGACCAACCTAAAAGGGAATTTTTTGATAGATGCTCCTTCTTCAAAAAGTTTCCCTATCATCTTTCGGCTTTTTAATCTTTCTTGTTTTCCTAATGTATGTTTCATTACTTACAAACTTACAGAAAAGTAGTACTTTCTAATCAATTTTATTGTTATTTTTGATGTAACAAATCAAAAAAAATGAAGCCAGATTTATTTCAAGCTCCAGATTATTATCAATTAGATGATTTATTATCTGAAGAGCATAAACTAGTACGAGATGCTGCAAGAGAATGGGTGAAAAGAGATGTTTCTCCAATAATTGAAGAGTATGCTCAAAAAGCAGAATTTCCAACTCAAATTATAAAAGGATTAGCAGAAATTGGTGCATTCGGACCTTATATACCAGAAGAATATGGTGGTGCCGGATTAGACCAAATTTCTTATGGTTTAATCATGCAAGAAATTGAACGAGGAGATTCTGGCGTAAGATCAACCGCATCTGTTCAGTCTTCTTTAGTAATGTATCCTATTTGGAAATATGGAAATGAAGAACAACGTCAAAAGTATTTACCAAAATTAGCTTCTGGAGAATGGATGGGTTGTTTTGGATTGACAGAGCCTGATCATGGATCTAATCCTGGAGGAATGACAACCAATTTTAAAGATATGGGAGATCATTATCTTTTAAATGGAGCAAAAATGTGGATTTCAAATGCTCCTCTAGCACAAGTCGCTGTCGTTTGGGCAAAAAGTGAAGAAGGAAGAATTCATGGATTAATTGTAGAACGTGGAATGGAAGGGTTTTCTACACCAGAGACTCATAACAAATGGTCTTTACGTGCTTCTTCTACGGGTGAATTAATTTTTGACAATGTAAAAGTTCCTAAAGAAAATTTATTGCCAAATAAATCTGGATTAGGAGCGCCTTTAGGTTGTTTAGATTCTGCTAGATATGGAATTGCTTGGGGTGCCATCGGTGCTGCTATGGATTGTTATGATACCGCTTTAAGGTATAGTAAAGAACGTATTCAGTTTGGAAAGCCAATAGGACAATTTCAATTGCAACAAAAGAAATTAGCTGAGATGATTACTGAAATTACCAAAGCGCAGGTTTTAACTTGGCGTTTGGGAGTTTTACGCAATGAAGACAAGGCAACTTCTGCTCAAATTTCAATGGCAAAAAGAAATAATGTTGACATGGCAATTACAATTGCTAGAGAGGCAAGACAAATGTTAGGAGGAATGGGAATTAGTGGAGAATATTCAATCATGCGCCACTCTATGAATTTAGAAAGTGTAATTACCTATGAAGGAACACACGACATTCACTTATTGATAACTGGCTTTGATATTACTGGTTTAAACGCTTTTAAGTAGAAACTAAGAAGCTTCTTGTAATAAAATATTAGGGCATCGCTTACAGTTGATGCCCTTTTTTTTGTACTTAAAACAACATTTATTTTTAGGCTTTATACAATTAGAAGAGCAAATACTATCACAAACAGATGAATTTGAAAGTGTTATTGTTGGTTTCTCAGAAGTATAAAAAATAATCATATATTCTAAATATGATACAAATATAAATCTTATTTAGAATAAATAAAAATAATATGTCCTATTTTTTAACTCCTAACTTTAACAAAATAGTTTCTAATAAACACCACTTTGTAAATGCTGACTGAATTAAATTAATCCCTATAAAGACGGTAAACCACATCCAGCTTTGATGTACAAACTGTGTAAGAATAAGACTTAACAAAACCATTGCACCTACTATCACTCTAAAATATTTATTCAACATAATTCTTGTTTTTTAATTTATATAAATCTTTCTATCGGCACTACAATTGCTCTCACCGGACTATTGATGTCTAAACTACTATTGTAATCTTTAATTAGTTTAAAAAGAAAATCTATATGTTCATCATCCGTAAAAGAGAATAGCATTCTAGAATCTGTCCCTACTTTTGCTGTAGAAAACCAATTAGATGCTTTTAAAATTGTTGATGCATTTTTATGACCACCTATATCTGAGCTACTAAAACTCTCAATATTTGCTTCTTTAAAAAGTTTCAGAACATCGTTTTGAAACTCCTCTACTAAGGTTACAATTACTAATTTCATTATTTAAAGTTTTTCTTTTCTATCATATAATAAACTAAAGGCACAACCAATAATGTTAATACGGTAGAAACAATTGTTCCTCCCATTAAAGAGATTGCCAATCCTTGAAAAATTGGATCAAATAAGATGACGAATGCTCCAATTACAACGGTTCCTGCAGTTAATAAAATAGGAGTTGTTCTTACGGCTCCAGCTTCTATTGCAGCTTGCTTTAACGGAACTCCTTCTGCAGTTCTTAAGTTGATGAAATCAATTAATAATACTGAGTTTCGTACCATAATTCCTGCTAAAGCAATCATTCCAATAAATGAAGTTGCTGTAAAAAACGCACCCATTATCCAGTGTCCTAAAATGATTCCTATGAGTGATAATGGAATTGCAACCATCATCACAATTGGTGCTTTAAAGTTTTGAAACCATCCAACAATCAAGATGTAAATCAAGATAATTGCACCTAAAAATGCAATTCCTAAATCTCTGAATACTTCTAAGGTAATTTGCCATTCACCATCCCATTTAACGGTATAATTGTCTTCATAATCGGGCTGACCTAAATACATTTCATTAATTTTATAACCTGCTGGAAGTGGAATTTCTTTTAACTTTTCTTCCATTCCTAAAATGGCGTATGCTGGACTTTCTAACTCACCTGCCATATCTGCCATTACATACACTACTCTTTTTTGATTTTTACGATAAATACTTTTAGCGCTGGTAGTTTCTACAATACTCACCAAGTCTGCGATGGAAACCAAGTTTCCTTTATTTGATTTTATCTTTAACTGTGTTATATCTTGTAGTGTAGATTTTTCTTTCTCTTCTAAACTCAAAACTAATCCTACTTGATTTACAGCATCTTCATCATAGAAGGTTGTAATTGCCCTGTTTGATAACGCCATATTCATTGTAAAAGAAATTTGCTGTGGTGTAACTCCGTACAACATTGCTTTTTCTTTGTTGATTACAAACTGATATTCTTTTTGGTCAGCTTCAACCATCCAATCAACATCTACCACATCAGCTGTATTTTTTAAGATGTTTTGAATGCTGTTTGCAACCTCTATCTGTTTATCATAATCTGGTCCGTAAACCTCCGCAACAATTGTAGATAGTACTGGTGGCCCTGGAGGAACTTCCACAATTTTTACGTTTGCATTATATTTCGCTGCAATTTTCTGTATTTCTGGACGAAATAACTTTGCAATTCCGTGACTTTGGATTGAGCGTTTTCCTTTATCTAACAAATTCACTTGAATGTCTGCCATATTACTTCCACCACGTAAATCATAATGACGAACCAATCCGTTGAAAGTAATTGGCGCTGAGGTTCCTATATAATTTTGATAGTTGACAACTTCTGGTCTCGTACTTAAATATTGTGCAATTTCTTGCGTAACAACAGCTGTTCTTTCTAAGGTTGTTCCTTCTGGCATATCAATTACAATTTGAAATTCGTTTTTATTATCAAAAGGCAACATTTTTACTGCTACTGATTTTGTGAAAAACAAGAACATTGTTCCTATCAGTAAGACAAAAGTTCCTCCTAAGAATATCCACCGCTTTTTTTTACTTTCCAATAAAGGTCTTTCAAACTTGTTATAAACTTTATAAATGAATGTATCTTCAAGTGCTTTATTAGGTTTTTCTTCAGCTCCCTTTTTATCTTTTTCACGTAAGAAAACATATCCTAAATATGGTGTTATTGTTAGCGCTACAAACAATGATAAAATCATAGCAATAGAAGCTCCTATTGGCATAGGTGCCATGTAAGGCCCCATTAACCCAGAAACAAAAGCCATTGGTAAAGCCGAAGCAATTACTGTGAGTGTTGCTAAAATAGTTGGGTTTCCAACTTCATTAATGGCATACAATGCTGCTTGTTTAAAAGGCAGACGTTTCATCTTAAAATGCCTGTGCATATTTTCTGCAATAATGATAGAATCATCCACAACTATACCTGTGACAAAAACCAAAGCAAACAACGTAATTCTGTTTAAGGTATAATCTAACATGTAGTAACTTAACAAGGTTAATGCAAACGTAATTGGAACTGATAAAAACACCACCAATCCACCACGCCAACCCATTGCCAGCATTACTACCAAAGTAACGGCAATGATTGACCCTATTAAGTGTAATAATAATTCAGACACCTTATGTGAAGCTGTTTCTCCATAGTTTCTTGTAATTTCTACATGAACATCATCTGGAATTAACGTTTTACGTAAATGATCTACTCTATCAATAATCATAGCTGCAATTTTCATCGCATCCGCACCTTTTCTTTTGGCAACAGAAATCGTTACAGCAGGATATTCTGATTTGTAATCATCAGACTTAACACTTCCTTTACCAAATCCTAAGCTTACATAGTTTTGTGGAATTTCTGGTCCATCAATAATGGAAGCAATTTGCTTTAAATAAATAGGTTGATTCTGTTGAACCCCGACCACTAAATTCTCTACATCAGTAACAGTCTGCAAAAAATTTCCAGTATTGATCACAAACTCCGTGTCGTTTTTATCAAACGTTCCTGAATTTAATTGAGTGTTGTTGGCTTTAATCATTTGAGAAACCGATAAGAAATCTAATCCGCTAGCGGATAGTTTGTCTTTATCTAACACTACACGTAATTGACGATCTCTTCCTCCAATTTTATGGGTAATTGCTACGTCATTTACTTTCTTAATTTCGGCTTCTAATTCTTGTGCTAATTGCCCTAATTGATAATCGTCATAATTTTCGCTCCATAAAGTAAAACCTAACATCGGAACATCATCAATTGCTCTTGTTTTTACCAATGGAAATGTAACTCCCTCTGGCATTTGATCCATGTGTTTGTTAATTTCATTATATAATTTCACAAACGACCGCTCTATGTCTTCGCCAACATAAAACTGAACAATCACCATTCCCTGCTCTTTCATAGATGTAGAATACACATATTCTACACCTTTAATATTTGAAATTAATTGTTCTAAAGGCTTGATAACTCTAGATTCAACCTCCGTTGGACTCGCTCCAGGATATCCAACAAAAATATCTGCCATTGGCACATTTATTTGTGGTTCTTCTTCACGGGGGATTAAAAACGAGGCATACACACCAATGACCATAAACACGATCATTAAAAGCACTGTAAGCTTCGACCCTATAAAGACTTTTGCCACTTTTCCTGCTAAACCTTCTTTCATTTTATTTATTTTTTTGGGCGTTTTAACAGGCTATCCATTGCAATCTTTTTATTTGTTCTCGATACAATCCCGAAGAAAAATCGGGATCACTCGAACTGATATAAAAAGGATTTACATTTCTATCCTTAACGCAACTTTGAATTATTGAATTAAAATTTTCGCACCGTTAAACAATTTTCCTTTTGATGCAATGATGTAAGATTCACCCTCAGATAAACCAGACAACACCTCTACTTTATCATTAAAGGTTCTTCCTAATCGTAACCAACGTAAGATGGCCGTATTACTTTGACTTACAGTATAAACCCCTGATAATTGACCATTTTTTACAATTGCCTGTAAAGGAATTAAAACCATTACTGATGTTTCTTTTGTTTCTTGAGGAAATTGAACCGTTGCAAACATTCCAGATAATATGTTCGCATCTGTTTTTTGCAAAGCAATTTTTACAAGATATTGACCTCCTGTATGTTTTGAAGAAGTATTAATTTCGGTTACTTTTCCTTGTAAAGTTTTATTTGCTGATTTTACTAAAACCTCAACATTAGCTCCTTTTTTAATATTGGAAATTTCTGTTTCTGGAACCATTGCATTGACTTCGAAATTTTTTGCTGTTTCTACAGTCATTAAAGGAACCCCAGGATTTGCCATATCTCCAGCTTCAATACTATTACTTGTAATTACACCTGCAAAAGGCGCCGTAATATTGCTATAGTTTAATTGAGCTAACACCTCATTCTTTAGTTGTTTTGCAGATTCTAATCCAGCTTTTGTCATTTGATAATTTGCCTTCATGTCATCCATTTCTTTTTGAGTAACACTATTACTCGCATATAAATTTTTAAATCTATTGAAGTTTTTTTCTGCATTTTTAAACGCCGTAGTGGCTTGATCTATTCCTGCATCTACTTGTGCTTTTTTAGCTTGTAAATCGGCACTATTAATAGAAATTAACAACTGTCCTTTACGCACTTTATCGCCAACATTTACATGTACTCTATCTACATAACCCATCATTCTTGTGCTAATATCTGCACTCTTCGCAGCGATGATTTTTCCACTTACAGATAAAAACTGACCGTTGTCGTTTGTTTGAACTTTATTTACGTTTACTTCAATTATAGGAGCGTTGTCTTCTGCTACTTTTTGGACTGAATCACCACAGCTAACCAAGAATACGGATGCTGTTATCATTGCTAATTTGTAACTATATTTTTCCATTTTATATGAGTGTTTACTTTTAGTTTTTGCTTAAAAATTCTAAATACCTTTCTGTAAAATTGTATTCGAAAATGGTTTGATAATATTCTAATTGCTTCTGTGCGTATTTCGATTCTGCTATTAACAAATCTGAAGTTTTTTCTAAACCTTCTTTAAATCTATTTTTTCTAATTCTAAGTGATTCTTCAGATTGTTGTACTGCCAAACTTGTATATTCTAATCTGTTTTTAGCATCTTCTAATTGACGTTTAGCTTTGTTTAATTCTAAGTTACTTTTAGAAACATATTGATTGTATTCTAATTTAGATTGCTCAAATTCTGACTTACTTTTCTGTGCTTTTGCAAATCGTTTAGAACCTTTAAAAATATCCCAACTTAATTCTGCTCCAATTAGATATCCATTTGCTCCTCCTTGGAATATTTTATGATCATACATCTGATAAGAACCAAAAAGATTTAAGCGTGGTAAAAAAGCCATTTGATCGGATTTGTTCAATTGCTCATAGGCTTTAGAAGTTAACTGCATCGCTTTAATATCTGCCCTGTTTTCTGAAATTTTTTGAACTTCTACAATTGCGCTAGTTATTGCTAAACTATCAACTGGATTGAAAACAACATCTGTTTTATCGTCCATTAAAAAAGACAAATAATTAGATGCATTTTGCACATTACTTTTTGCGGTTTGTAATTGACTTCTTACATCCGTTACTCTCATTTCTATGTTTAAAATATCAGCTCTTTGTAAGTACCCTTGTTTTAAACTATTTTGCGCTATTTCTTTATTTGCATTAGCAGCTTGCAAAGATTTTTCCAAAACTTCAACTCCTTTATAAGCCAATTGCAATTGCATGTATGCCTTTTCTACTTCTAGCCTTAAATACTCTGCTGTTCTTTCTGTTTTTAAAGACATTGCTTCCATTTTAGATTTTGCGGCTTTGCGCTGATATAGTCCATCTAAATTGATTAATGGCTGCTGAATTTCTAAAATAGTTGCAAAGTTTTGTGTTTGCTTTGGATTGTTTAATAAGGCAGGATTAAAATCATTTTGAGTTAAAATTGCCTGATTTAATTTCGATCCAAATGCCATTAAAGGATTTGTAGTAGAAATCCCTGTATGACTAGCGGTAATATTGGGCAGAAAAATTGCATTGGTTTGATTATATGCTGCTTTTGCTTGATCGAACTCTTTCTTAGATATTTTTAAAGACAAATTTCTTTCAGAGATTTTTGATAAAACTTCAGCCTTAGTAATTGAAATTACTTGTTGCGCTTCAACAAAATTGATAAATATGAGTAATGTTATTATTGTAAAATGAAAACTTTTTTTCATGTCTCTTATATTTTAGCAATACAAAAGTACAATGAGGTTTTGTCGTGTTCAGTAACATTAGTTACTTATGAAAAGCTAACTAATTAAAGTAAATAAAGTATGAAGTTGTAATTACTTTTTTAAGAACTTACAGAAAAGTTCTCTCCCTAATCTATTCTCAACAGAATTGTAAGCACCATTCATCAATTCAATTTTAAAATAGGGCGAAAAATAGTTGAGATATTCTGTTTTAGAACCACCAAAAGGCGGGTGTTCTGTATTTAGTGGAGCATCAAAAAGTAACCCCACAAGTTTTCCGCCTTCTTTTAATAATTGACTGGTTTTTGCGGCATATTGTTGTCTTAACTTTGGATCAATAGCACAAAAAAAAGTTTGTTCTATAATCAAGTCAAAACTCATTTGAAGATCAAAAAAATTCTTATGAATAAGATACTCTTTAGGAAATGTAGGAACTCTATGTTGGATATTTTCTAAAGCTGTTTCAGATAAATCAACTACATAAATATTTTTAAATCCTTTGTTATGTAGATATTCAGCCTCATAAGAATGGCCTCCTCCAGGAATTAAAATTGTTTGCCCTTTATTTTCTAATTGATCAAAATAAGCTCTTAAAGGCGGAGAAACTTCTCCTAGATCCCAACCTATTTTATTGTTTTGATACTTTTGATCCCAGAATTCTTCAGAAAGATGTACTTGCATTAAGTATGACTTTTAATAATAGCTATAATATCATTTTTTTGAAGCATTCCAGATTGTCGCCAACGTTGTTTTCCGTTTT
>TARA_R110002072_G_scaffold11668_3_pt1 | contig 13008 bp, 8 predicted proteins | sample TARA_R110002072 | Tara Oceans TARA_R110002072 (sample SAMEA4397118) | marine metagenome | biome: Polar Biome; feature: [SRF] surface water layer (ENVO:00010504); material: water (ENVO:00002006), including particulate matter (ENVO:01000060) such as... | depth 5 m | reverse complement strand
CCCCCAGCAAGGCCAGTTCATAGCTGGCCGCGCCGCCTTTGAGACGGACCGCCAAAAGATAGGAGCCCTGCAGCACATCATGCAGGCGCGCCTGACCACCGCGAATTTCCGAGGTTTCATTGCTCAATCGATTGAGGTCGTCCAACGCCTCGCCGAGGAACTCGCCTTTCAAGGATTCAAAGGCGGCATTGGCAGCATTTTGGCTGGCCAAAGAAATGGTTTCACTCACCATCAATATCCATTCATTTGGAGGGACAGCCCAAAGACCTCTTATCCTCGAGCACTAAAAAAAGATTAATAACGCAAAGTTAATAGACCGTTAGCAAAGACTGTTGATTTCATTAGCTTTACCGACTGGAACCGGCGGCAAAAGGTGATGGCCTTTTCCATTCGCGCCGCGCGCCCACCAGCCGCGTCTGCGGCCGGCCACCGGCGCGGCGCAGCGGCGGCAAAGTCGATCCTTGCCGGCTGGGTGACCTGCTGTCTGGCTCAACCGGACGGCGAAAACCAACCCATACGGTTCAACGCTTTTCGAATCAACAGGTCCTTGTTCTTGGCGTAGTGGGCAATCTCGGTGTCAATTTTACCGATGTGGTCCAGCAACCAATTTCGAAGCCGTCTGCGCAGATGGTGAAAAGAGTCTGGACTGTTGCTCTTGTGCCAACGGGCGACCAGCTCTTCGACCTCCGCCATCAGCTGTTGATGCAGGGCGCGATGATCTTTCAGGTCGGGACTGTTGCAAACCTCCATGATCAACTCTTCGCGGTCAAAATGTTGGCAGGTGAAATCGATCAGATCGCCTACCGCCTCGCGGACTTCCATGTCTTCGGCGGAATGAAACGTCACCTGATTTAACAAGGAAATCAGGTGTTGATGATCCTTGTCGATGGCATCGACGCCGACGCGAAGATTGTTGGTCCAAATAAGAACGTCTTCGTTGGACACCAAAGGGAGCTCGATCCAGAAGGTGCTGCCCTCACCCTCCACGCTGGTCAGGCCACTTCGTCCGGCCATCTTTTCCACCAGGCGTTTGGTGACGTTCAGGCCGATGCCGGTGCCTTGACTGGCCACCATGGGGTCCGCGTCAAGCCGATGAAACATCTTGAAGATGTTCAACTGATCCTTCTCGGCAATACCGATGCCGGTGTCGGTGACCGAAATCCGAAAAAAGCCCGGCCCGGCCTTCGCCCCGACGATCGTGATCAGGCCATCTTGCTTGTTGTATTTAACCGCGTTCGAAAGCAGGTTCAGCAAGACCTGCTTGAGCCGCAACTTATCGGTCCGAAGCTGGACCGACGGTCCGTCGCCAAGACGATCAATGACGGTGATGTTTTTCGACCGGCCCAGTGCGCGGGTCATCGCCACGCAGTCCGCCACCACCTCGTTGGCGTTGGCCTCCTCCCAGAGAAGCGAGGTTTTATCCGCCTCCAGTCTGGCCAAGTCGAGAATATCGTTGACCAATTCGAGAAGGTGATTGCCGCCCGCCAAGATGTGTTCGACCTTTTCCCGCTGCCGTGACTGCAGCGGGACCTGGGGATCGAAAAGCAACATCTGCGCAAAGCCCAAGACCGCATTGAGCGGGGTCCGCAACTCATGGCTCATACTCGCCAGAAACTCTGACTTGACCTTGCTGGCCTCCTCCGCGGCTTCCTTGGCTTCCAACAGCTGCAATTCGGTACGCTTGCGATCGGTGACATCCACGATATGGGAGATGAAGTAGTCCGGCTCGCCGTTCTTCTTTCGCACCAAGATGTTGGTGGTTTCGCCAAAAATCGTGTGGCCGTCCCGGTGCCGAAAACGGAGCTGGTTTTCATAGCGGTTGGCCGCACCCTCGATCACCTTGCGGCGCAGTTTGCGGCTGCGTTCAAGATCGGCTTTATCCGCCGTGGTATCGAAAATATTGGTGCCCGCCAACTCTTCAATCGAATAGCCCAGGAAATTGGCGAGGGCGTGGTTTACCCGAAGGCGAACCCCCTCGATGGTGTTGAGCTCCATGCCAATAGGTCCTTCGTCAAAGGCGGCATGGACCCGCTTTCCTGTCACCAGAATCTGTTCCGTGCGCTCCTTGATGATCTGATCAAGCCCCTGATTTAGCACCTGGATCTCCTTTTCGGCGCTTCTTTGGCCGGAAATATCCTGCAGCCAAAATAGCGTCTGCGCCTGCTGATCAAGGACGGCATGGCTCCAGGAAACCAGCGCCCAGATTGTTTTTCCGGCAACGGTTTTCAGCGCCACTTCGCGCGCCGACACCCGGCCCGACGCGGCGCACTCGGTTACGAACCGCTGCAACTGTTCGGAATCGCGCCAGTGCGCTTGCGTGGTTCGGCCCAGCAAATCGTCTGGACTGGCATAGCCCAGGACATCGGCAAAGCGTGCGTTCGCATAGGTAACGACCTGGTCGCTGTCGCGAAACAGGCTCACCCCCAGCGGGCTTGCGCCCAAAAGTTCTTGTAAACTGGAACCCTCGGGAAGCGCGGTCCCGCCCCCGCCTTTTAGAATGGCCAGCTCTTCTTCCAGAAGCCGAATGCGTTCTTTGAGGTTCTGCAAGGACATGTCAGCCTGTGGTTTTTGGTTGGTTTTTTCGGTCCGTGTTTTTACTGGCGGAAGGTTCGGTGGTGGCGGGAAGGTCCTATCAATGTCGCTGCCGGGTCGATAGCTGGCCAGACGGGGTAACTCTCTTGGTTTTGTTTTTGCCCCCGCCCCGCCGATCAACGCGATCATCAGATTTAATCACAATAGTCTAAAAAATTGTAACCATATAATCACTATCAAATTATTCATCAGACCAAGTAGCCCGTGTCACTCGGGCGGCGCTCGCCCAGCCGGTCTGGACGACACCACCAGCGCTTTGCCGACGAGCAACCGGGTCAAACCAAGCGGCGCGCGACGGAACGTGTGAAGACAGCATTCTTCCAATACCGGCAAATTATGAGACACCAATCCATGAAAAACGCCGGCATCAACCCGGCGAAGCGGCGCCACGCGGTTTGACAGGCCTGCTTCAGGCTTCAATTTCGGGCTTTGGCTTAGGGATCCTGCCGTTGCTGCCGGCGCTGCGCAGGATCGTGGGCCAGGTCGGACAGCGCATGTTGCCGCGCCAATTTTTGGTAGTTATCGGCGGAATAGGAAAAGTAGTCGATTTCCTTTGCCGTCAAGGGCCGCAGCTGTCGGGCCGGATTGCCCGCCCAGAGCGTTTCACCCGGCACCTGCTTGCGGGGCGTCAGCAGCGCGCCGGCCGCCAGCATCGCCCGGCTTTCCACCACGGCCTGATCCATGACCAGCGCCTTCATGCCGACAAAGCAATCGTCTTCCAGCGTGCAGGCGTGCAGCAGGGCCATGTGGCCCACGGTGATGTTGCTGCCAATCAGGCAGGGCATGCCCCCGCCGGTTTCCCGGTAGGGTCCCTTTGGGTCGTGGTTGCAGTGAATGACCGTGCCATCCTGGATGTTGGTGTTTTCACCGATCACGATGCGGTTGACGTCGGCGCGAATGACGCAGCCGTACCAGATCGATGACCCCGCGCCAATCTCCACGTCACCAATGATCACTGCGGTTTCGGCGATAAAGGCGCTGGGGTGAATTCTCGGAGCAATTCCCTGAAATTCTTTAACAATACCACTCATCTAACGGCTCTCCTCCGTGTCATAGCCAACCGTGACGCCACGATTTTGGCGCGCGGTCCGCGCTGTTTGCGCAGCGACAGCGCCGCGTCAACGATGGCACAGACCGCGCGGCAAGCAAAAGCGCGAAGTCAACCGTGAATGGTCTTGTGCCAAGGCCACTGAGGCGGTCCCAGCGATCAATCTCGCCAGCAAGCCCGCGCAGGTCCGCGTCCGCATTATCCTGTCGAAGGTTCAGCCCGGCTCACGCCCGTTGCCGCATCGGCCGCCACACCCGTCGCCACTGCGCCCGCCCCTGGTGGAAGGTTACTTTTGGTCAAACCCCACCGCTATATCGAAGAAACCCCTCTTCACTCTTAACAAGTAACTTAATAAATTATAAATTATCTTTTGCGACAGATATAGTAAGTGATTCGCACCTTCGACAGGGCCGTGACTTACGCAAGCCGTATAACGCCACCCTGTCTATTTTCACTCGATTAGAAACAACCATAAGGGGCAGAAACTCGACCAAAGCTATTCCGCACTGTAGTGTCCAGAACAAGCAGACACCGATGAAATTTCTCGCACCCATCTCCGCCATTTTTTTGCTGCTCTTTGCTTCTGGACCTGTCAGGGCGGACGATATACTGCTGCAAAACTACTGGAGCCAGCAGGACTACATCGCCGCGACCCCCGGTGAACAACAGCGCACGGACGCCTTCGTCAGGCGGGTCGCCCTGCCGGGTGCGCCGCTGGCCGGCACGCAGAAATCACCCGTCAAGATTGTTATTGTCTATCCAGCCTTGCAAGTATCCGGCTATTGGCGACGCAGTGTCGCGGCATTTGAAGCGCGGTTGAGAGAACTCAAGATTGACTACCTCCTCGATACCTACTTCACTAAACCGGGAAGCGAAGTCGACAAGCAAAGCAAGTTGATTGGCCAGGCGCTTGAAGCCGCGCCGGATTTTTTTGTTTTCACCCTTGATGCCTTGCGCCATAAGGGCCTAATTGAGCGGGTCATGGCGCGTGGCCAGACCAAGATAATATTGCAAAACATTACCACCCCCTTAAAAGTCTTCGGTGCGCAGCAACCTTTTCTTTACGTTGGCTTCGACCACGTCACAGGCACCCTCAAGCTGGTTGAACACTACCTGAAGGTCAGCAAGGGCAAGGGGTCTTACGCCTTGTTTTATGGCGCGCCGGGGTATGTCAGCACGGCCCGAGGCGAGTCGTTCCGCTTGGCCATGGCCAAGCAGCCCGGCGTTACCCTCAAAGCCTCCTACTACGTCGGGTTCAACCGCCGGAAATCCCGTGACGCCGCGCTGGAGGTGATCGCCGACTACCCAGACTTGAGCTTCATCTATGCCAGCACCACCGACATTGCCTTGGGCATTTCCGACGCGCTTCGGGAAACCGGCAAGGGCAATCAAATCATGGTAAATGGATGGGGCGGCGGCTCATCCGAACTGGACGCCATCTACAGAAAATCCCTGAACTTCACGGTTATGCGCATGAACGACGACAATGGCATCGCCATGGCCGAGGCGATCAAGCTGTCACTGGAAGGGCGAAGCGGGGAAGTTCCGAAGGTGTTTTCCGGCGCTTTTGCCATTGTCGATCAATCCACCCCCGCGGAACGGCTGCGTGAGCTACAGAACTATGCCTTCAGATATTCGAACTGACCGCGCAGCCGGCAAACCGCTGCCGAGCATCGGTAAAATGGGCTTTCCAACCCTTATGGTGGGCCTGTTTCTACTCGCCTGCCTGATCATCCTCGCGGCGTCTTTCATGACCGTGGCCTGGGAGTCCAACCGCGCGATTGAGCGCGACTTGGGTCGTTATCTGGATAAGAACAAGACCATTGGAAATCTCATTCTGACCAACCGGAAACGGCAGTTGGAGCAGATTCTCACGTCAATCGCCGAGTCGCCAAAGTTGCTGACGGCGCTCAAGTCCGGCAAGCAAGAAGCCATTGAGCAAAGTCTCAAATCAGCCCTCTATCGCAACAACGAAGGCCGCCTCGACACCCTGATCCTCTGGTCCAACCTGACCGCCGACAGCTACAGCAGCAGCACCGGCACCTATGACCTGGATCCGCTCCTTGCCAGCCTGGCGGACCCTTCTTTGCTGGTGGGGCAGCCTCAAATCATCGGCATGGATGACGGCGTGAACCGTCCGCTTGTCGTCCTGGCGACCGCGATCCATCTGGTCGACGCCAGCCGTGGCCGGTTGTTGGGAACACTGTTGGCCGGCTTGATCCTGACCGACAACCAGTCGTTCATTCGCGAGGTGCAGACCGCAAATCAGACCAACTCGGCCGGTCTCTATTACGACAAGAAACTCATCGCTCAGACAAAAGGCTACGACCTACCCTATCCACCCAGCCGGCAAGGCGTTCACAGCCATAGACCACAGGGAGCCACCACCACGAACGACCCCTTGGCATCAAGCCATGATGAAGAGTTGGCGTTCTATTACCCGCTGTCGCTGGATCTTGGCGCGGACAGCAAACTCACCTTGCAAACCAGCAATCCGCCGGGCGCGATCAATTCACTCAAACATTCGGTGCAGGTTGATTTCCTGATCTTGTTCAGTGTCCTGGCGCCGATATTCCTGTTGGTGGCGGTGCTGCTGTACCGCTTCATCCGACGATCCTTGCAACAGGTGACCGACTACGCCGAAAAGGTCGTGACCGGTCAGGACGTCTCCTTTATTCCCTCTTCGATCCAGGAATTCAACCAGCTGGGAAAAAGTGTCACCGAGCTTTACATGGCGTGGCAGGACAGCGAGCAGCTATCCCAGCAGGTCCTCAACAACGCGCCTTCGCTAATCTTTATCAAGGACCCTGATGGCTGCCATCTTTTCGTTAACAAACTCTTCGAGGAGATGTTTGATAAGAAAGCCTCGGACATCATCGGAAAAACCGACCGGGAGCTGTTTGGTCCTGAAATGGCCGATGCTTTTCAACAGAAGGACAAGGCCGTCATTTCCATGGGCACGGCGCTCAAGTTGGAAGAAATCATCCCAACGAAAACCGGCGCCAAGGTTTTTCTGACGCTGAAATTCCCGATCTATTCGAAGCGCGGAGATCTGATCGGGGTTTGTGGCATCTCCACCGACATTTCGGACCACAAACACAACGAAATCGCCTTGCAGGCCGCCAAGGAAACGGCGGATTTGGCCAATCGCGCGAAAACCGAATTCCTTGCCAACATGAGCCATGAGCTGAGAACGCCGCTCAATGCCATCATCGGGTTTTCCGAAATCATCACCGCCGAGTTGTTCGGTAAGGTTCATCCGCGGCGCTACGGCGACTACTGCCAGGAAATTCAGAAGTCCGGTCATCACCTGCTGCAGGTCATCAACGACATTCTCGACGTGTCGAAAATCGAAATCGGTGAATCCGAACTGGAGGAGAAAGTCAGCGACAGCGCCAGCCTGGTGGCGGCCGCCATGGCCATGCTCAAGGAACGCGCGTATAGCGGCGAGGTGAAACTGTCCAGCACTGTTCCGCCCGACCTGCCGCTTATGCTGGTTGACCAGCGGCGGATGAAGCAGATTCTAATCAATCTTCTTTCCAACGCGGTCAAGTTCACCCCCGCCCGGGGCAACGTCAAGTTGGCGGTGCGCCTCGATGACGCGGCGGCGTTTCATTTCACCGTTACCGATACCGGCATTGGCATCGACCAGGACCACCTGGAGCATATTTTCGAACCCTTTGTGCAGGGCGAAAGCAGCTATGCCAAACAGTTCGAAGGCACCGGCCTGGGGTTGACCCTGGTGAAAAAGCTGGTTGAGCAGCATGGTGGCGACATCTGGTTGACCAGCGAAAAGGGAAAAGGCACCGTTGCCCACGTGGTCCTGCCGGCAAGCCGCACCGTTAATCGCATAGACAAGCAAATCGGAGATCAAATCGGTACCCGCCGCGCCGCCAATCAGACAGGAGGCTACAGACGCTAGCCCCTGATCGACCAAGAAAGAAGTGCGCGGCGCGTCAACCTTGTCGTCACGCCCCCCTTCAACGGGTTGATCAAGGGCAAAGCGCGGGTCAAACGGCATCAGCAAGTGATGCTCTTGAACCCGGTCCGGCGCTCAAAACGGCCCCGGCCACGGCGCGGCAGGCCAGATTATTCACTGACCGGCCGGCGCCCCTGCCCCCGACACCTCGCTCGCAGGGCCTCAATCGCGGCGCATCTCTTCCTCACTGACCGCTTCGGCCCAGCCGTGGTAGGGGTCGGCCGCGCCCCAGTTCCGGCCGCCCTGGCGCAGCACCGCGGAGATCACGGCAAAGTTGTTCGGTAGCGGACCCCAGCGCACCAAATCGACCGGGTAGTTATCTTGCAGCGCCGCAACCACGTCGCCGGGCATCTGCACCGGATCGACCGCCACCCGATCCGGACCGGAAACGTCGACCCGGGGCTGGTGCATGGCATCCTCCAGCCTCATGCCAAAATCTCCGAGAAACGCGGTCATCTGGGCCAGAGCCGGAATAATTTTACGCCCGCCCGACGCTCCCAGCGCAAAGCGCTTTTCCCCGATCATCCCAATCATCGGCGCGTAGTTGGAAAGCGTCTTCTTGCCCGGCGCCAAGGAGTTTGGCCGGCCCGGACAGGGGTCGAACCAGCTCACGCCGTTGTTCATCAGCACCCCGCTCGCCGGCAACATCACCTTGGAGCCGAAGGCCGAAAGCAAGGTCTGGGTCAGGCTGACCATATTGCCCGCCCCGTCGACCACCGACAGATGGGTGGTGCAGGAGGGCATGCGGGCCTCGTCACAGTCCCCCATCAACCGCAGGCGATATTGAAAGGCCTCTCGCATCGCGCCGGAAAAACGAACGAAAAAGTCCTTGTCCGGGTGATCCGCCAAGCCGCCGCCGGCGCGCAATTGAGCGAGCGCCATCAACAGGGTTGGGCCGCCGTTCAACTCCGGCAACACGAAAAGCTCGCAGCCGTTGTGGTCTTCACGACGCGGCGTCACCCAGTGGGCTTGATAGCCGGCCAGATCCGCAAGCGTCAGCCGACTGCCCGCCGCCTGCAAATCCGCGACCAAGGTCGCCGCCAGCGGTCCCTGATAGAAGCCGCGCGGGCCGAGGGATTTCAGCATCTTCAGCGTGTCGAGCAGCGCGGGATTTTTAAGCAGGGTCGGCACATATACCGGTCCGGGCGCGCGACCGTCGCGCAGAAAAACCGCCGCCGACGCCGGATCTTTCGCCAACTCGCCGGCATATTGGGTAATTTGCGCCTGGGAAAACCAGTCCAGCGGCAACCCTTCTTCCGCCAGGTCGATCGCCGGGGTGATCAACTCCGCCCAGGATTTGCTGGCGAAACCCTCCAACGCCAGCCGCAAGCCATCGGCTTGGCCCGGAATTGCGATCGAGCCGCCGCCGGCAAGATTGCGCCCGCCTTCAACCAGGGGCCAGCCGAACAGGTCATCGTCGGCGCCGCCATCGGCCTGCAGCGGATAGTCGGCGGGATCCAGCCCGGCTGCGGTGCGCATGCCAAAATCAATCGCCGAAACCTTGTTGTCCTTTGCTGAGTAGATCAGCATCATGCCGCCGCCGCCCAGGCCCGACATCCAGGGTTCCGCCACGCTGACCGCCAGCGCGGTCGCAATCGCCGCGTCGACCGCATTGCCGCCCGCCGCCAACAGGCGGGCCCCGGCTTGTGAGGCCACCCGACTCTGCGAGGCGACAATACCGCCCGCGCTCTCCACGGCGGCTTTGCGCACCACCTGCTTCTGACTCAACCGTCGCTGCTGCATGGCTCCACCTTTCGTACCGGAAATTCGTCCAACTAAAAAAATACTGATGCGGTTTGCCTAGCAGAGCCCGCGCCGATCCCATAGCACCCAATCGGCAAGACAGACATGCCGCGGGCGACGCAGCGACCCGCCGGTCACAGGAACGACGGTCAGGGGCGCGCCGGTCGGGGAGCGCCAGTCGGGGAGCGCCAGTCGGGGAGCGCCAATAAACGAAAAAGGCGGAGTTCCCGAAGGGGCCCCGCCTTTTATCTGTCCATTAGTAGAGTGACGACCCTGTCGATCACTTTCTAGCCGTCCAGCTTGGCTTTCAACAGCTTGTTCACCGTGCCGGGATTGGCCTTGCCCTGCGTCGCCTTCATCACCTGGCCGACAAACCAACCGATCACCTTGGGGTTGCTGCCGTCTTTGTACTGATCGACCTGGCCGGGGTTGTCGGCGATGATCTGATCGATCGCCGCCTCGATCGCACCGGTATCGGTAATCTGCCTCAGGCCCTTATCTTCGACGATTGAAGCCGCGTCCTTGCCGCTGTTCCACATCTCCTCGAAGACGTCTTTGGCGATCCGGCCGGAAATGGTGTCGTCGGTGATCAGGTCAATCAGTCCCCCCAAACCCGCCGCCGTCACCGGCGCCGTGGTCAGGGTGAAATCAGATCCATTGAGCGCGCCGAAGAAATTGGTGATCACCCAGTTGGCGGCCAACTTGGGATCGCGTTGGCCCTTGGGGCCTCCCTGCACGACGGCCTCGTAGAAATCCGCATTGGCTTTTTCCGCCACCAACACGTCAGCATCGTATTCGTTCAGACCAAAGTCAGACTTGAAGCGATCTTTCTTGGCGTCGGGAAGCTCCGGCAACGTCGCCCGAATTTCCGCCACCCAGGCCGGATCCAATTCCAGCGGCAACAAATCGGGATCGGGAAAATAGCGATAGTCGTGCGCGTTTTCTTTCGACCGCATGGTGCGGGTGGTGCCGGTCGCGGCGTCAAACAGGCGGGTTTCCTGGTCAATCACGCCGCCGGCCTCCAACACTTCAATCTGACGGCGCGCCTCGCTGTCGACCGTCATCTGCACAAAGCGGATGGAGTTGACGTTTTTGGTTTCGGTGCGCGTGCCCAGCGGCGCGCCGGGCCGGCGAACCGAAACGTTTACGTCGCAGCGCATCGACCCTTCGTCCATATTGCCGTCACAGGTGCCCAAATAGCGCACGATGCTGCGCAGCTTGCGGACGTAGGCGCCGGCCTCCTCGGCGCTGCGCATGTCCGGCTTGGAGACAATTTCCATCAGCGCGACGCCGGAGCGATTCAGATCGACGAAGGTCTTGCTGGGATGCTGGTCGTGCAGGGATTTCCCGGCGTCCTGTTCCAGATGCAGCCGCTCGATCCCGATCTCCTTGACCGCGATCAACTGCTTGGTTCGAGAGTCCTTAATGTCCACCTTGACGACGCCTTCGCCAATGATCGGAATCTCATACTGGCTGATCTGATAGCCCTGCGGCAGATCGGCATAAAAGTAGTTCTTCCGCTCAAAGACAGAGGTCATGTTGACCTTGGCGTTCAGTCCCAGCCCGGTGCGGACCGCCTGCTCGACACAGGCTTGATTGATCACCGGCAACATACCGGGCATGGCCGCGTCCACCAGGGAAACCTGACTGTTCGGTTCGGACCCGAATTTTGTGGCAGCCCCGGAAAAGAGCTTGGAGTTGGAAATCACCTGAGCATGGACTTCCAGCCCGATGACTACTTCCCAGTCGCCTGTCTCGCCTCGCAGCAAGCTCATGATCTTCTCCTCTTTCCCGCTTACTTGCCGACCATCAAGGTCGGTTCGGCGGTGAAGTTGGCCGCGGCCTCCATCACCCCTGCGCCACGCAATACCGTTTCCTCATCGAAGGCCCGGCCAATCAACTGCAGCCCGAGCGGCAAGCCTTGGCCGTCGAGCCCCGCGGGCACCGAGATGGCCGGCAGGCCCGCCAGACTGGCCGGCACGGTAAAGACGTCGTTCAGGAACATGGCGATGGGATCATTCGACTTTTCCCCTGTACCAAAGGCGGCGGAGGGCGTGGTCGGCGTCAGAATCAGATCGACCACGCTATGGGCCTCGCGGAAATCGTGAGCGATCAGGGTGCGCACCTTGCGCGCCTGGTTGTAGTAGGCGTCGTAGTAGCCGGCGGAAAGCACATAGGTGCCCAGCAGGATGCGGCGCTTCACCTCGGCGCCGAACCCGGCCGCGCGGGTGGCCTCGTACATGGCGTCCAGGCTGCCGTCCTCGCCCTCGACCCGCAGGCCGTAGCGCACGCCGTCATAGCGGGCCAGGTTGGAAGACGCTTCCGCCGGCGCGATAATGTAGTAGGTCGGCAGGGCGTAGCGGGTGTGAGGCAGGGGAATATCCACCACCTCGGCGCCGGCGGCTTTCATCCAGGCCACCCCCTGTTGCCACAGGGCGTCGATTTCAGCCGGCATGCCGTCGACGCGGTATTCCTTGGGAATGCCGACTTTCAAGCCCCTGAGATCGTCGGTCATGGCGGCGCGATAGTCCGGCACCAAACGGTCGACAGAGGTGGAATCCTTGGGATCATAGCCCGCCATGGCCTGCAGCATGATCGCGGCGTCTTCCACCGTTCGGGTCATCGGCCCGGCTTGATCGAGAGACGAGGCGAAGGCAATGGTGCCCCAGCGCGAGCAACGGCCGTAGGTTGGCTTGATGCCGACGGTACCGGTGAAGGCGGCGGGCTGGCGAATCGACCCACCGGTGTCGGTGCCGGTCGCGCCCATGGCGCAGCGCGCCGCAACGGCGGTCGCCGAGCCCCCCGAAGAGCCGCCGGGCACCAGCTTCACCGCCTTGTCCTGGCGCTGCCAGGGATTGACCACCTTGCCGTAGTAGCTGGTCTCGTTGGAGGAGCCCATGGCGAATTCGTCCATGTTGGTTTTGCCCAACATCACCCCCCCTTCTTTCCAGAGGTTGGCGGTGACGGTCGATTCATAGGTCGGGGTAAAGCCGTCCAGAATATGACTGCAGGCGGTGGACAGCACGCCCTTGGTGCAAAACAGATCCTTGATGGCCAGCGGAATGCCTTCCAGCAGCCCCGCCTCGCCCTTGGCCAATCGCACATCGGAGGCGGCGGCCATCGCCAAGGCCTGGTCCGGCGTTTCGGTCACGAAGGCATTCAAGTCACGGGCGGCTTCCACAGCTTTGATATGGGATTCCGTCAGCTCTGTTGCGGAGATTTCCTTGGCATCCAGGGCGCGGCGCGCCTCGGCGATGCTCATCCGAGTTAGTTCGCTCATCACTCAACCACCTTGGGAACGACATAGAAATCATGGACAGCGTCCGGCGCGTTGGCGATGACCTGATCGGCATAACCACCATCGGTCACCTGGTCTTGGCGCAAGGGAACTCGCACCTCGACCACCGAGGTCATCGGGGGCACGGACGTGGTGTCCAGTTCGCCCAATTGTTCAATCCAAGTGAGAAGATTGTTCATCTCCCCGACCAAGGCTTGCGCCTCCGTATCCTCAACTCGGATACGGGCCAACTTGGCGATTTGACGAACAGTGTCCTTGTCGACCGACATGACTGCTCCGCTAATGTGTGAAATGGGTAGGTTTCGGGCGCGGACACTAGCACCGGCACCACGCCAGCGCAACGGGCAC
>TARA_R110002072_G_scaffold56097_7_pt1 | contig 13018 bp, 13 predicted proteins | sample TARA_R110002072 | Tara Oceans TARA_R110002072 (sample SAMEA4397118) | marine metagenome | biome: Polar Biome; feature: [SRF] surface water layer (ENVO:00010504); material: water (ENVO:00002006), including particulate matter (ENVO:01000060) such as... | depth 5 m | reverse complement strand
AAGAATCAGGCGTTCAGTTTCTATTGTTTCTGGGATGCTTGAATTCAAAGGTGACCTTACGTCTCATTAATGATATGCAGTATCAGCATAGGCGAGAAATCTAACGCACAGTACACTCGAGGTCCACATCCACTGTTGTTCTATTGGAGTCTTTTTGAAATCAAATTTTGTCAGCACGTCATTTGGACAGTTTGCATACGAAAGTGTCGGGCACTCTGTGAGTTCAATATTGTTTTTACACGGCGGTGCGGCGAACGTTCGAGCATGGGATGGCGTTGTAGATTGTCTCTCTGGGAAGTATCGCTGTATTTCGATTGACCTCCCAGCACACGGACTTACCCAAATTCAGCAACTGCCGTTTGAAGCTCTTAGCCAAGCGATTGCCGAAATTACCCAATCACTATCACTCGTTCGTCCGTATTTAGTTGGCCACTCCTTCGGCGGGTTGGTGGGTATTACTTCTGCAATCTATCAGGGAGAAGCCGTAGCTGGCGTCATGACACTAGATTCATTCGTATCGTCCCTGGAGGTAAAAGGTTCTTTTAGTGAGGTTGCTCAAGCAACAACGGCACTAAGAAATATGGAGTGGCCCTGGCGCGAGGTGCAGGACTTAGAGCCAGAGGTCGAAAGATGTTTGGCGAATTTATCGGTACCGAGAAAATCAACTGAACAATCTAAAGCCATGATTCGAAGGGGATATCGCTTACAAGAAAACGGCTCCTATGTTCGATACCCTAGAGTAGAAGAAGAAATTGGCGGCGTTGTAGCAAATTGGTCAATTGATATTGAAGCCATCTATTCGGCAGTGCCTTCTCGGTTATGTATCGCACTAGCTAAGTCAGGATTACCTAATTTGCCATTGCGCAGGGAGGTAACAAATAGAATCTGTTCACACCACGCAAATTTTAGCAGCCTTGAATTTGATTGTGGGCATGACATTCCAGGGTTTTTGCCCGATGAACTTGCGCAGGGTATTGATCAATGGATTAGCGCCGCTGAATGACTCAGATAAAGAGCGCATCCAAGCAATTTTCAACCCAGAAACTAATCTAAACTCTTCTGCGGCCAGAAGTTATGGTGTAACGCTTATTTGATTGGCCAATCCTCAATCCGGTCAGGTGCAGGTAGAGTATCGAACTTTACCGCTGGTAACGTTTTCAGTCCGAGGTTGGTTGCCTTCAATATCCTATGTACTCCATCGATCACTTCACCGTTTGGGTCTAATATAATTGGGTAGCTTAAGTCCGCAGCGTTAATGAGTAGGCAATGCTCATAGACATTTCTCACCGTGGGCAGTGTGACACCGCAAAACCAAATGTCGTTATCCATGTCTGAAAAATTCGATATTTCAAACTCTAGAACGACGAAGTCTTTTGATAACTGCCAGAGGTTAGCGATATCCCAAACGTGTCGTTTGCCGTCTTTTAAGAAGGCGTAGATATTCTCTCTCATTGGTATTTTCACTCTACAGATGAAGGTGCAAAGATGCTTCCGTAGATAAGACTCCTAGCACTATGGCAGGAGTTGAATCAATCGGAGTTCGTGTAGGACTCTAAGGGGTTTATTCTGCTTTCCGAAAATCAGCAGCTAATATATCAAACTGCAAGAGGTCAGACCCCAAACTTCGTATTGAAACTTCATAATGGAAAATGTTTCCGCGGAAACATTTGTAGAATCTACTTTAAGTTTCCGCACTGCTTCGCGGAGGTCTTCCACCAGTAGGTGAGGGTGTTGTCGGTTGCATCAAACATGACGTCATTTATCGGAGCTGTATTTATATACAGTATATCTATAGTGTCGATAATATTAAAAGAATGGATTTTTCTATGAGGTTGCACTGTTATGCACGTTTAGTCGGTTTCCGAACCATACCTGCCAAGCCGACAACGTGTAGAATTAAACTTCAACAAGAAACGAAAGATCCACGATTGGAGCTGATACAAGGAAACTTCCGAGGCGCCGAGGATACTCAAAGAGTGAAAGAATTTCTTTTGGGTAGAGAGCAATGGCGATCGCTCCCAGATTACTGGACTGCAGGGAAATCAACTGTTGGGACTTTCCACACTATTTTTGATAGTCCCATTTCACATCACAAATTCTGGCAGGACGCGAAGGGTGCATTCCAGGCATATGTGTGGCTTAACCCAGAGCCAAGCGAGACTATCGAAGGCAATGCAAATTCCTGGCGAATGCTGATCCATCCAAGTTTAAGAACCGTAGCGTTGACGAGCAGTATAGTCGAAGCCGCTGAAGAGCAATTACTCAGTCTGACCGGGTTCGATGGTGCGACTGGCCAATTTGAGACCGTCGCCTACGGCACAGACACGTGGCTCGCATCACTCCTCGAAGATCATGGATACACAAAACAAGATGCGTTGGATGTATACATGCAACGCAGTCTCGATGATGCGATTGACGAGCCAAATTTAAATGATGGATATATTGTTCGACCATTCAATGGGGAATCAGATCTTATCCAAAGGGCAGGGGTACAGAGTGATGCCTTTGCAGGTCAATCTGAGCCCGATGCGTGGGCACTTGAAAACATCAATCGCTTTCTACGTTGGTACGAGGAGAGGAAGGACCTGGATCTTGTCGCAGTATCGGATTCAGGGGAGATTGCATCATTCGCAGTGTTTTTGATCGACCTGGGCACGCTTATGGGTGAACTCGACCCGGTCGGAACCCGTGAATCACACCAACGGAAAGGTCTATCTAAAACGCTTTTACTTACGGGTTTACAGTACCTGAAGTCGAACGGCATGAAGCATGCCCCTGTTAGAACTGGTATTGAAAACACACCGGCGATACGTACTTACGAATCCGTGGGTTTTCGGGTCGTAGACCACCTTTACCGGTACACTAAGAGTGGTCTTTAGGTCTGTTTCTGGCCGAGGTCGTGTGAAAGTTCGCTGTAATTTGTGCAGTAGAGGCTCCCCGACCTGGGCTCGAACCATCCAAGTCCTTGTTCGAAGCCAATTCTCGCAGTCACGATCAAAATCCATCAAATAAGGTTATCCGTTGCAGGATTGCTCCCACCGAAAATCAATAGTAAGCTCTTTGTTGTGTGCTGCAGAGCGCGTCTGATTCGCGGGAAGGGCTAAGCCCATCTGATTGTTAAATCAAATCTACTCTTAACCTCTTTTCAGTCCAGGTCGCGAATACCGGACACATGAAAGGAGGCTCTATGCCCATTCGTAATCTAACGAAAAACGCCAGCTTCGAAAATTTGAAGAATCAGGCGAAGACACTACATAAGTCATTACGACAGTCACTCAATACATCACCCGAAGCCATCAGGCGAGTTTCGACATATTTCGAATCTCCAGAGAAAGTCAGCCTGCAGAATGTGCAATTGGTTATTGCGCGTGAATACGGGTTTGATAGTTGGAAAAAGTTGCGCGCTCAAATTGCACTTGCTGCTGGTCTTTGCGAATTGCCTGAACAACGACTTGCGAAGTCTATTCTTAAGACAAGTGATTTAGAGACTATTCAAGCGTTTGTTGGCGATGTGTTAGCAAATATCCTGGGCTGGAAAACGACTCACCTATTTAGATTTGAATTAAGTGTGGGCGCAGCGTTCGGCATCGAGAATGAGGATGGGCAACGCTGCCTCCTTAAGGTACTCGGGCCAGATGAGACCCAGGCTGCAAATCACAGAAGAGCATTTCAAGCCTGGATACACGAGCGTGGTTTTCCATGCCCTGCCATTATCTGCCCGGTTTCCAGGTTCAATGGTTTGCAGTTTGTGATCGAGGAATACCTTGATGTCGGCAGGCACGCTGATGGACACTTGCCTGCTGACAGAGCCTTAATGGCGAACGAACTTCATAATCTCATTTCGCTCAGTCGAGATTATCCCAACAAAAATTCAATTCCCGCTGACACGCTCCTGCGCCAAGCCGGTAGTGTTTGGCCAAAGCCGCACAATATTTATTTTGATTTTGCTGCGACGAAAGAAGGGGCGGAATGGATTGATGAAGCCGGTGCTGCTAGCTGGTCGATACTCGACAAAATGGAGGAGGGTAATGTGATTGCCCACATGGACTGGAGCGCAAAGCATTTTCTCATTAGTGGCGGTGCAGTCTCGGTCATTTATGATTGGGATAGTGTTGCCAGGGTCACTGAGACGCGTGCAGTTGGTTCTGCAGCGGCCGTATTTGCGTATTCAGAATACATTGATAAAGACAATCGCCCGAGTGCAAACGAGGTTCAGGGGTTTCTCGCCGATTACCAGCAAGCCAGAGGATCTAAATTCTCAGCGTCCGAGCTGCAGGAAATCCACGCATGCATCGGTTATACCGCGGCCTATGGTGCTCGCTGTGAACACGCGATCGATCACGCGAATCCCGGCGACGATGCCCGGAGGTTTTTAAGGATGTTGCTTTCGGACAGTGACCTTGGCTTGAGCCTCCACTATGTCGGACGCTGAGCTACTTCACCCGTATCGTATTTATTCTTATCGGTCAGCTTAGGAGTTATTTATGCAGAAATTTACATTATTCATTGCGGCACTACTTATGTCGTTTTCAGTGGCTGGTGCGGAGCTAAACCAGCGTCAATCCTCCCAGGTTGTTGTCTTTGTTCATGGTGCCTGGGGTGGCGGTTGGGATTACAAAAACATAGCAGCGATTTTAGAAGAACGTGGTTATGAAGTTTACAGGCCAACACTCACGGGATTGGGAGAGAGAAAACACCTTAATGGACCCGATGTGGATTTGAATACTCATATCGATGACATTGTAAATGTCCTAATCTATGAAGATCTGCAGGACGTCATATTGGTGGGGCATAGTTATGCAGGCATGGTCATCACGGGTGTTGCAGATAGAGTCCCACAGCGTATTCGACATCTGCTCTATATGGATGCGGTCCTACCAATTGATGGGGAATCGGTGTTTGGTTTTATGGGCCCGGAACGAAGTAACGCACTAAAACAATTGGCGACGAGTGAAGGGGAGCCGTGGGCGCTCTCACCCCAGTGGGAAAATCGAGGTAAAGCTGAACCTCATCCAATTGGTACCTATAGCCAGCCATTAAAGCTGCAAAAAGAAACTGCCGTTAAAGGTACTTACGTTTTAACGGTTGAGCCAGACAAGAGTACCGATCAATTTACGCCTTTTGCTGAGCGCGCAAAGTTAAAAGGCTGGCGTACCTATGAGCTGAAGACGGGTCACAATCCACATCATACAATGCCGCATGAGATCATTGAGATAATCGATAGCATAGCGGAGAGCGGAGACGTGTCTATTGGCAAACCTGCAGGAGAGAATTTATAGAGTGGCTAATCGTAGTGAGTCCATAGCCGTATGACCTTTACTTCTTTTTCTTCTTCGAGAATTTGATATACGAGTCTGTGTTGAATGTTGATTCTGCGAGAGTAGGCGCTGCTTAGATCGCCTACCAGTTTTTCGTAAGGTGGGGGGTTCTGGAAAGGATTATTCTTGAGGATACCTAAAAGATTCTGTGCTTTTTCTTTCAAGCCTGCCGCTGCCAATTTTCGAGCGTCTTTTTTGGCTTGCTTGGTGTAATAGACCGCCCACATTACCAGTCTAAGTCTTCATCGCAGTTTTCCTTCTTGGTATTCAATCCTTCCTGAATCGATTCGCGCATTCCAGGGATTGATACAAGGAACAAACTTTCTGTTATTGCTCTCCAGTCTTCTTCAGCCAGGAGTACTGCGTTGCCGCGCTTTCCAGTGATGAGTATTGGCTCGTGTGTTTCGGTGGTCTCATCGATGAGGCTGTAGAGTTTTGCGCGTGCTTCGGTGGCATTTAGTGTGGACATGGCAGCGATCTCAAAAAGGTAAAGCGTACGGTATGGCGTACGGAGAGTCAAGGTTGGGGTCAGAGTTGCTTCTCGATTAATGGAGTGGAATAGGTCTGGCCATTCTGCTCGAAACGAGGTTCTTGCTCGGCGATGACGTTAAATCCGAGTTGTTTGTAGAAAGCCAAAGCCTGCTGATTGTTCCCGAGTACTTGTCCTGTAACCGCGGTTAGGCCAAGGCTGTTTACCTGTCTAAAGAGCCACTCCATCGCGACTTTCCCATGGCCTTGGCTAGGGTCTCATTATCTTTGGCCGGTGTGACAAGATCCGCATTTTAAACGTTTCGGGATGTCTAAATTAGCTGCTCAAATTACAATCAATTTCCATATCTTGATTTAACTGTCGAGTCGTCGATATTTGAGGAAAATTGGACTTATTGTGTACAGCCTGACTAGTATCAGTTCGCTAACAGCAGACCACGCATTAGGTCGTAATTGCATTTGAGAAAAATAGCATGGGACGATCCAACGAACTTGGAAAAAAATGAAACAAAACTTCAAACTGACGCTGTACCGAAAAGTTTCAGCTGTGTCGCCGCCAGTTGCAAGACTACTTTTTCCACGTGTGGCTCGATATGTGGCCTTTGTTGATTCCTGGGGAACGATTGATAGTGAGAATCAGACTTATGTCCCGAACTTGGAGTATTGGTTTAAAGCAATACAGACGTTTGAGAACCGGTATGTTTCTGATAAGACCTGGGAGGATCTGGATTTTGACCAAATATTTCTTCGTATTGACAGCTGTGTTACATCGTTAGGAAAGCAATCGTTGTACAACACACTGCGTACCTATCGCCCAGAGGAGACACTGAAGAGTCGGTTTACAGATATTGGAACATTGATGGCACAGACCAAGTTCAGAGAAGCCATTCAAATGTCTTTGGCAAAGCTTGAGCATGAACCAAGTTGGAATCTAATTGCGTTGCTGCATGGAGAGACGCCTCCAGTTCCGCATTCAAAGCTCATTATTTTGCAATCGAGCCTAACGGTTATAGTTCTGCTTGCGTGCTTCTTTTCTCCTACGTTCATTCCTGTTGCTGTCGCAATGGCTGCGATTAACTTCTATGTCTCAATTCGCATGGCGGATCGTGTATCACGCTTTATGTCAGGTTATTCTCAACTTTCTTCGCTTCTGTTTTGTGCCGTCTCACTGCCGAAAGCGGACACGCCAGCTTCGATCAAGGTGCTGGATAACCTGCCGTACAATAAATCAACATTATATTGGCTGGCACAAAGGCTCAGATTTTTTGCAGTTGACCGGGTCGGTGGGGCTGGTGTATTGAACCTGTTCTTCCATTGGATGAACATCGTCGCATTGCTGGACCCTTTGCTTTATGTGCGGGGAACCCGAATCGTTGGCTCTAACAAAACGCTTCTGGTAGACGTCTTAGAAACTATTTCCACCGTTGATGAAATGATCTCTATTGCGAACTACCTGGTTGCCTCGGAACAGATATGCCATCCAGAGATGGTCGAGGGGAATGGGATAGCATTCGATAAGGCTTATCACCCTCTATTAAAGAATCCTGTAAAGAATTCAGCAACGATCGACAAACAATCTTTGTTGATTGCGGGTAGCAATATGGCGGGTAAAACTACTTTCATCCGAACCATCGGCGTGAACGTGATCCTTGCTCAAACAGTTTGGTTTGCTCATGCAGATGGAGTTAGATTAGGCCGCTTTGAAGTGTATACAGCGATTAAACGGGATGACGCGATATTGAGAGGTGAAAGCTATTACTTTACCGAACTCAAATTGATTTTGAACATGATCGAAAAATCATCACTCGATGGCCCGTTTTTGTTTCTCATAGATGAAATCTATCGCGGCACGAACACCGTTGAAAGAATCGCGGCTTCCACTTCTGTATTAGAAATTCTGAGCGAGCGACAAACTGTGATGGTGACCACTCATGATGTTGAGCTACTAGATAGATTAGAAGGCCGATATGAGCTCCTGCACTTTGAGGAGACGGGTGATCCAGATGAACCTTTCGATTTTTTGGTGCGACCTGGCCGGCCCCTTGGGAGAAACGCGATCAAATTGCTCGATAGAATAGGCTACCCACAGAAGATTGTGGAGCGTGCCCTAGAAATTGTTTCAGAGCTTGAAAGTAAATCGGGCAAACAAAATTGGTGAATCACTAGCCAATAGAGAATCAGTGACCATCGGACGTCCTTAGGTATGGTCTTTCACTGTGAGAGAGGTTTTGTGAAAAATAAGTACATCTTAGATTTAATGGCATGTGAACCAAGCAGTTCTGGAGTTAGGGTAGTGAACCCCAAGCAGACCGATACCGTCATTTTGGCCGAACTGATGCTGGATGCTTATAGGGACACGATCGATTGGCGGGATCAAACATTTGACGATTCTTTAGCAGAAGTAAGCAGCTTTTTTGAGAGCCAACCACTTCTGGAAAACTCATTGATGGCATTAGATGAAAATGGCTGTAAATCAGCCTGCCTGGTGATGTACCTCAAGAAACAGGCAGCCCCACTAATTGGCTACATAATGACCGCGGACAGAGCTAAGAGAACAGGTACTGCTAGGTGCCTTCTACAAGAAGTCCTTCATCAGTTAAAGAGAGATGGTCACTCAAGGGTTCTTGGAGGAATTACGGCTGGAAACACTCCGTCGGAGAACCTATTCAAAAGTTTTGGTTTTCAACAGATTAGCTGAGCATTATGTGGACCAGTGAGGCGCTTTAATTCGGGGACGTTTTTCCATCTGCACTCGATCACTTTCAATTAGTCCGCGAAGACTCACTTGCTTACCTTGAAGTAACTTTTTGTCCATTCGTGAATATTAGCAAAATGTGTGACAGGCTGTAGTTGGCAGTCACCCTTTACTGAAACATCTATTACACGAGATATGTCGGACGGCTATAGATCAAATAAGAAGAAGTCATTGGTGAATCTAGACTCGGTAGCTCATATTAAACACCCCAAATTGAGATCTGCGCATGTGTGACGATGTCCCAAGCCCAATAAACCTGCAAGATTTGGCAGACGCGAAAGAGTGGGAGCGGAGTGCTTTGCAAAAACGACCATCACGCCCAGAGTTTTTCGAATTGTTCACGTCCGAACTATCGAATCACCACTCAGCGGTTACCAATGTCCTAGAACTCGGATCGGGACCAGGCTTTTTGGCTGAGCATCTACTCAACAAGTTTTCAAACATTTCATACGTTGCGCTCGACTTCTCCGGGGCGATGCACGAGCTCTCACGTTTAAGGCTAGGTGTTACTGCCGTTCGTGTAAATTTCGTGGAGAGGAGTTTTAAAGAAACCAACTGGACCCGAGAACTAGGAAAGTTTAGCTGTGTTGTTACCAATCAAGCAGTGCACGAGTTGAGGCACAAACGTCACGCATCGGCACTCCACCGAGAAGTTCGAACGATTCTAGAGTCCGGTGGTTTGTACCTGGTATGTGATCACTTTGCAGGCAGCGACGGCATGGCAAACCGTGAACTGTATATGACCCAGGATGAACAAAGGGTCGCGCTAGTCGATGGGGGGTTTAGCAATCCTGTTCTGCTGAAAACAGCGGATTCTCTGACGATGTACCGAGCCGCGGGTTGACGACTGTTGACTATAGATTAGACCGGTTGTGTGAGGCGTATGTGCTAGGCGAGATCGCGCAATATTCGATTGGGTTTCTGGAGGAAAACATCTAGAAACACTCACATTGTTAAACACCCGTTTTCGACGATCGTTTTGCAGATTGTACGGAGTATTTGTTCCGACAGCTCGAGAATCAAAAATTGATGCCCCGATCGGTGTTGTCTGGCAGTAGAAGTTTCCAGGCGTTGAAGCGCGTCATCGCTGGTTCTTTAATACATAAAAAGGCACACCTAAGTTAACTATTTCGAGATATGAACTTCTATTTCGGCCTTAAGCCTGAGATAAAGGCAAACAAAGGTACGGTTCATAAGAACACAGGTATCCCTTGGTAAACCCAGTTGAGATCATGCTACCTTAATTATCTAGTGATGAAAAAAGTGCTATCGCTGCAAAATGGATCGTGGACTGGGTTGATCGCGGACCCGACTACAACCATAACGGCGTCAATAGCCCTATGTCATAATGGCGGATCTAATAATCAGAGAAGGGTGAAGTTTTGAGCAACAGGAACGGTCAGTGTCGCTGTGGCACAGTTCAATTTGAAGTTAGTATTCCGCCCTTGATTACCATGGCTTGTCACTGTTCAGGTTGCCAGCGTATGACGGCTAGCGCATATTCTCTGTCTGAACTATATCCGTCATCAGCATTTAGGATCACGACTGGAGAACCTGTGCTAGGTGGATTGCAGACTGAAACGAAGCATTACTTTTGTCCTGATTGCAAAAGTTGGCTCTTTACTCGACCACAGGATGTGGGGGATTTTGTTAATGTTCGAGCAACCATGATGGAAGATGCTCAGTCGTTTGCGCCATTTATTGAAGCTTATACCGACGAGATGCTTCCGTGGGCGGCTACGGGAGCGAGGTTCAGTTTCGAGAAGTTTCCAACCGAGGATGATTTTCCGAAGATTCTGGCTGCATATGCTGAACAGTAGCTAGTACTCTGCCGTTACACCGTCTTCGTCGCAATCGCTGGCGAGATTTGCATTGCTTTGAAGATTGGCAATAACGCTGCGATGAAGCTCACCAGAAACATAAAGGCTGCACATATGACGATGTGCTGGATATGGAATTGTCCATAGCCCATGGCGTTTAGGATTACAGAATTGAGTCCGAGCATCAGGACCATACCAGGCACGATACCGAGCAGGGTAACCGCTAAGTTCTCAATCAAGAAATAGTTGAACACATACTGTCTGGTTGCGCCAAGTGCTCGCCGGATACCGATTTGCTTGGTGCGCTTTAGAATGGTGTAGGACATTTGACCGTAGTTGCCTAATGCCGTCACTAATATGAGGAGTAGGGCAACTGCACCCACGATACTGTTGATGATGATGTAGCGTCCCAGGTTACTTTTTTTGAGTTCCGCCAGGGTTTCGACTTTTACTTCACGTTCATCGGATTCATCTGATAGTCGCTGGGTGAGGTTTTGAATGATCTCCGCTCTTGCACCAAGAAAATCTAATCCAGCCTGGGACCGATCGAGCCGGACTAGATAGTTTTCATTGAGTTGCACGCGGCCAGCAGTAAAAGAAGCGTAGTCATCATAGGGTGCCCAGTATACAGCTTTGGCGAGCTTGACGACGCCAATGACGGTCAGCACATGTCCGCTTCTTAGTACCACTTGTTGGCCAACGGCTTCTTGATCTGGGAAAAGTAGATCGGCGAGAGTTTTGGTAATGATGGTCGCGGGACCACCGTCTGAGTCAGTTGCATTAATCCAGCGCACATCGGCTGCGGTGAAGTCACGACCGGCAATCAGTTCCACCCCTAGTAGTGACAAGGTATTAACATCTGCTGAGTAGCGGGTATTAGGTACGGAGCTTGATTGATCTTGATCTACCCTGCGAATTTCATCGAAGTTACCTACGCCTATTGGGTTCATAAAGGGCACGCCGGCATGGGCCAGGGCAACTTCTTTGACGCCAGGCGTGGCGCGCATAATGGCCAAATCTCGTTCAATCTGATTGCGCCATTGTCCAACTGCTTCTGTATCGTTGCTAACTTTATTGTAAGGGCGCAGGGTGATGCCCACTAACGATGGTTCATCCACGTACCCAGACTCACCTACCATTTGTACGCTATAGGCATCCACCATGGCGTAAACGTTCACCAGTACAGCGAAGGTAAATGCGACCTGTATGATAAGCAGTATCGTGCCACCAAATGACTGGCGAAATGTACTAAAGATGTCAGATAGATACATAGGAGTTTCCTAGTTCATTTTAAGGAATTCAGCCGGTGGAATTCTGCAACTTCGCCAGGCGGGATAAATTGCGGAGACAAGAGACGCGATGGTGGCAAGCACGAATGCGTAAATCAACAACTCGGTATCGAATTGAATATAGGTACTCTCACTTGGGTCTACAGATTGAACCTGTTTGAATTCTGTTGGCAGGTTTTCTATATAAACCCAGAACATCCCTTTTAATGCGGCCTTGGCCACAGCAATGCTAAGCAATCCACCCAGGATGCCGAGGAGTACAACCTCAATCACATACTGGGTAAAGATTAAGCTGCGAGACGCGCCCAGGGCGCGAAGGACACAAGCCTCTGGTGCCGCTGCCATAAATTTTGCGAGGAGCAAGCTCAAGAGGTTGAACAGACATACCAGCAGAAAAAAGATGCCAACAATAATAAAGACACTGTATAGCTGTTTGGTAGATTGATTCCCCGGTGCTTTGTCTACCCAGTCATGGGCGGTATACAGCTGATTATTGATAGGTCTGGGTAGTCGGCCTAATGATTTTTGCTCAATGACATAATTGCTCAAAAAGTCCTGATAAGCGGAAACGTCCTGTTGGGAATCAAGCTGGACCCAGAGTTGGGCGTAGATTGTTTCACTATTAAGAAACTCGGTATTGATAACCTGTTCAATATTTTCTTCCAGGGTTCGCCATCGGTTGGGGAATAGGTTGGTACGACGAAAATCACTCAGTGGGACATAAACGGCTTCCGGGCGAGCGTTTGTTTGTGAAAGATCGTAAACCCGCGGTGTCATGGACCAGGGTTGCAATACGCCTACCACCGTATAGATATTTCCGGCAATTTTGAATTGTTTACCAACGCTTGCGCCACTGCCAAATAATCGACTGCTGGTTGCTGAGCTGATCACCGCGACGTTTTGCATAGAGCGATCTGCATCTTCAGACCAGTAAGCGCCATCCTTAAAAGGCAGGCCAAACATCGTAAAGAAGTCAGCGGTTGTCGCACGTATCTCCGCATAGAAAGGCCGCAGGGTTGTGGCTTGATCTGCTGGGCCAATGTATTGGTATGAGGCGTAGGAGAGGGCGGTTTTGCTGGGTATCTCAGACGTCGCTATCGCCCGAGCATCCCGGGGCGCGAGTATTTCAGTTGGCAACTCTGGATTGCGGAAATAGTAGACGCCGTCTAGATGCCAGTTGTCGATCAAAACCCTAAAGATTTTGTCGCTGTTTGTTTTGATCGGATCACCGCCACTATTGTGGTACAGGGTCACCATCGGCATGGTGATGCCAACCCCCAGGGATATAGCAAGTACTACCAGTAGTGAGATTCCCGGTGTCCTGACAATACTTCTAAGGGCAGACTC
>TARA_R110002072_G_scaffold272718_1_pt1 | contig 13023 bp, 11 predicted proteins | sample TARA_R110002072 | Tara Oceans TARA_R110002072 (sample SAMEA4397118) | marine metagenome | biome: Polar Biome; feature: [SRF] surface water layer (ENVO:00010504); material: water (ENVO:00002006), including particulate matter (ENVO:01000060) such as... | depth 5 m | reverse complement strand
CCCCGACCTGCGGATCGGCCTTTACCTGCAGGCGCCCCGGGTCTTCTACCCCAACCATTCCCACGCCGCCGAGGAACTTTACTACGTCATCTCCGGCGCGGCGGACTGGCGTGTCGCCGATCAACCGCCCCGGCGCCTGCCCGCCGGCGGCTATTCCTGGCACCGCGCCTGGGACAGCCACGCCATGGAAACCCACGCCGAGCCGCTGGTGGCCGTCTGGACCTGGACCGGAAATATCGACCTGGAAACCTACCGGATGGACACGCCGCCGGCCGGCCGGCCGCACCCCGCCTGATCCGACCCTTGGCAGCCTGCCGCGGCTTGATATCTAGCTGGTCAACACCTGCTGCAGGGTCGCGGCGTGCGAGGCCAGGTCCTTGGAAACCGCCCCGACTTCGTTGGCGGCGGCGCGCACCTCGTCGATATTGTCGGTCACTCCGGAAATATTGCTGGTGATCTCGGCCACGCCGGCGGCGGCATCCTGGACGTTGGCGGCAATCTGCTGGGTCGCAGCGCCCTGCTGCTGCACCGCCGCCGCGATATCCGCCGAGACATCGCTGATATTGCTGATCGACGCGGAAATCCCGGAAATCGCGCCAGCGGCATTGCTGGAAACTTCCTGAATTTTGGAAATTTGCGCTTGAATATCGTCGGTCGCCTTGGCGGTTTGCATCGCCAGGCTTTTGACTTCGTTGGCGACCACGGCAAAGCCGCGCCCGGCCTCGCCGGCGCGCGCCGCCTCGATGGTGGCGTTGAGCGCCAGCAGGTTGGTTTGCGCGGCAATGGCGTTGATCAGGCTGACCACGTGGTTGATCTCAGAAGAGGCCTCCGACAGTCCGCGCACCAGCACGTCGGCTTGCGCCGCCTCGGTCGCGGCGTCCTTGGCCATGGTGGAGGAGTTGGACACCTGGATATTGATTTCCTGGATCGACGCGTTGAGCTGATCGGCGGCGGCGGCCACGGTTTGGGTATTGGCGCCGGCTTCCTTTGCCACCGTGGCCACGGCGGTGGAGCGGTCCGACGCCGTTGAGGCCGTATGGTTCATGGTCAGCGCGCTGGCGTTCAATTCGGTCGAAACCCCGCTGATGGTGTCGACGATTTCGGAGAACTTTTCCGTCTTCACTTGAATGCCGTCGGCGGCGGCGTTGATCTTGATCACCGCGTCCTTGAAGTTGCCGACCATGCCGTGTTCGGCGATCCGACGGAAATACTGGTTGTTGACCATGAAGCCCAGACAGGCCGTCGACTCGCGGACATAGGCGTCGGTGCGATCAATCATCTCATTGATCCGTAGACAGAGCTCCCGCTCCACGCCGTCGTCGGGCGAAATGTTGTTGATCCTGGCCTCGAAATCGCCTTGGCAGATTGCCTGGCAGACCTGCAATATTTGGTCGACTTTTTCTTGGCTGATCGCCGCCGGCGATGCTTTCCGGTTTTTTTTCCCAAACATCATCAGTCTTTCCTTACCAGCCGCGAAATAAACTCGTCATAGCTTTGATTTTTTGCCGCCGGAACATCCAACAGCGCCCGAAAAGACTGCTCGAGCCCTTCTCTTTGACTGCTGGCGGTGGTTTCGATCAAATTCAAACTGTCATAAAGCGGCTCGATCACCTGCTTTATGGTTTGTGGATTTGGAACGCGGCGGGTCGAGTGGTAGCCGATGATTTTTCCATTGGATAAACTGGGGGTTATATGGGCGATAACCCAATAATAGTCACCGGTTTTGGCCCTATTGACAACATAAGCAAAGATTTCGGCGCCGGCGGCGATGGTTTGCCACAATAGTTTGAAGACCGCCCGGGGCATGTTGCTGTGCCGAATTATCTTGTGCGGCTGGCCGATAATTTCCGTTTCCGTATAGCCCGCGATGTTCAAAAAAATGTCGTTGGCGTACATCAATCGGCCTTTGAGATCGGTCTTGCTGACAATAAGATCGTTGCGGTCGAAAAATCGTTCTTTTCCTTGGTACTTCACTTGTTCTTCCTCTCAATCCGTGGATTTCCACGGCTGCGCAACCCGACGAAAAAGTTATATATTTGATTTAATACCAATAAATGAAATTTTTCCTAAAAGAAATTTACTTGGTGAACAAGCGAATATTCGCGGTCTCTTTTGCCGCACCGCCGACCCGGCTCGGCAACACTTTGATGCCGCGGCGTCAGGTTGCTAGAGTGTGACAGGAGGCGGATCTCCTCCAAACCGATCTGACTTCAAGCAACCGACACCAACGGGAGACACAAACCATGCCCCAGACTCGGCATCGCGCGGTGACAGACGAGGAAATACGGACCTTTCAAGAAGATGGGGTGGTCTGCCTGCGCGGCTTTTTCGACCAGGACTGGGTGACGCGCCTACGCGATCTGATCGCGGAAGACATGGCCGCGCCCTCCGGCATGGTCAAGAACATCGACGCCAAGGACGCCAGCGGATTTTTCTTCGGCGACACCTTCGTCTGCCATCATCTCGCCGGCTTTAGGGAGGCGGTCTTTGAGTCGCCCGCCGCCTCTATCGCCGCCCAACTGATGAAAGCCGACAAGCTCAATCTAATCTTTGACCAGATCCTGGTGAAGGAACCCCAGACCTCGACCCCCACCGCCTGGCATCAGGACTACACCTATTGGCCGGTGGCCGGCGATCAGGTCTCCACCCTTTGGCTGGCCCTGGACCCGGTGACCTTTGACAGCGGGGCGGTGGAATATCTGCGCGGCTCGCATCGCTGGGGCAAGAAATACCTGGCGATCTCCTTCGATCCCGCTCAGACCTATGAAGAAGATCTGCCGCGCCTGCCGGATATTGAGAACAATCGTCAGGACTACGACATCGTGTCCTTTGAGCTGGCGCCGGGCGACTGCACCATCCATCACGGCCTGACCTTGCACGGCGCCCAGCCCAACCGCACCGCCAACCAGCGGCGCCGCGCCTATATTCAGCGTTGGGCCGGTGATGACGTAACCTACAATCCACGCCCCAACCTGCAAAAAATGCTGCGCGATCCGATGATCGCCGCCGGCGCCCCCCTGGACTGCGAGCTTTTTCCGCAGGTTTGGCCGCGATAACTCAAGAGGAAAAGCCGTCGGGCGGCGGCTAGTCCAGCGACACCAGCCGCAAGGCTGCGGCCTTCTGCAGAACCTGGTATTCGCCGGAGTCCCGCATCCGCGTGAGCGCGCCGTCCAGCTTGGATAGCAACGCGGAATTTTCCCGGCGCAGCAGATGAAACAGGGGCGACGCATAGAGAAGAGCGCCAGACTGCCTGATGCCTTGATCGGCGAATTGGCGGGCGATGGTGATCTGGGCATCCAGCTTGATGCCGACGACCACATCGACCCGGTCATTCAGCAGCACCTCAAACAGCTGCACGTAATTGTCGACCAAGGTCGCGTGAAACTGGTCCTTGCGCCGTTCGGCATAGAGTTCACCGCGCACAATGCCGACGCGAAGACCCTTCAGGTCCTCCCAGGTCCGAATAAACTTGCTTGGTTTTCTGGCGAAGGCGACGACCTCGATCGAGGAAATCGGCGTCGGCACCGGGATCAAGTTGGAAAACTCCCGATCCACACCGCTGATCCGGCCAACTTCGCCGTCATAGGACCCGGCGTTGGCCGCGATCAGCGAGCGCCGGGTCGGCAGAAATTCGACCGTCAGCTGGTAGCCGATACGGGCGTAGGCAACCTTCAATATTTCCGTGGCCAAACGGTGAACCGGGCTGTTGCGCGCGCCGGAAATGGTCACCGTTTTCTCAACAACCGCCGCCTCGGCGAGCGCCTCGGCGCTGGGCGGTAGGAGCAGGGCCGAAAGGAATAGAACGAGCGCAAGTCCCCGGGTGAGATTGGGCATGTTGCTCCCTTTACCAACAAACGACCAACAACGAACCACGCCTCCCGATCGGCGATCCGGTTGATCGCCGTCGCCTGGGCCGATGGGCGGGGACCGGAATCGGATCGCTTTAACGCGCCAGGCGCTGCCTTCCAAGTCCATCACCCGCCAAGACGCGAGGATTAACGCGCGGCGACCCATAATATTAGGTTAAGAAGCGTCGACTTTGAGCAGCGCGCCCGGCGGCAAGCAAAATAGCCGCCGAACAAATCAACTCGCCAACTGGGCTATTTGTTTGGATGAAGGTTTTACTCGCCAACAGCAACCAGCGCGTTACTGTAGCCGCGCCACCAGTTCGTGGGCCAGCGCCAGGATTTCCTGCTTGGCCTTGCCCGCGCCGCCATATTCCACCACCCCCTGCCCAACGGCCAAGGCGGCGGCGAAAGCGACCCGGTTGCCCAAATGATTGTCGGCCACCGGCACCGCCGCGTCAGCCAGCGCCCGCTGGGTATCCGCCACCAGCCGCGCGCGCGGCTGCACCCGGTTGAGCACGGCAAGCGTTTTACCGCCTTCGCTGATCGCCAAATCCAAGGTTGAGTGGGTGGCCCAAAGATCCATCGGCGACGGCTGCAGCGGCAGCAGCACCAAGGCCGCCGCCCGCACCGCGATGCGCACCTCGGTTTCCGCATGGGGTGGGGTATCCACCAGCAGGAAATCATGGCTGCGGGCCAGGCCATCCACCATCTTGCGGGTTTGCCAGCCCTTGGCCTGCTGGATCAGGGGCAATTCGAGCCCCCGGCTTGCGCGCAGCGCGCCCCAGGCGGCCAGAGATCCCTGCGGGTCGATATCCAGCAGGGCGACGCGGTGGCCCAGATGCTGCAACGCCACGCCCAGATGCGCCACCAAAGAGGTCTTGCCGGCCCCGCCCTTTTGCTGAGCCACCGTGATTACCTTACCCGCCATGGATTTCTTTCCCTATCACCTTAAGGCACCGCGTGCCGCCTGACTCGATTATGGTATCTCCCCCTGCTATATTGCACCGCAACATAGGCAACGCAAGCGGCTTTCCTGTGGCCCGCAACCGCCGGTTCGACGCCCCGGGGCGCTTGCCGACGGCCGCGCGCCCACAAACCCGGCCTTTGGGCCAGGTCAACCAGCGGCTGTTTAAACCGAATCACCAAGCAAATCCCGGTGAACAGATCCGGCGCGCGTCGGGCCGCCAGCGCGCTGGTTGTTGTTTTCCGCGGCGGCTTTCCTTTGCCGCTTTCCTTTATCCGGCAACTGCAAGATATTCTGTTGGCATGACTGAACTTTCCGCCCCGCCACACCAGACCGAACTGCGCGCCTCCGGCGCCCCTGCCCTGCGCCGCGCCGCCGAGTTGCTGCGGGCCGGCGATCTGGTGGCCTTCGCCACCGAGACGGTTTACGGCCTGGGCGCGGACGCCACCCGCGATTCGGCGGTGGCGAAAATTTTCGCCGCCAAGAACCGACCAACCTTCAATCCGCTGATCAGCCATGTGGCCGATCTGGAAACCGCCGAAGAACTGGTGATTTTCGACGCCCGCAGCCGGGCCATCGCCGAGGCCTTCTGGCCCGGCCCGCTAACCCTGGTGCTGCCGCGCCGGATCAACAGTCCGGTGTCCCTGCTCTGTTCGGCCGGGCTGGATTCGCTGGCTGTGCGGCTGCCCGCCAAGGCGAGCGCCCGGGAGATGCTGCGCGCCTTTGGCGGCCCGGTTGCCGCGCCCAGCGCCAACCGCTCCGGCCGGGTCAGCCCGACCACTGCGGCACATGTGCTGGAGGAATTGACCGGCCGGGTCGCGCTGATTGTGGATGACGGCCCCTGCGCCGTCGGCCTGGAGTCGACGGTGTTGTCGCTGGTCGGAGAGCACCCGGTGCTGCTGCGGCCCGGCGGTCTGGCAAATGAAGTCTTGGAGGAAAAACTGGGCCGCCGCTTGGCGCAGGCGCGCGCCGACGCGCCGCTGGCCTCCCCCGGCATGCTGAGCAGCCACTACGCCCCGCGCCTACCGGTGCGCTTGAACGTCGCGCGCCCACGCGCCGACGACGCCTATCTGGCTTTCGGCCCGGTGAGCGCCGCGCAGCGCCGGGCCCTTGCCGCGCTTCCCGCCGAGGCCCAGTGGAACCTGAGCCCGACCGGCCAGTTGGAAGAGGCCGCCGCCCAGCTCTTTGCCGCCTTGCGCCGGCTCGACCTGCCAAACCGCCACAGCCTGGCGGTCGCCCCAATTCCGGAAGTCGGACTGGGCCAGGCGATCAATGACCGGCTGCGCCGCGCCGCGGCGCCGCGCGGTTAACGCTTGGCGCTTGGCCGGCGTCGTCAAGCGCCCTCTAATAAGTTGATCAGAGGCCGAGCCACGGTTTAAACCGGATCATTCCGTGATTCCATTTGAACCGATCCAACTCTAAGCTGGCGCCCATGACCAAACCAAAGCTCAGCGCGCGCCTCGCCCGGCTGCGCGACAACATCGCCGCCGTGACCGGGCCCGAGGGCCTGATCTGCGATGCTGTCGATATGGCCCCCTATCTGGTTGAACCGCGCCAGCTCTTTCGCGGCGACGCACCCTTTATCGTGCGCCCGGCAAGCACCGGGCAGGTCGCCCGGGTAGTGGCTCTGGCGGCCGAGGCCGGCGTGCCGCTTGTTCCGCAAGGCGGCAACACCGGGCTGGTGGGCGGCGGCATCCCCTTCCGCAACGAAGAGTCGCTGCTGCTCAACCTGGGCCGGATGAACCGGATCCGAAACCTGGATGCGGAAAACTTCACCATGACGGTGGAGGCCGGCTGTATTCTGCAACAGATCCAACAGGCCGCGACGGCCGCCGACCGCCTGTTCCCCTTGAGCCTGGGTGCCGAGGGCTCCTGCCAGATCGGCGGAAATCTCTCGACCAACGCCGGCGGCGTGCAGGTGTTGCGCTACGGCAACGCCCGCGACCTGGTCCTGGGATTGGAGGTGGTGCTGCCCGACGGCCGGGTTTGGGACGGTCTGCGCGCGCTGCGCAAGGACAACACCGGCTACGACCTCAAGCAGCTGTTCATCGGTGGCGAGGGCACCTTGGGGGTGATCACCGCCGCCGTGCTGAAACTCTTTGCCCGGCCGCGTGAAATCGCCACCGCTTTTGTCGGCCTGCCGTCGCCGGCGGCCGCCGTCGCGCTGCTGGCCCGCTTGCGGGCGATTTCGGGAGATGCGGTTGCCACCTTCGAGTTGCTGCCGCGTCTGGGCTTGGACTTCACCCTACGGCACCTGCCGAACTGCCAGGATCCACTGGCCGCACGCCACCCCTGGTACGTTCTGGTGGAGTTTTACGGCGGGCGCGAGACCGGCGAACAGCGGCAAACCTTGGAGGCCGGCCTGATGGAAGGCTATGAAAAGGGCCTGGTCGAAGACGCGGCGCTGGCGGAAAACGAAGGCCAGCGCCAGGCCTTCTGGCGGTTTCGGGAAGGAATTGTTGAAGCGCAGAAGTTCGAGGGCGGATCGATCAAACACGACGTGGCGGTGCCGGTGTCAAAGATCCCCGAACTGCTGGAAGAAGCCGCCAAGGTCATCGAGGCCACCATTCCCAAGGCCCGCCCCCTGCCCTTCGGTCATGTCGGCGACGGCAACATCCACCTCAATGTCAGCCAGCCGGAAGGGGCCGACAAGGCCGCTTTCCTCGCCCACTGGGATCTGCTCAACCGGCGCATTCACGATCTGGTTCATCGCCTGGGTGGATCGATCTCCGCCGAGCATGGACTGGGTCGCCTGAAACGGGAAGAAAATCAGCGCTTTAAATCGCCCCTCGAGCTGGAACTGATGCACCGGATCAAGCAGGCGCTGGACCCGCAGGGGCAAATGAACCCGGGAAAATTTCTTTAACGGGCGACAAGGGTTGGCGGAAAGCCCGGTGAGGGGACCGGGAACCGGCGCCCGGCCGCGCGGGACGGCGCGCTTGGGGTCGCCTTGCCCGCCGGCACGCGTTTCCGCCGCCGCCCGGCGCGCGGACCAGCATTCCGGGGGTCGAACCGTTGGCTTTGAGTAACGCCTTGTAGCTGAACGATTTCTTAAGAACTTTCAGGCAAGGTCGCGCTTTCGCAAAACAACCTCACAAGCGCGATGCTCAGCAAGCTGCCCCTCAGCGAGATCAAGCCCCTGATCGATGCCATCGGTGCGTCGGTCTTTGTGGTTTCGCTGGGCGAGTCGGGAAGCCTGGAGTCACTGGTCTTCAATGCCCACCTCGAGGCCAACTCCGGTCTCAAGTCGGACGGCAAAACCGACAAGCGCGCCGAGGAGCTGTTTTCGGAAACCATCGCGCAGCGCTTTCAAAAGGAAGTGCGCCAATGCATCAAGGCGCGCGCCGAGGTGCTGTTCAGCGGCCGGCTGCTCTTGCCCATCGGGCTGATCTGGGTGCAGGTTTCGCTGCGCCCCCTGTTTGATGAAGACGGAAAAATCGGCCGGGTCATGGGGACGGTCAAGGACTTGACCCCCTGGAAGAAAATCGAGGCGCTGCAGCAGCAACTCAAGCCCGACCACGGCCTGGAGCGCGCCGACGGCGACTTTATCGTCCGCCTGCGCCCCAACACCGCTATGACCCATCTCAATCCGGCCTTCGCCCGTTTTCTCGGCCATTCGGAAGACAGGTTGCTGGGCCAACTGCTGGTCAATTTCCTCGACGACGACAGCCGCCGCTATCTGCTGGAATGCCTGAAAGGCGCGTCGCAGCTCAAGCCGACCATCGAACTGGAAAACCGTTTTTTGAAAGGGCGGGTCGACGACCACGCGCTCAGTTGGCGCATCCGCGCGTTCTTCAACCACAAGGGCCAACCGACGGAATTTGTCCTGATGGGCCACGGAAGCCAGCAGGAAAGCGACGTGGAAACCGCGCTGCGGGAAAGCGAGTATCGCTTCCGCGCCCTGGCGGAAGGCTCGCAGCAGGGCATCTGCATTCACCGTGGCTTCAAGCCGCTGTTCGTCAATCAGGCTTTCGCGGAAGTCTTCGGTTACGAAAACCCCGATGAGGTTTTGGAACTGCCCAGCCTACTGAAGCTGCTGCCGGAGAGTCAGCACGACCTGGCCTGGAAGACCTGGGAGCGTTCGCTGAAAGATCCCGAGCAGCGCATCGAGTGGGAAACCCACGGGCTCAATCGAATTGGCGGCAAGGTTTGGCTGGAGATCATGGGGCGCGGCATCGACTGGATGGGGGAACGCTCGCAGCAGTTCTCCGTCCTCGATGTCTCCGCCCGCAAACTCTATGAAGACGAGTTGATGTCCCAGCGCAACGTGCTGGAAGCCCAGGCTTCGGAAATGGCCTCGCTGGCGGAAGACCTGGACCAGGCCCGCCGACAGGCCGAAGAACACGGCAAGGCCGCCGACTCCGCCAACCAGGCCAAATCCATGTTCCTGGCCGCCATGAGCCATGAGCTTCGGACGCCGCTGAACGCCATTCTGGGCTTTTCCGAAATTATCGCCCAACAGTCCTTCGGGCCGTCCAACGTCGCTCAGTATCCCGAATATGCCGCCGACATCCATGCCTCGGGCGAGCATTTGCTCGACCTGATCAACGACATCCTCGACATCGCCAAGATCGAGGCCGGCAAGATGGAAATCCATCCCCAGCCCCTCAACCTGCACGAAATCCTCTCCTCCTGCCTGCATATGGTGCGGGTCCGCGCCCAGGAACGCGGCGCCACCGTCTCGCTGGACGTGGCGCAAACCACCCAGATGATCTTTGTCGATGAACGCGCCATCAAACAGATGCTGTTCAACCTGCTGTCCAACGCCATCAAGTTCAGCAAGGCCGAGGACAAAATCGTGGTGCGCGCCTGGCTGCGCGAAGACGATTGGGTGGTGATCCAGGTGGAAGACACCGGAATTGGCATCCCGGCCGACCAGTTGGAGCGAATCACCAAGCCCTTTGAGCAGGTGAACAACCGCTACAGCCGCGAAGCAGGCGGCACCGGACTGGGGCTGGCCTTGGTTAAGGCGCTGGTCGGGCTGCACAAAGGCCTGATCGACATTACCTCGGTCGAAGGCCAGGGCACGGTCGTCACGCTCTGCCTGCCGCCGCAAGCCGACGGATGCGAAAGCTCGGAGACGAGCTTCCTGCCGCCGCCGACGCTGGACGGCAAGACCCGCGACGCGCTGCAGCGGGGCCCCACATCAGCGACCGTCGCACCGCCGGATGACAGCGCCCGGCCGGCCGAGACCCGCGACACAGCGCAGCAGGACGCCACCCATCGGTCGCACTTGGCGATATAGCGCCGGATCGGTTTAACTGCCATCACGACGCGATCTCCTTTGCGCCGCGGCATCGCTGCTTGTCAACCTGTTGCAGGGTGCGTGACGACAGCGATGCGGTGCCACGCGCTGCTTTCTTCGCCGATCATCACCCGCAGGAAACCGCGCCGGTTCTGGCCGCGCCACCCCAGCGCGGCCGCCAAGTTCCCCCCCGCGCGGCACGGCGCTTTTGGTCCCAAGCAGTTATTTGTTCGCGATTCTCCCTGTTGCCAGGCGCGCATGTTACGGTTAAGTGTCGGACAAAGGGACAAAGCCCGCCGCCCGATTTTCTGGCCCCGCCGACTGAAAGTTGAAAACCCGTCATGAGTGATTACCACGCCCCCCTGGAAGACATCCGCTTCGTCCTGAACGAAATCGCCCGCCTGCCGGAAATCGCCACATTTCCGGGCCACGGAGAGGTCACCGACGACCTGACCAACCATATCCTCGACGAGGCGGACAAGTTGGCCAAGGAGGTCATCGCGCCGCTCAACCAAAAGGGGGACGTCCAGGGCGCGCGCTATGAAAACGGAGTTGTCCATACGGTCGACGGCTGGGCGCAGGCCTATCAGGCCTATGTGCAGGGCGGCTGGAACGGCCTGCCTTTTTCCTCCGACTATGGCGGCATGGGCCTGCCCTGGGCCTTGGCCACCGCGGTGCAGGAAATATGGAACTCCGCCAACTTCGCCTTTGCGCTCTGTCCGCTGCTGAACCAAGGCGCCACCGAGCTGCTGCAGGCCCACGGCAATGACGCGCAAAAGCAGGCCTTTTTGCACAAGATGATCAGCGGTGAATGGACCGGCACCATGAACCTGACCGAGCCGCAGGCCGGATCGGACGTCGGTGCGCTCAAGACCCGGGCGACCAAGGTCGCCGGAAGCGACCACTACCTGATCAAGGGCCAGAAGATCTTCATCACCTACGGCGAACACGACATGACGGACAACATTGTCCACATGGTGCTGGCGCGCACCCCCGGCGCACCGGCGGGCACCAAGGGAATATCGCTCTTCCTGGTGCCCAAGTTCCTGCTGAAGGCCGACGGCACGCCCGGCGCACGCAACGACGTGCGCTGCGTGTCCATCGAACACAAGCTGGGCATCCATGGGTCGCCGACCTGCGTCATGGCCTACGGCGACAACGATCGGGCGATCGGCTACCTGATTGGCGAAGAAAATCGTGGCATGTCCTACATGTTCACCATGATGAATAACGCCCGCCTTTCCGTTGGCCTGCAGGGGGTGGCCATTGCCGAGCGCGCCTACCAGCAGGCCAGCGGCTTTGCCCGAACGCGGGTCCAAAGCCCCGCCATGGGTGGCGCCGACAAGCAGGCGGCCGCGATCATCAAGCACCCGGACGTGCGCCGAAACCTGATGACCATGCGCGCGCTGACCGAGGCGGGCCGCGCCATGGCCTATCTCAACGCCGCCGCCCTGGACATCGCCCAGCATCACCCCGATCCGGCCGAGCGCGACCGGACCAACCGGGATCTGGCTGACCTCTTGATTCCGATCACCAAAGCCTGGTGCACCGACATGGGCTGCGAGGTGGCTTCCCTCGGCGTGCAGATCCACGGCGGCATGGGCTTTATCGAGGAAACCGGCGCCGCCCAGCATTACCGCGACGCCCGCATCGCCCCGATCTACGAAGGCACCAATGGCATCCAGGCCCTGGATCTGATCGGGCGCAAGATCATGCGCTACCAAGGCGAACCGGCCCGCGCCCTGGCCGACAGCCTGCGGACCACCGTTGGCGCGTTGGAAGAAGCCGGCGGACCAGAGCTGGAGGCCTTGGCCGACGCGCTCAGCGAATCCCTGGTCGCGGTCGAGCAGGCCACCGACTGGCTGATCGAAAGCTTCACCGCCAACCCGGTGGAAGCGGCGGCGGGGGCCACGCCCTATCTCAAGGCCATGGGCACGCTGGTCGGGGGCTGGTTGCTGGCCAAGGGGGCCCTGGCGGCCCAGCAACAGCTGGCCGCCGGGCAAGGCAACCCGGCCTTCCTCAAGGCAAAGATCATCACTGCGCGCTTTTACGCCGACAACATCCTGCCCCAGACGCAGGCCGCCGCCGCCGCCGCCATCCGTGGCTCCGGTGACGTTTTGGCGCTGGACGACGCACTGTTCTAACCGGCAATCCGAGGCCGGGTAACGACAGAGAATCAAAAAAAGCCCCCCAAGCGAAGGGCGCTTCGCTTGGGGGGCTTTAAAGTCGGGTCGCGGCGTGACCGGACCGCCGTTACGGCCCGCCTTTGCGAAAAAACCGGGCGGAGCCGGGTGCTTAAACCACCGCGGCGCAGCGCCCGGTCAGGAAGATTTGATAGGCCTCGATCAGGTTGGCGCGCCAGTCCTGCGGACTTTGCCGCTGGCGCAGTTCCAGCAACGGCAGCAGCTGGCGATAGTCCCGACAACGGGCCGCCAACTCCGTGCCGGTGACGTCGTCGATTTGGCGGCTGATCTGGGCGCAGGCGGCCAGCAGTCCCAGCACCAGCAAGACTGAAAGCCGCAGCGGTCGTGCCGCCCGGGCCGCGCTATTCATTGGCCTTCCTTCCCGTCAGTCGCGCCAGCAGGTTCTTTGCTCGACCAAGGATCTTGTCGTCCTGCTGGGTCGGGGTGAGCGCGGCCAACAAAGCCAGGCCGGTGGCGATCCACCAGCCTGCTTCCAACACGGAGTCCAGCGAAATCAGTGCTTGCATGACAAACCTTTCCCTAAGGTGAATTGTTGATATCAACTCTGGTGAGCAGGTGTGGCGGGCGCGGCAGAGACCGATCACCCGCGGCCCGGCGCGGGCGACAAGGCAACTTGATCCAATTTCTTTTCAATGCGCAGCAGGTGGTCGGTCAGGCGGATCTCCAGATCCTTCATGGCGCTGAGCGAGGCATAGGACTGCGCCACCTCGAGCTTGAAGGCCGCCAGGTCGGCGCGGCGGCGTTCATCGGCCTGATAGCCGT
>TARA_R110002072_G_scaffold303132_1_pt1 | contig 13041 bp, 5 predicted proteins | sample TARA_R110002072 | Tara Oceans TARA_R110002072 (sample SAMEA4397118) | marine metagenome | biome: Polar Biome; feature: [SRF] surface water layer (ENVO:00010504); material: water (ENVO:00002006), including particulate matter (ENVO:01000060) such as... | depth 5 m | reverse complement strand
AGAATCCCAAGCAGCAATTGGTACACCAATAAAGTTTACCAAATCGTTACCAGCAAAAGCTAAAGCCAAAGAAAAAGTACCAATTCCTATAATTAATTTTAAAATATTTATTTTGAAAATAGAAATTAATAATTGCGAAATTAAAGACCAAAAAACAAAGCCTCCAGCAAGAATCAACCAGATATTTCCATTTATATAAATATCTATATTATCTTTAAAAGGAGTACCTTTTAAACCTTTTATAACAATAAAATAGGTAATTGCTGTAATGGCAAAACCTCCAAAAATTGCATTTATATAACTTGGTCTGTTTTCAATATGAAAAGAATAAATTAATCTAGAAATAAATTGAACAATAGCACCAATAGAAAAGGCGACGACTACAGAGAGTAGGATACCGAAAATAATAAAAGTAGCTGTTTCTGTATTAATGTACTTACCTAGATTTACAAAAGTTTCTCCATTATCTGTAGTGTAAATTTTTATTAAAGCCATTGCAACAGCAGCTCCTAACAATTCAAAAACAATAGATACTGTTGTAGAAGTTGGCATTCCTAAAGAATTGAAAACATCTAGTAATAATATGTCTGTAATCATTACAGCCATAAAAATGTACATGATCTCATTAAAATAGAATTCACCAGGAACAAAAATTCCTTTACGTGCAACTTCCATCATTCCACTAGAAGTAACAGAACCTACAAAAACACCAATACTAGCGATAATTAATATTTTCTTAACTGGTATTGCTTTAGAACCAATTGCAGAATTTAAGAAGTTTACAGCATCATTACTTACGCCTACAACTAAGTCTATAATTGCTAAAACAGTTAATGCAATTAGCATTAAAATATATGGATCTCCCATTTGTTTATTTAAAATTTAGTTTTGCAAATTTACAAAGACCAAAAATTGTCAATGTTACGTTTACGTTATATTAATTATGTTAAAAATGTATATCTAATTGTAGTCTATACATTAAATTATTTTCCTTAAAACCAATGTCTGTATAGCTTACATCTGTTTGAACTTTTAATTTATGACCAACAATGTATTTAGAGAAACCCAATGTATATTGATTTTCTGCTCCTTTTCCTGTAATACTTTTATCCAAAGATATGTTTGTGTAACGTGCAGAAACCTCTAACGTTTTAGAAAGCAAATACCCTGATTGTAAATTTAAGCCATTTCCTACTTGCACAATATCGCCAGTTAAAGTACCATCAGAATTTTTTGCAAAAGCATCCTCTGCATTTCTATTTGCATATTCTGCCATGAAAGAAAAACCTTTATATTTATACATGGCATCAATAAAAAGAGTAGAAATATCTGTTGAATAAAGACCTGTATCAGTATTCATATAAGAACCTTGGTTGCTTCTTGTTCTAACAGCATCCATATTTAGTTCATAACCAAAAGCTACAGAAAGTTTTGAGTTCTTTTCAAACAACAAATCGCTTCCTTTATAATCTCCTTTAGTTGAGAAATTACCAAATGGAAAAAGTTCAATTCTCCCTGTAAATTGATAACCTCCTTCGTTTCCTGTAGTAACATTTCTCCCTTCTCCTTGAGAAATTGAAAAAATTTCTTTCATCAAAAATTTATTAGAAAGTTTTGTTTTGTGTCTTAATTGAATACCAATATCTCTATCAATATTAAACCGACTGTTTAGCAAAGAGCGATCTACCATTTGCAAATCTCCTGAAGAAATAATACGTTCTCTATTTCCAGGTAATTTTGTTTGTCCAAACCATAAAATAAAATTTCCAGAAAAATTCCATTTTATAACAGCATCCATAATATATCTTGGAGAACCACTTGTGTATTGTGAAGCACCAGATTGATCTCTGTTAGATAAACCTAATTCTAGTTTGTAGACTAATTTTGGTGAGAATGCATAACCATCGAACTTTAAACGAGATCGTCTAATAAGCATAGAAGATTCTGAATTGGATAAACCATTAGTTGCATCCCAATCATTTATTAGAAGCGTTTGAAAACGAAGCCCAATTTTCATGGTCCAAGAGGTGTCTTCTCCTTCTAAATAAAAGAGCCCTTTACCAAATTTACCGGCTTTATATTCTTGTGCTTTTGCCATAGAAAGTGCACATAAGAATATTACAACTACTACTTTACGCAGTATTTTGGAAATCATTTTTTAGTTTTTGTCGCTACAAATAACTAAAAAAAATAGCATGTTAACGTTAAGTTAACATTAATAAAAAATACTGCCTTGGCCAAAGGCAGTATAGCCATGATAAGGTAAGTCGACAAAAACTAAAAATTATAATGACGTTTCTCTTTAAAGATTTATCAAAAATGCAACTAAAAGCTAAATTTAATGTTTACTTAAAATTAAAAAAAGGTTAATAAATTTTTCGATTTAACTTTTAGTTAATGTTTCAGTAACTCAATCATAATTTAGAACTAACGTTCACTTTACAGAGGTAGAAATACATTTGTGGCGTAAAAAATTATGTTTTTAAAATGAAGAAATTTCTATTTATTACTTTATTAATTGTAAGTCAGTTTTTAGTAGCTCAAGATAAAGGTACATTAACAGGACTGTTAACAGATAAAGAAACTAATAATGAACCTTTGCCTTTTGCAAACATTATTATTAAAGGTACAAAAATTGGAACAACGTCAGATTTTGATGGTAATTACTTATTAAAAGTTCCTGCTGGAAACCATATTGTTGTTTTTAGTTTTTTAGGATATAAAGCTGTAGAGAAATCAATTATTATAAAAGCTGGGCAAACTGTAACCCTTAATCAATTAATGTCTGCAGAAGAAGGTGTTGCTTTAGATGATATTATAATCACAGCAACTACTAGTAAAGAAAAAGAATCTGCGTTATTGTTAAAGCAAAAAAAGGCAACAGTAATTGTAGAAAGTATTGGAGCTGAAAGATTATCGCAAACAGGAGTATCTAATGCATCTAATGCAACAACCAAAATTTCTGGAGTTACCAAAAGTGAGGGTACAGGAGATATTTACGTAAGGGGTTTGGGAGATAGATATTTATCGACTACAATGAATGGTTTGCCAATTCCTTCTGATAATGTTGATAATAAAAACATTAACCTAAGTTTATTTCCAACAAGTATTATTGAGAACGTTGGTATAAGTAAAACTTATACTACCTCAAATTATTTAGATCAAGCATCAGGAAATGTAAATGTTGAGACAAAAGGATACAAAAGAAAAGAGTTTTCTATAGGAGTTTCTGGTGGTTCTAATACAAACGTAATGGGGCAATTTGGCGATTTTAGAAGAACAATTATTACAGATGATGTAACAATGGGCTTCCATCAAAAGCAATTTGCAGTTCAAGATTTAATTACAAGACAAGGTTGGGACACTAGAACTCAAAGTGCACCTATAAACTTTAGTGTTTCACTTTCTGGAGGTACAAAGTTTGATGTATTTGGTAAAGAATTATCACTTTTTGCATCAGCATCACATTCAAAATCTTTCAACTATCAAAAAGGTCTATTTCAATTAGCTAGAGCAAATAACATTGATATTATTTTTTCTGATATAGAAACATTCAGTTCAACCGTAAATACTACAGGGTATGCTAATCTTGGGTTAAAATTGAATAATGACCATAAAATAAAGTTCAATTCTTTATTTGTAGCTAAAAGTGTAGATAATTTATTTGAGGCTGGAAGAAATGCCCAAGGTTTTGTCTTTGAGCAAGAGCCACAAGAGGAGGGGGCTTTTATAAGAGACCAAAACTTTAAACAAACCATTATGCTCGTAAATCAAGTTTTAGGAGAGCATAATCTATCAGAAAAAAATACTGTAAAATGGGCTGTAGGTTTTAACTTCATCTTAGCAGAAGAACCAAATAGAATTAGAAATGAGGCGAATATTTTAAACCCTACTGCAGTTCAATATTCAAACAATAGTGCTTTTCAACAAAGAAAGTCTAGCCAAAAAATTGAAGATAACGAAATCAATGCTTATGTAAAAGATAATTGGTCTTTAGGGAAAGCAGATGAAGATGACAATTTACCTTATAAATTAAATTTTGGAGTAAACTACAGACATAAAGAAAGAAACTTTAGATCTCTTTTTATTGGTGTTGATGCAGATGGTTTTCAAGTACCAAATGTAGATGAGTTTTCTTTAACATTTACACCAACAGCATTTAACAATGGTTTGCGATTAGTAGAAAGACCATTAGATAGGTATAATGGTACTTTTGATGCTGTTGCCGGTTTTGCAGATTTTGATTTTCAGTTTCATAAATTAACAGGAAATATAGGGGTTAGATATGAAAGAGATGAAATTTATGTAGAATGGGATGTGGCTAATTTTCAAGGAAGAACAGGATCTTTAAATAGAGATTACAATAACTTAAACCCAAGCATCAACTTAAAATATGAATTAAATGATAGAAATTTTGTTCGTTTTGCAACAAGTATTTCTCAAACACTTCCAGAATTTAAAGAATTTGCACCTTTTGAGTATGTATCTCCAACAGGAAGGGTAACAAAAGGTAACCCAGATATAGAAAGATCTAACGTTTATAATGTAGATTTAAAATGGGAATTTTACCCAAGTAGCGAAGAGTTAATTTCTGCAACAGCATTTTATAAGAAAATCGAAGACCCTATCAACTTAGCGCAAGCAAGAGGCTCTGCAGGTATTTTTCAGTTTTACAATACAGGTAAAGAAGCAAATATTTTTGGTATTGAATTAGAAGGTAGAGTTGGTTTTTTAGAAAATGAGAATGATGAGAATTTGCTAAATTTAACAGGTAACGTAACGAAGATGTGGTTAACACAAGATTTATTAACCAACTTTCAATACAACAACAAAACAGAATCATCACTACAAGGAGCATCAGACTTTATTATAAATAGTACATTATCGTATAGCAATAAAAAAGAAAGAGAGTTTATAGCAACTTTATCTGGTAATTATTCGTCTGATAAAATATTTGCTTTGGGAAATCCAGAAAGTTTTACAAGCAGTGATACCTTATTTAATGATGAAATTATAGAAAAAGGGTTTGTGACTTTAGACTTGGTGCTAAGTAAAGAAATTACAGAAAAATTAACAGCAAGAGTTATTGGAGGAAACCTTTTAAATCCTTCAATAAAGCAAACCCAAGATATTAGAAACCTAAATACAGGCATAACTACAACAGAAACTGTTTTACAATACAAAAAAGGTAGTCAATTGTCACTAAACTTAAAATACACTTTTTAAGAGATAAGAGTTCTATAACATTTTTCGAATTTTATCAAAATCGGTTTTTTCCTAAGGGTTAAAAACCGATTTTTTTTGTCATAACAATAAGTTAACAAAAACCAATTTTTTCATTTTAACATTAACAATCACTTAATATTTACTTAAAGAATAAGATAACAATTAGTACCACTTTTGTATAAAATTAAATCAAAACAATTAATTAAATAAAACAATGAAAAATTTAAAATTTTTATTTCTTTTTACTACAATTTTAGGATTGACCTTTACAAGTTGTAGTACTGATCCAGATCCAATTATTACTGTAGATTCTCAAGTAATAGATAATCTTAAAAATGGAATTATGAATGGGGCATTAGATGAAGACTATACTTTAGATGCTTCTGTTACTTATACTTTATCTGGTTCTTTTTTAATTCAAGATGGGGTAACACTTAATGTGCCTGCAGGAACTCAAATTAATGCTGTAGCTGATGGTGTAGATGTTTACATTGCTGCTTTACAAGGTGGTAAAATTATAGTAAATGGTACTACTGGAAACCCAGTTATTATGAGTTCTACGAATGGTAATCCTGGAGATTGGGGTGGTTTAACATTATGTGGTAAAGCAACAACAACAGCTGGAGCAAATGCAACTGCTGAAGTTGGTGGTTTTATATATGGAGGTTCAACAGATAACGACAGTTCAGGTATTCTTAGAAACTTAATTATTAGAGGTACAGGAGCTGCTATTAACGCAGATTCAGAATACAATGGTGTATCTTTTTATGCTGTAGGTTCAGGAACAGTGGTAGAAAATTTAGCAGTTATCGATGGTGCAGATGATGGTGTTGAGTTTTTCGGTGGTACAGTATCTGTTACAAATCTTTATTTAGAAAATAACGAAGATGATGCAATAGACTGGACAGAAGGTTGGAACGGAACTGTAACAAACTCATACATTGTAAACACAAAAGCAAATTTCTCTACAGTGGTTGAAGCTGATAAAGAAAATGGAAACCCTAAATTAACAAACTTAACTGCGGTTTCTTCTGTTGGTGGTGTTGCTTTACAATTTAAAAAACAATCAGGAGCTACAATTACAGGATTATCTTTATTAGGTTATGATGAAACTATTGATATGGCTAATGATGGACCATTAACAAATGTTATTATTGATGGAGCAACTGCTGATCCATCATTAAGTTATAATGCACCTGCTACAGTAGATGTTGCAATTTTCTCTTGGGCAAGTGCAGAACTTACAGAAGTTGTAGATTTAAGCGGAACTTTAAATACGACATTAACTTTAAACAACTCTAAAAAATACAGATTAAGTTCATCTTATATTGTTGAAGCTGGTGGTAAATTAATTATTCCTGCAGGTACAAAAATTAGTGCAAGAGCTGGTGGTGTAGATGTGTATTTAGCTGTTTTAATTGATGGAGAAATAGATATACAAGGTACAACTTCAGATCCTGTGGTAATGTCTTCTGTAGCTGGTAGTCCTGGAGATTGGGGAGGTTTAACTATTTGTGGTAAAGCATCTACAACATCTGGAGCTAATTCAACTGCAGAAGTTGGTGGTTTCATTTATGGAGGTACTACTGATGATGATAGCTCTGGTTCAATCAAAAACTTAGTAATAAGAGGTACAGGAGCAGCAATTAATGCTGATTCTGAATACAATGGTATATCTTTATATGCTGTTGGTTCAGGCACTACTATTGAAAACGTTGCTGTAATTAACGGAGCTGATGATGGTATTGAGTTTTTTGGTGGTACAGTATCAGTAACAAACATCTATTTAGATAATAACGAAGATGATGCTGTTGACTGGACTGAAGGATGGAATGGTACAATAACGAATACTTACATTTCTCATACTATAGATAACTTTTCTACTGCTTTTGAAGGAGATAAAGAAAATGGAAACCCTATATTTACTAATGTAACTGCAATTTCTACTACAGGTGGAATCGCGTTACAATTCAAAAAGCAATCTGGAGCAACAATTACAAACCTTTATTTAAGCGGTTACGATACGAACATAGATATGGCAAATGATGGGCCTTTAGCTAATGTTATAATCGATGGTATTGCAGCAATATTAACTGGAGCTTACAATTCTGGATCTCAAGTAGATGTTTCTTCTTGGACATGGATTAATGCTGAGTTATAAAAAGTAAATAAGAAGAAAATTTAAATAAACAAAAAGCAGGCTTAAAGCCTGCTTTTTTGTGTTTAAAAAAATAAAATACTTTAAAGATTTATTTTTTTAAAGTGAGTAAAAGTTTGATTTAGAACAAATTCATTTTTAGGTTTTCTTATTTTATGTTACTACTATAAAATTAAGTTACGAAACTAATACTTACTTATATTTAAGAACAAATTTGCTTATTTAAGAACTTTCCTCGCATTCTATTCTATACCTTTTGTATAATCTCACTACTTTAGTCTTAAACTAATTTTGAATATTAAAAATACTATTCTAAGTGAAATTAAAAATTACATTTTTTACTACATTTTTTCTGTTAATTAGTTTTCTCAGCGAAGCTCAAAATGGAGAACATATTTTTAAGGAATTAGAAAAGGATTTAACGTCTAATCGAGTAGTTAAAGTTTTAAGAATTATAGATAGTATTATTTCTACAAATACCTTATCAAAAAAAAAAATAAATGATCTTAAGTCTTTAAAAGTTTGTTGTTTAGTTCAACAAAGTAAGCTTCCAGAAGCGTTAACGTTATCATCCACTATTTTAGAAAACTCAAAAGAATTAAGTGAAAGAGGAGAGGTAATTTTACGAATACAAAGAGCACTGATTTTCGAATTCTTTAACGATGCTGAATTGGGTTTTTTAGAATTTAAGAAATTAGAAGAAATTTATAGAAAAAGAGAAAAAGATAAATATTATGGACAATATTTATATAGAAAATCATCATTTTACACAATACTGCAACCTGTTTTAAAGAGTGATAGCTTAGCATTAGATTTTGCAGAAAGAGGCATCACTTTTGGAAAAAAAAATAATTATCGTGAAGTTAGTGGTATCTCTAAACTACTTAAAAGTAAATACGTTCCAAAAGATGAAAAAATAAAGCTTGCAAAAGAAGCGTTAAAAGATTTCAAACAAATTGATGATTTCAGTCATTTAAGTATAATGTATGTTGTAATTGCTAAGCAAGTTTCTGATAGTAAGAATATGGCTTTAGCACATAAGTATTTAGACTCTGCTCTTTTTTTATTAGAAAAAATTAATGATATTCACTACAAAGCAGATGCCTACGAAAAAAAATATTTATTATTTGAAATAGAAAATAAACCAGATTCTGCACTTGTTTATTATAAAAAGTATCATAAATCTAAAATGGTTGCAAGTTTAGAGCTTCAAGGCAATGAGATCGCTAAAATTAAATTAAATAATAAAATAGAAAACCAAAAGTTAGAAGTTCAAATATCGAAGAAGAAGCTATTGTTGTCTCAAAATAACAATAAATTTCTTACTTTTTTTGTAGTTGGAATACTTTTTCTGTTAGCTATAATTTTTTTCTTATACAGAAACTTAGTTTCAAAAAATAAAAAAATAGATGATCAAAATAATATTTTGAAAGAATCTGTTAAACATAAAGGCTTATTATTACAAGAGCTAAATCATCGTGTAAAGAATAATTTATCTTTGATTATAAGTTTGATAAAATTTCAATCGCAAGAAATAAACGAGCAATTTTATATAGAGAAATTTAAACATTTAGAAAATAGAATTAATACCATTGCAATTGCACACGAGCAATTTATTTATGCTGATAATAAAATAGAAGGGGAGTTTTATAATTTGGAAGAATATTTGCAGAAAATAGCTTCTTTAATTAATTTATCAACTAGAAAAATTGAATATCAGCAAGATATAAGTGCTATAAAATTAAATATAGATACAGCATTACCAATTGGTATTTTAATGAACGAATTAATAAGTAATAGTATAGAACATGCAGTTACAGAAGATGTGTTAAAAATAAATGTAAAAATTGAAAAGACAAATAACTTAATTCACCTTTATTACAAAGATTCTGGTACTTCTTTTAAAAGAGATAGCAAAAAAGCAACACTTGGTCTGTTTATTATAGATAGTATGGTTGCTCAGCTAAATGGAAAGATTGAACAAAAAAAATCAACATTTAAAATAATTTTAAAATATAAAAATTAAATGATGATTAATGAGAATCTAAAAGATATCAAAAGTATATTAATTGTAGAAGATGAGTTGTTGATTGCTCGTCAAATAAAAATAGCACTTTTAAATCACGGTTATCTTTGTGCAGGAATCGCTATAAATTATAAAGCAGCCAAAGAAATTTTAGAAACTACGAAAGTAGATTTGGTTTTGTTAGATGTTAAAATTTCTGGAAGAAAAACAGGATTAGATGTGGCATTACTTTTAAACGCACTATATAGTATTCCATTTTTATTTATTACTTCTTATAATGATGCAAATTCTTTACATAAGATTAAAGAACTTTCTCCTAAAGGATATATTAATAAACCTATAAATGAAATTACTGTTCTAACTACAATCGATATTATTTTTGATAACTTAAAAGATGAAACAGAAAAATTTGTAAATATTAATATTGGTACAACTACCTATAATATTCAAATTTCAGATTTATTATATATTAAGTCAGAGCATGTATATGTTAGGTTATATTATAAAAAAAGAAAAATGTTAATAAGGTGTTCACTTAAAAAGTTTATAGAAACAATGCCAAAAAACCTTTTAATAAGAGTAAGTAGAAGTTGTGCAGTGAATATAAACTTTATAGAAAATATAGGAACTTCCTCTTTAGAAGTTTATGGAGAAAATATAAAAATTTCACCTAACTATAAAATAAATCTTAAGTACTTAAATCGTGATTTATAAGAATAAAATAATAGGTATTTTATTCTTTGTCAGATAGTTTAGAGTGTGTTATTTCAGAACAAATTAATCTGTTTTAGAACAAATTTAAATTTCTGAGAGCTTTTTTTTTAATTTTATACTCTTATAAATAATATTAAAAAAAGCTATGAAACTAAAATTACTATTTATTTTATCGATTATTATTGGGCTTAATGGATTCGTCCAAACAAGTTCTGCACAAGTTAGTGCGGAGAGTTTTAAATTTACTCAATTAACAAACTCATCTACACAAGGAGTATTTGCAAAAGGTGCTACAATTTATATAGGCACAACTTCAGGATTGTTAATTTCTACAGATAGTGGAACTACTTTTACAACTAAAACTATTACAAATGGTTTAGGATCTAATAATGTAAAAAATGTTTTTGTAGATGGTTCAACAATTTATGCTGCAACAGATGGTGGACTATCTGTTTCTACAAATGGTGGAAACAACTTTGTAAATTATGCACCAGCATCTTTTGCTTATGGAAACAATATGAATGATGTTTTTGCAGACGGAGATACTATTTATGCACTTGCTTCTAATAGGTTATGGATTTCTAATGATGCAGGAGCTACATTTATAGAAAAAACTGAAACTGATGGAATAGGTTCAACTATTTTTAGAGAAATTGTGGCAAATGGATCAGATGTATATATTGCTACTGATGGAGGTTTATCAATCTCTTCAGATGGTGGAAATACCTTTATCAATAAAACAAATACAGATGGTTTAGCAAATGTAGGTGCAAATGGAGTCTCTTTTAGTAATGGAGTTTTATATGCAGCTTCAGAAGGTTTTGATCCAGTTGGCGGTTTATCAATTTCTACTGATAAAGGAAATACGTTTACTGTAGTACAGCAAGCAGATGGTTTAGCAGCTAATTCTGTAAATACTGTTTATAGTGAGGGAGTTAACGTTTTTGTAGGTGTAAGTAGTTCTGTCATTTCCATTTCTAATGATAGTGGAGCAACCTTTACTAGATATGATTATGATGATGGGATTTTAGGAGTGGTAAATCAAATCTTTTTTGATAGTGGTAAAATATATGTTTCTACAAACGTAGGAGTATTTTTTGGAGAAGAAGCTTTTCCAGAAATAGATATAAAAGGTAATAATGTTTCTATTGTAAATGGAGATACAACACCAAGTACTATTGATAATACAGATTTTGGAGTTTCAGTAAACGCAATAACAAAATCTTTTACAATAGATAATAGTGAAGGTTTTGCTGATTTAAGTTTAACAACACCTTATCCAAATTATGTAACAATTTCTGGTTCTACAGATTTTACAATAAGTACCCAGCCAAATGCGAATGCAGTTACAAAAGGAAGTTCTAAAACTTTTCAAGTTACATACACACCAAACTTATCTGGTAATCAAACAGCAATTATAAGTATTGCAAATAATGATTCAGATGAAAATCCTTACACTTTTACCATTAGTGGTAATAAAGGAGTATTTTCAAATTATACAACAACTTTCGAGCCTCAAGTTTATAATCCAAATGGGTTAACAAGCATTGGTATTTTCTCAAATGCAAATTTTGCAGATTTAGACAATGATGGTGATTTAGACTTAATGTCTGGAGGAAGAGGAACAAGTTTTTACTATTTTGAAAATACAGGTAGTGATGAAGCACCAATGTATGCTGCAGTACAAAATAATCCTTTTGGATTAACAAATATTCCAAGAAGTAGCTCTGGATCATCAGATTCAGATTCATTTCCAACTTTCGTAGATTTAGATGGAGATGGAGATATGGATATTGTTTCTGGAGAAACTTATGGAAGTTTTTATTATTATGAAAATACAGGAACATCATCTGCTCCACAATATGAAACGCCAATAGAAAATCCTTTTGGATTGACAGATGATATTTCATTTTCTTCGTATCCAACTTTTGGAGATATAGATAATGATGGAGATTTAGATTTACTTTCTGGAGCTGCAAGAAGTTCTGCAGGGAATCCAATTTTTTATTATTTCGAAAATACAGGTTCTTCAACTGCACCACAATTTTCAGCACCAATATCAAATCCTTTTGGGTTAACATTATCTTCACCTTATATAAGAATTCAGTTAGGTGATTTAGATTCAGATGGTGATTTAGATTTAATGGGAGGAGATCAATATGGCAAATTTTTATATTTTGAAAATATAGGAACTACTCAAAATCCAGGTTATGCAGAAAGCGTCTCAAATCCTTTTGGTATTACTAATTTAAATTCAGCCTCAACACCAACATTAATTGATTATGATTTAGATGGTGATTTAGATATTATGATTGGAGGAAGTGGAGGTAATTTTAGATATTTTCAAAATGGACCAACACCAAGTTACACGCAAATTCCAGACATCAATTTTGAAAAAAGATTAATAGCTTTAGGATATGATTCAGAAGGAATAGAAGATGGAAGAGCATTAACTTCAGATTTAGAAGTTTTAACCCAATTTGCAGGAACAGGTTTAGGAATTTTAGATTTTACAGGATTAGAAGCTTTTAGAGATTTAGAAGTGTTAAACATCTATAATAACTTAATTACAAGTATTGATTTAAGTAATAACTTAAAACTAAAAGAGCTTTACATCAGCAATGAAACCGTAACTGAAGGTCAGGTTTTAACAAGTTTAGATATTTCAAGTAATGTCTTGTTAGAAAAGTTAGTTGCAACCAATAATAAGTTAACTGTTTTAGATGTCAGTAACAATCCATTATTAACAGTTGTTGATGTATCAGAAAATGAGTTAACAAGTTTAGACGTTTCTAATCAACCTAATTTATTAGAGTTAGATTTTGCAACGAACCAATTAACAAGTATTGATGTTACCAACAATACTGCATTGACAAAACTACAAGGAAATGATAATGATTTAACAGGCGCAGTTGAT
>TARA_R110002072_G_scaffold22383_22_pt1 | contig 13050 bp, 7 predicted proteins | sample TARA_R110002072 | Tara Oceans TARA_R110002072 (sample SAMEA4397118) | marine metagenome | biome: Polar Biome; feature: [SRF] surface water layer (ENVO:00010504); material: water (ENVO:00002006), including particulate matter (ENVO:01000060) such as... | depth 5 m | reverse complement strand
TGTTGATGAAGAACACCCGCCCCTCGAGCGAGGCGCGCTCGCCGCGATAGATCGCAACCTTTTCCGGTCCTTCGTCCAGCGCGAACAGGAACCTGCCCCGCGCCTCGTCCAGCCTGGGCCAGTTGTTGGCGAGCACGGCCTCGCGCAAGCTGGCATAATCGCCCTGCACGTCGTCCGGAGTGATGAGCTTCTCGGGCGGCAGGATCGAGCGGATGTCGGCGTCCAGCGCATCGAATGCGGCTTCGTCGAACCGCAGGGCGGGCCGGCCCAGAGCCTCATTGTCCGATTCCTTGGCATTGACCATCAGCAGGATCGGCACGTGGCGGGGATGGGCATCCGACCAGGCGCGCAGAATGCGAAGGCATTGTTTGAGCTGTAGGCAGGTACTGCCATTGTCGATTCCGGCGATGTGCAGCACCTTGAACCCCGGCGCATCCAGTTCCGGGATCGCTTCGCCCGGAACCGAATAATAGCCGCCTTCCGGATCGCGATTGACGTCCAGTTCGATCTGCCTCGCACCGCGATCGAGCTGTTCGTTCAGCGGACGGTGGGCATAATCGAGCGCTTCGGCGGCGCGGGCATCTTTCTTCCGGATCGCCTCCATCACCTCGGGCGGCATCGGCAATTTGTAACTGTTGTGCGTCCCGACAGCGCTGATGTCGTTTACCCGCAGCGGGGCTTCGGCCCGTTCGTTGGCCCGATCGTCGGTTGGGGTGCAGGCAAGCAGCAGCGAGAGCAGGAGCATGGGTATTCCCTGGCAGCAGAAGGATATGTCGCTCCAGGAAGCACAGAAATATGGCACCCTGATTTCGGCGCCTTGCCAAGCCCTCGGTCTGCGCTCTGATCCGCCCCGGCTGGCGCCTGGCACGATGGGCGCCGGGCGGGAGGCCGAGCGGGCGCAGCGGTTCTCATCCGCGCCCGCTTTAGTGGCTCAATATCGAGCGGTCAGCGAGACGATCGCCTGGCGCCCGTTGGCGGGGACCGCGAAGTGCGGGTTGCGCAGCTTGGTGATGTAGCGTTCGTCGCCGACGTTCTTCACGTTCACCCGCAGGGCCAGGTTGGGATTGAACTCATAGGCCGCGAAGGCATCGACGCGGACGTAGCCATCGGCAGAGATCAGGTTCCCCGCATCGGCAAAGCGTTCGGATTGATGATAGACACCCCCGCCGAAGCTGAAGCGTTCGCCCACGGCCATATTCGCGGTCAGCGACAGATTGTGTTCCGGAGTGTTCGGCAAGAGATTGCCACCCCCCTGATCGCTGTCGATGAAGGTGTAGCCGCCGAACAGCGAGAGTGGGCCGGCTTGTCCGGTAGCCCCGATCTCGAAACCTTCGATGCGGGCGGAAGCGATGATCTCCGTCACTTCGCCCAGCGGATCGGTGTTGATGATATTGTTGCGGTCCACCCGGAACGCGGAGGCGGAGAGCTGCATGGCGCCGCCGAACAGATCGGCCTTTGCGCCGATTTCGTAGTTCTCGGTTTCCTGGGGAGCATAGGTGTCGTTGCTGATCGCGATATTGCCCGAGCCCGCGCCGACATCGGTGCCCGGAGGGTTCTTGGCATTCGCATAGGAGGCATAGATGCTCGCCCACGGGACGGGCTTGTAGATCGCGCCGGCCTGCCAGCTGACGAAATCGGTCTCGACGCTGCCGCGGAAGGGCCCGCCGCGGCCGCTGCCCGAGCCCCATGCCTGGTAATCGGTGTAGCGGATGCCCGCGTTGACGATGAGCTGCGGGATCAGGGTAATCGAATCGAAGGCGTAGAAGCTGATATCCTCGGCCTGCGAGAGACTCGGCGTGGTCGCGGGCGCGATCGCGCCGGTCCACGGGTCCGTGGGGTCGGGGTTGAGCAGATCGGTGCAATTGAACGCCGCGATCGCTTCGGCCGGACAATTGCGGTCGCCGGTGTCGACGCTGTAGGTGAGGTTGTGTGTGTCGGCCCAGCTGTATTCGGCACCGACGGACAGGTTGTGAAGGATGGAACCGGTCGCGAACTCGCCGGAGATGTTGGCATTGCCGGTCATGGATTCGGTGGTGGAATTGCGGCTCTTGATAGCCCGCCAGACCAGGCCGTCGACCACATTGCCAGCGCTGTCGTCCGGATTGGTGACGATATAGTCCATGTCCGAATTGGAGTACCGCAGCAGCGCCGATGCGCTCCAGCGATTGCCGAGATCATGATCGAACTGGAAGGTCGTGGTATCGACCCGCGTTTTCTGGAAATCGCGGACCAGCAGCCCGTAAAAATTGTCGGGATCGACATCGGCAGGAACCCGGCGACCGTCGGCCAGCTGGCCGCGCGAGGTCAGCGGGATGCCGTAATCGGGCAATTGATCGCCCTCGAAATGGTAGTGGGTCAGGCTGGCGACGGTGTTGGTCCCGATCCCGTAGGCGATCGAAGGGGAGATGCCCCAGCGGTCGTCGTAGATGGCGTCGCGACCGGGCGTCTCGGAATCGTGGAACAGCCCGACGATGCGCACTGCCACCCGGTCGCCGATCTGGCGATTGACGTCCGCGGTGACGCGGTAGAGGTCCGAGGTTCCCACCGATCCGGTCGCGGAGGCGAAATTGCCTTCGCGCGCGGTCTTGCTGACCAGGTTGATGCCGCCGGCTGCCGCGCCGCGACCGCCGAGAGCGCCGCTGGGGCCTTTGAAGACCTCGATCCGCTCGACCGCGAAGGTTTCGCGCGTCTGCGATCCGATGTCCCGCGCCCCGTCGACGAACACGTCGCCCGTCGCATCGACGCCGCGGATAAGAGGGATGTCTGCCGCTGCCGTGCCGCCTTCGCCGGCACCCAGGGTGATACCGGGAACCATCCGCAGCGCTTCCTCGAAAGAATAGGAGGCGGTCTGCTCCAGGGTCTCCTCGGTCACTACGTTGATCGTGCGCGGCGTGTCGAGGATCGGCGCGGTGGCCTGATCGATGCTCAGCTCGTCGGGACGATCGCCGGTCACCACGATCGATCCGTCGGGGTCGATGCCGTTTTCGGCCGCCGCCGGGGCGCTGGCGATGAAGCCGACGCATCCCAGCGCGAGGAATGGTGCGGTGCGGGTGAATTTCGATCGTGTCATGGCTCTGCTGGCCTCCCTGTTCTGCTCTGGCGCGCCTATGGGAGGCCGGGCCGCCGCTGTCAATGCAAATGCAACTTAGTCGCAATAGCGTTGTTGGGCGGTAGGCATGAGCAATTGCGGCCTCAGGCGTCGGCCCAACGGCGCATCAGATTGTGGTAGAGATTGGTCAATTGCAGGACCGCGTCGTCGGTGGGCCCGCGTTCGGCACTCAACACCCGGACGGTCCTGTCGAGGCGGTAAAGCTGCTCGCGTTCGCCGGGATCGCGGACCATGCTTTGCAGCCAGAAGAACGAACCGAGGCGCACGCCCGACGTCACCGGGGTGACGCGGTGGACGCTGGAGGCGGGATAGAGCACCAGGTCCCCGGCCGGCAGCTTGACCCTGTGTTCCCCGAACAGATCCTCGATTACGAGCTCTCCGCCCTCGTAGCTGTCCGGCTCGGCGAGAAAGAGGGTCGCCGACAGATCGCTGCGGATCCGGAAATCGGTCCCCTCGAGACGGCGGATCGAATTGTCGACATGGGCGCCGAACGCCTCTCCGCCCTCATAGCGGTTGAAGAGCGGCGGAAAGACCTTGAGCGGAAGCGCGGCCGCGATGAATTCGGGCGCGCGGCCGAGCGCATCCAGCACCATTCTGCCCGCGGTCTTCTCGGCTTGGCTACCCTGGCGCAATTGCCGGTTCCGCTTGGCGGAGCGCGACTGATGGCCCGAGGTCTCGTTGCCGTCGACCCACTCGCCGCTCTCGATCAACCGGCGAAGCTCGAGCACCTGCGCTTCGTCGAGCACCCGTTCCACGCGAACCATCATGCGTTCTTCATCCTTCCAGCGCTGCCGGGCGAGGAGCGTCATCGCACGTTCCGAAACTCTCGCGACTGGATGGGATGCATGCAGACCCGAGCACTATACGCCGGCTATCGCTCTCGCGGGACTGCGAGTGAATGTCAATTGCAGTAAGCCGGTGTTGCGGCGATGGTCCGGATACGGTTGAACCGGGTAACTGCTCGGGCGGATACGACCCGCCCGAACGAAAAACGCTCAAAAAAGGGGGCTGGACGGTTCGGGGGTTACGAAATCCAGCCCCCAGGAGGGCGAAGCCTGTTCGTCATGGGGGATGAGGGAGGAGAGGCGAACAGGCTCCGACACTGCGGCCTATGTGCGCTCGATCACAGCTTGAAGCTGATCGATGCGCGCAGCCCGTAGCCGATCTCGCTGTTGCGCTCTTCTGCGGAGAGTTCGCCCGAGAGGGTGTAGAACTCGTCGCCGCCAACGCCTCTCAGGCGCCCGAACCAGCCACTCGATTGCTGGTCGGGCGGGAGCGTGAAGCTCTCGCCGGTCCCGAAGCGGGCGGTGGTGGCGCCGATATCGCCCGCGAGTATCTCGCGCCGTCCGCCTTCGGCCTCGATCCTGGCCCAGTTCCGGTCCCGGCTGCGCATCCCCAGCAGATCGACACCCGTGGCGATGGCCAGATTGAGGCCGGTCTCGTCGCTCGTGCGATTTTCGATCGTCAGGTCGAGCGCCTTGCCGCCGCCGGTTTCGGTGTAGCCGTCCTCGCTGAGCCGGACATAGTCGAGGGTGATCGAGGGCCTGATGAAGAAGAATTGCGAGCCGCCCTCGACCGACGCCCCGCCGACGAAGGAGACGACATTGCCCGACCATTGGCCATCGATCGTCCGCTCGATCTTCTTGTCGCCGTTCATTCCGACGAAATAGCGCGAGCCTTCGAAGTCGGAAAAGCCGTAGGAGCCGCGCGCGAAGCCCGAGAACGCACCCCAGTCGCCCCGCCAATAGGCGGCCGCTTCATAGGTGTTGGAGATGACATTGTTGTCGATGCCCGAATCATGCCGGTTCCACAGCCAGGTGCCGGTGGCACCGAGCTTGCCGACCCCGGTGGCCAGCTCGAGGCCGCCCGAGAAACCGAGCCCGTCGAGATCGTAGCTGGCGGTATCGCCTTCGCCTCTGGTCGAATCCCAGCCAGCGAAATCGAACAGGACGCTCAGCTTGCCTTCCTGTTCGATCGGCGTGTCCGGAGTGGCGAGGGTGCGCGCAAAGGTTCGGAGCCCGAGGCTTATACCGTCGAAAGCGCCGCCAGCGTGATCGGGCAGGGTCTGCGCGACGGATGCCTTGAAGACATTCGCCTCGGTGATGCCGAGAAAGACCCCCGCCACCTCCGCGTCCGCGGCAAGCGCGCGGTAGAGAGAGTCGTAGGCCGCTCCCTCGGAGCGGTTGAGGCCCAGATCCTTGGTCTCCTTGCGATCGATATCCACGCTGATCGTGCCCGCCGCCTCGTTCACGGCCAAGGCAGCCTTGTACATGAAGGGCACGAGGGCGCTGTCGGCGGCGAGATTGCCCGCGCCCACGAGAGTGCCGGCTTCGATCACCTGATACAGCCCCTCCGCCTGCGCGATGTCGGTCAACCGCAGCTTGAGCTTGGAGCCCTTTTCGAAGCTCGCGCTGCCGGCGACGGAGATGGCGGTCGCGGCATTGGCCTGATTGCTCAGGGTGGCTCCGATCACGCCATTGGCGCCGACCGTCAGCGATCCGATTGCGGTCGGGGCGGTGATATCGAGCAGGCCGCCATCGACTGCAACGGACAGGTTCTGACCGCCCTGCAGCTTTCCGACGAAGACCGATTTGTCGGCGATCGTCAGCGCGCCGGCGCCGCCGCCGAAATCGGCGGTGCCGGCAAAGGTCGAAGTCCCCGCAAGCGAAAGAAGATCCGCTTGGCCGCCAAGGACGGCGGTCCCGACGAACTGGGCGTCGCCGCTCAAGGCCAGACGGTCGATCCCGGCGCCGAAGGTGACGCCGCCCTTTACCGCGCCGTCAGCGATTTCGAGCGCATCCGCGCCCGCGCCGAACCTGATGTCGCCTTCGATCAGCGGTGCGTCGATCCCCGCGCCGACCGCCGTCTGCCGGACGGTCGCTCCCGACGCCACCGAGGATAGGTCGATTGCGACGTTTCGACCGCCGGCCGAGCTGGCACCGGTGGCGATGATCTTGCCGCTGTTCTCGACGAGCTTCAGCGAGCCGCTGCGATCGACGATGGCGCCGGCGAAGGCATCGTTGCCGCCTGCCGTGGCCTTGATCGTGCCGCTGTTGCGGACCAGGGGAACATCGGCTCCGGCTTCGACGAGCACGGCGATCGAACTGGCTGCCGCGGCCTTGCCGCCTGCAGCGCTGATGGTGCCCGAATTGCGCAATTCGGGCACGCGCGCGCCGCTGCCGAGCCGCAGCGCGGTGGCGCTGGCATCCTTCGAGCTGGCCGTGATCGTGCCGGATACGGCGATCCCGTTGTTGACGCTGACCGCACCGCCGCGCCCGCCGACCACCATGCCATTGCCCACGACGCCGGCGTAGACGCCGTGGCCTGCAATCGCACCGTCGACGACGATGCCGAAGCCGGTCCCCGTCCCGGGCACCGCGCCGATGACGATATCGCGATCGCTCGCACCGATCAGGACGGCGGGGGCCGCTCCGTAGGAGGTGACCTTGGCGCTGCCTTCCTTGGCGTCCGCCAGCCCGTCCTTGTCCTCGTCGGCATCGTCGGGCTTGGTATCCTTGGGCGCGACGGCAAAGATGATGCCTTTCGCGACGCTGCCCTCGACGAGCACGGCGCTGCCTCCCTGCAGCAGGTCGTCGCTGTCGAGCTTCGAGGCGTCGGCCGGAGGCGCGGGGTAGCGATATCCGGTGGAAGCGATCTCGACCTGGACGGTAAGGCCGCCGCCGATGTCGCCGCGGAACCGCGCTCCCGTCGCCCCGAATCCGCTGGCTGCGACGGTGCCCGCAAGCCGCACGTCGCCCGTCACCGCGCGCACATCGACCCCGACGCTGTTGTCGCCGAGGACCGTCGTCTTGCCGTCGTGGATCAGACTGCCGGTCAGCGTGTCCTGCACCAGAATGCCCGCCGAATTGTTGCCCTCGACCGAGATCGTGCCGGTGTGGGAAATCTGCCCCGCAAGCTTGCCCTGGACGCGGATCGCGGCGCGATTACTCCCGACCGCAAAGGGACCATCAAGATCCTTGTCGTTATCGCTGTCGGTGGGGGCGTAGGTCTCATCGACGGTGATCGTACCCGAGTTCGTAATATTGCCCGTACGATCGCCCGCCACGACGATGCCGCTGCCGCCTTCGGCATTGGTGACGGCGATCTTGCCTTCGTTGACGATGGCGTGGTTGCTGTCGAGCGTGATCGCCGCGCCGGAGGTCAGTTCGACCGAGCCCTTGTCGGTGACCCTCACCGAATCGCCTGCGCCGTTCTTGAGCGCCGAGGTGGTGATCGGTGCGGTCCGCCGGCTGTCGATGGTGGTCTGGGCGGCGAGCGGCGCGGCCAAAGCGGCGATGGCGGTCCCGGCAAGCAAGTAGCGATTCATAGAGTCCTCCTCGTGGATCAAGAGGAGGACGGAGCCGATCGACCGCGACCTTGATGCGCAATCGAGAAAACCGCTTCGCCGGGATTGCGTCGGCCTAGAAGGAGAAGTCCACGCCCAACCGGATCGTGCGCGGGCGCAGCGGGGTGACCTGGTCGCGGCCCACCACGAAGGGGGTGCCAAGCGCAAATCTGTTGCCCTCTACGTCGGCGAGATTGGTCACCGAGATCGTCGCGCCGAGCCGATCCCGGGCGATGCGCGCAATCAGCCCGCTGTCGAGATAGTCTCCCTGCAGCTCGCCCAGTTCCGGGCCTATGCCGAGGCGCGACTTGCCGATGTAGCTTGCCCAGGCCTGCATCCGCAGATCGAGATCGCGCGCAATTCTTGCGGAATACTCGAGCCCCAGACGGCCGGAGAAGCGGGCGATATTCGGGACGTGGTTCGTCCGCGAGAAGAGCGCCAGGCTCGGTTCGTCGATCCGGCTCTCGTTGAAGGTCACGCCTGCATCGAGCCGAAGCTCGGGCAACAGATAGACCCCCAGAACAGAGCTGGCGGTCCAGACACGCCCGTCGCCGATATTGGCCGTGCTGGGCAGGCCAAGCTCGTCGATGAAATCGGCCTGAATGTCGGACCATCTCGTATGGGACACGCTCAGCGTCAGGTCGAAGGGATCCCGCTTGGGACGGCCGTGACGCAGGCCGAACTCCAGCGTGGCGGCGCGATCCTGTTCGAACCGGCTGACGAAATTGCCCTGGATCGCGAGACCGCCGGGCCGGAACCCCTCCTGATAACGGACAAAAAGGCTGGTTGCCGGTGCGACTTCGGCGAGCAGCGAGGCCGAAGGCAGGAACGCCCCCTGCTTGCGGCTGGCCGTAATTTCCGTGCGGACGAAAGCCTCGGCGACATCCTGCCCGGAGCCCCCCAGCCATGCGTGCGTATAGCGCGCGCCGACAGTCGCGATCAGGCCGTCGCGGAGCCGATAGCTCGCTTCGCCGTAAATCGTGGCCTCGGTGATGGTGTTGAGCACGCCCGGTGAGGCGCTGCGGCTATCGGGGGAGCCGAGCGATCGCGTCAGACGCGTGCGGTTGTCGATGAGGCTGAGCCCCGCAAGCCAGCCGAACCTTTTCGACAAGGGAACCCAGAACCGCGTTTCATGGGCGAGCATGCGCGTGTCGTTGCGCTGCAGGAACAGCCGGTCGGGGCCATTCGGGGCAGTGGCGTCGTAACGCTCCTGCAGTTCCTGGCGAGCGAAACCGCTCGTGGAGCGGATCTCGATATCGCGGAACAGGCCGGAGACGACGAACTGGCCATGCAGATATTCCGCTTCGGAGCCTTCCTGGACCTGCGCCGAGCTCTCGAGCGGTGCTCCGCCGCGATCCGCGTACTGGCTGTCCTCGGCCTGGCTCGACTGGGCCAGCCCGAGCAATTCGACCGTCCAGTCCTCGTCCAGCTCGACATGCACGGATGCGCGGCCCGCCAGAATGTCGGCCCGGTTGACGTCGATCCGGCCGAGATTGGGCTTGTCGATGTACCCGCCTTCGCGGCTCGCATCGATCGACACGCGCAGCGCGGCGCGTTCCCTTCGCAGCGGGATATTGGCGACCGCGCTCAGATCGCCGCCGGGTGAACCATGCTGGGTGAGCGCGGCCCCTGCCATTCCCCGGATCGACACGACATCGAGTTCCGGAGCGTGGGGAACGAGCCTGATGATACCGCCCAGCGAGCCTGCCCCGTAAAGCGTGCCCTGAGGGCCCTCGAGCACCTCGACTCGCTCGAGATCCGACAGCCGCAGATCGGGATCGGGAGCGTTGTAGCTCAGCCGCAGATCGCCCAGATACTGCCCCACGGTCGCCTGGGTGGGTCCCGTAAAGCTGGAATCCGCTATTCCCCGAATGAACAGCTTGTTCCGCCCGCTTCCCAGATGGGTCGACGATACCGTCGCAATGCGCTGGGTGATCTTTTCCGTGCCGCCAACGCCGCCCAGTTCGAGCGATTCTCCGTCGATGATGGCGACTTGCGCCGCCAGTTCGGTCAGGCGCGTGTCGCGCTTGCTCGCGGTGACGACGATGGGTGGACCCGGTTCGGGGATCGGAAGCGGATCGGGTGGCCCCGCCGGGCGCGCAGGGGCGGGCACGGGCTTTGGCCGGGATGACCGGGGCGCCGAACGCTTGGGCCGCGGCACGATCTTCCAGGACGACTGCCCGACCCAAACGGCTTCGCCGCCGACCGACCGGGCCAGTCGTCGCACCGCTTCGGCCACGCCCATGCGGCCGCGGATGCGGGGCGAGCGCCGTTCGGCCAGCACCGGATGGGACACGACGATGCTGCTGCCGGTCTGGCGAGCGATCGAGATCACCGAATTGGCGACGGTCCCCGCCGGAACGTCGATCGAGACATCGCGCGCCGCGAGCGAGACCGGAAGCGCCAGAAAACCCAGCGCCAGAGCGTATATCCCGAGGCGCATCGTCAGGGTGCCGTCAGGACCCATGCGCCGGCTTCGCGGCTCACCTCGACGCCGAGCAGGGGACCCAGCTCGGCGGGAGACTGGCGCAGGGCGGAGACCATGATGCTGCCCGATACCAGATGCGAGGCGCTGTTCGGACCCACGGTGTAGTCGATCCCGCTCGCGCGTCTCAGATCGATCGCCACCTTCTGCAGCGGCGCGCGGCGGAAGGTCAGACGTCCGCTCGTCCATTCCCCGACCTGATCCACGGGCACCTGCGACACCACGTAATCGCCGGAGCTTTGCGAGAAGCTCAGCACTTCCCCGGGTTCCACGCGCACGCGCTGCTCCGCCGGATCGTAGATCACCAGCCCTTCCGAGACCGCGACATCGACGCTCGCGAGCGACAGGTCGACGTCGAAAATGGTGCCTGCGTCCACCAGCCTCCGGTCGGCCACCTCTACAACGAAGGGATTGCTGCTGTCATGGACGACCGTGAAAAGCGCACGCCCCTCTTCAAGGCGAGCGGAGCGTTCGCCCACGATCTCGATCCGCGAGTTTCCTGCGAGCGCGACCTGGCTTCCATCGTCCAATTGGATCGTGCGCATCTCGCCGGGCGCCGTCTGATAGGTTTGGCCCGGCGACTGGAACTGCCAGAGCCCGATCGCCAGAAAGGCCACGAGACAGGCGGCGATCGCCGGTCCCAGCCAGCGACCACGCGCGGCGGTCGCAGCCGGTTCTTGCGCCGCATCATTCGCCGCCTCTGGCGCCGCGCGCAAGTCGTCTGCGCCGTCGGCGACCGCAGCCATGACGAAGTCGTAGGCCTCCGCATGGTCGGGGGAGATCTCGAGCCATTGCGTGAAGGCGTCCCAATCGTCGAAGGCGGGATCGCTCGTCCGCACCGACCAGCCGATGGCTTCCTCTTGCATGTTCGCGTCAATCGCCATGGGTTTGTGCTCCTTCGAATATGACGGAGACAATGCGCTCATTCCTCATCGAAGCGCTCCTTGAACCCGCTGAGCAGCCGAAAGGCCCTGCGCAGATCGCTTTCGACGGTGCTGATGCTGACGGCGAATTCGCGGGCGATCTGTGCCTGCGGGATCTCGTCGACCCGGGCGCGGCGGAAGATCGCAACCGCGCGGGGCGAAAGCCCGGCCAGCGCTTCATCGACCAGCCGGGCATGCTGCTGCCCCATGACGACCCGGTCGGCGGACGGCTGGTCCGACGCGCCCGAACCCGCGTCGGATGTCGCCTCGACCCAGTCCCGCTCGCGGCGCCGGGCCTGCGACACCGATCGATAGCGATCGACCATCAGGGCGTTGGCCGCGCTGAAGATGTAGGAGAGCGGCGCGGCGATGGGTCCCGCGGGGCGGCTGCCCATTCGCAGCCAGAGCTCATGATAGAGGTCCTCGGCATCCTCCCCCGCACCGCGCGCGAGCAGAAACCGGAGCACGCGGTCGCGGTTGTCCAGCAGGACCCCCTGCAATCCGCCGTTCGGGTGCTCGTCATGCATAGCTGCCCGTAATCCGCTTGAGCCCACGGGGGCCACTCCTTTTTGAGCCCCTTGGCTGAGCGGGAAACTGCGAGGCAGGAAAAGGTAGGCCTCGGCGAGCGCCGATCGTGCGGGAGGCCTGCCGTCTTCGCTTGAAAATTCGCCCATCCGTTCTATACCTTATGGTATGGAAAAAGTCGCAACCAGAGGACGCCCGCGCGAATTCGATCTCGAGGATGCCCTTGCCGCCGCGCTGCGCGTGTTTTGGCAGAAGGGCTACGAGGGCGCATCGCTGTCCGATCTGACCGAAGCGATGGGGATCACCCGCCCGAGTCTCTATGCCGCCTTTGGCAACAAGGAGGCGCTGTTTCGCCAGGCTCTGGATCTCTACGAGAGGGACAAGCTCGCCTATATCGGCGAGGCTATTGCAGCGCCCACGGCTCGCGAGGTCGCGGAAAACCTGTTGCTGGGTGCGGTTGAAGTCGCGACCCAGGGTGTGGCTCGGGGCTGCATGGGCGTGATCGCCTCGGTCGCGTGCCAGAGCGTCGAGCCGTCGATCCGCGACGATGTGAACAGCCGGACCGAATCGTCGAAGCAGGCGATGGTCGATCGGATGCAGCGCGCGATCGACGCGGGCGAATTCACTGCGCCGACCGAAGCCAATGCGATTACCCGATATCTGCTCGCCATCATGCAGGGAATGTCGGTCCAGGCCCAATCGGGCGCGACGCGCGACGAACTCATGCAAGTCGCTGATTCGGCGATGCGATCCTGGCCCTCGCGATAGAGGCGGTGCGCCCGACCGGGCAATAAATATCGGTCGGTACACAAAAAGCGCTTGACCTGAACGGCGCATTACATACTTAGCGGTACAGATAGGTCGAACGGGCAGAAGCCGGTTCGATCGGCCGCATAACGCGTCCAGCCAGTGATGAACCGATTGTCCGGTTCCGAAAGCACCGCGCTTCCGGAGGCGATGGCACTCGCCAGTATAAGGTCAGCCTAACCGATGTTCGATACGCCCATCGACCGCCTGAACGACGCGCCCGCAGCCGACCGCCGCGAGATGGTGGAATTCGAAGCCGACGATCACTTCGACGACCCGGTCTACACCTCGCAGCAAGCCGGCCAGCCTTCCGCGAAGCCGAAGCGCTTCCGCCTCTGGGTCGGGGTGCTGATCGTGCTTTCCCTCGCCGCGACCTGGTGGTTCCTCGGCGCGGCGACGCCCGCGCCGGCCGCGCCGCCGATGCCGGTGGTGACGGTCGCGCAGCCGCTGCAGCGCTCGATCAGCGAGTGGGACGAATTCATTGGAAGGTTCGAGGCCAGCAGCAGCGTCGAAGTGCGCCCGCAGGTCTCCGGCCAGATCGCCCGGGTGCATTTCACCGACGGGCAGATGGTCCGGAAGGGCGCACCGCTGTTCACCATCGATTCGCGCACCTACCGCGCGTCCTTCGATGAGGCCAAGGCCGAGGTCGCCGCTGCCCAGAGCGCGCTGGCGCTGTCACGCGCCGATCTCGCCCGTGCGCAGCGGCTCGTGGCGGAGGACGCGGTGGCGGCGAACGAAATCGATCGTTTGCGAGCCGGGGTTCGCAACGATGAAGCCGGTCTCGCCGCAGCCCAGGCTCGCGTAGCCTCGCGGTCGCTTGATGTGGAGTTCGCCACCGTTCGCGCACCGATTTCGG
>TARA_R110002072_G_scaffold106585_7_pt1 | contig 13051 bp, 11 predicted proteins | sample TARA_R110002072 | Tara Oceans TARA_R110002072 (sample SAMEA4397118) | marine metagenome | biome: Polar Biome; feature: [SRF] surface water layer (ENVO:00010504); material: water (ENVO:00002006), including particulate matter (ENVO:01000060) such as... | depth 5 m | reverse complement strand
ACCGTACATGTTGGAGGCATCAGCTGCGTCACCACTGCCGGTGAGTATGTAGACGGCGGTGGCGACCACGGAGTTGGTTATGCCGGCTGCTTTTCGGCGGCCATGATGATTTGCCGTCACGTGGCCCATCTCATGGCCCAGCGTGGCCGCCAACTCTGCCTCGTTGTCCAGATAAGCCAGCAGACCGCGATTGATGTAGACGTAGCCGTCTGGGAGGGCGAAAGCATTGATATCGGGGCTGTCTAACACTGTAAAGGTAAATACCATGTCCGGTTCATCGCTATTCGCCACCAATCGCTCGCCCACGCGGGTTATGTAGGCCTGCAATTCAGGGTCGTTATAGGCAGCGCCCTGGGCGAGCATTTCGTCGTGCAGTTCGCCACCGACTGTTGTTGACCGGCCTCCGGCTGATACCACCACGCTTGGTCCACTCGAACTTGCACTCGAACTTGCACTCGGGCTGCTGCTGCAGCCTGCCAAGCCTTCCAGGACAAATGCAATTGCGACGATGCCAAATGCGCGTATGAGTTTATAGTGCATGGCGTTCTCCTAGTACTCGCTGGACAGAAATTCCAGCAGCTGCTCGCCGATTCCGTCGCAGGCTGTACCCTGTACCGGCGCGATAATGGGTATGGGAATGATGACTGCCGGCATATAGGACTGGCCCGAGGTGGTGGCATTCACGTGACCCACCGTTACCTGGTCGGTGAAGTCCCAGATGGTGGCTTCGTAATCTGCATCGTGAGACCAGGTACCAAAGCCAAAACAACCGCCCAGGGAGCAGGCCATCGAGCCCGACCCACCAGATCTAACCGTTGAGCCGTCCAGCCAGATAATGTATTCAAGTTTCAGGGCCTTCAATTTTTCCGCCACCACCTCGCGTTCTAGCATGCGCTCGATATCCACCGGTCGGAGTGGGGCGGTGCGCGGTTCAAACCAGGGGTAGAGCGCATTTAGGAACTCGAGCTCGCCAATCATGGTGATCGATTTGTCACCGGCGGCGATATGATCACTCACGCAGGCGACAAAGTCTGGTTCTGTTTCGTAGTCACTGGCATGGCGGCGCCCCAGAATCACCACGCTGGAATCACCAATGCCTTCGATCGGTTCGTTGAACACCATTTCATTAACGGTGGACGTGACGCAGGCAGAGGTCAGGCTAATGCCGACGCAGAGTACAATCTTGCGCAGCGAGTGAAAGTTCACCGTGTCGCTCTCTCAGAGACAACGCCTTTCGCCTGCAGCCATTCCTGAACACCTGGCACCTCGGTAAAGTGGTCGGCGAAGTTGGCGCCGGCGTCACGCAGTGCCATCACGGCGGCAAGGTTTACGGCCTCCTGATCGCTTTGCAGGAACGCCGTTGGGGTTTTGCCATAACTGGTCATGGTCCACTGGGCAATCGGTTCCCCGTCGGGCGTTACCAACTCAAAGCTGTAGCGCATCCAGATTTCATACACCTTGATGCTGGTGTGCGCGGGGATCGAATACTGCAACTCTTCCACATGGGGGATTAGAACTGCGTCGACTGCTGTCGGATTTTGGACTGGCCCTGGCTTGTCTTTTAGATGAACCACCTTTGTAAACATGCCCGTGAGCAGGGAGTTCCACATTTCTACCTGCGCGGCTCCGGTGGTGACAATCCAACTCGATTCTTTCCTGCCCGTGGCTTCATCAAAAAACTCGTGTTTGGAAAAGTCATCTCCATACCAGAGTCCTAGGGTGACAGGCAGTGGTGTAATGAGCGGTGGGGGAAAGTTTCCGTCTACTACGACTTTTACCGGCCCGCAGCCCGCGAGCGTCGTCAGTACGACCAGCACAACCGTCAGTGTTGCTAGAGATAGCGTTCGACGGCGCTCAGCGGAAATCATTGAGCGCAACAAAAGTGCCTCCGTTACGGTGCGTTAGCTCCCTCATCAGCGTTGCGAAGCGAATTCCGGTGGTCTGCAGGTGAGGCGCACGGATGAACTGCACCGGAAATCCTACTGCATGGATACGCACCGGTCGATTCCCATTGGCATCCGGCCGATTGAGACGGTCTACAGTGTTGATGACCTCCGCAATCGAAGGCCCGGTAAATTCGTCGCCAAACACATAGATGCTGATTTTTTTGCCAGATTTTGCGAAGGTACTAATGGCAGCTTTTATACCTTCCACCGGGCTGGAGTTACTGAACACATTCCAGCTGCGTAAATTCTGAATGATCGCCCTGCGTCTTCCGGGTGTGTCGGGAATCCATTTACCTCGATAGCTGCTGAACATGTACTGCCCCATATCGTTCATCACCTGTATCCCCTTCACCTCGGGGTATATGCTCAGGGTTGCCTCGACTTCCTCCAGCACCCGCTCCCAGGCGTAGGAATACATGGAGCCGGAGGTGTCGATGATAAAAATAATATACTCGCTGTCTACCGGTATGCCGCCTATCAATTGATTCTTTGACTGGTGCTGCGTACCCAGCAGGCGCCTCTGCTCCTGTGTTAAGGCCTGTTTTGCGATCGCCAGTTGCCCGGAGATCGCCGAACTGCTGCTTGTTTGCACTTGCAGGCTGTCGTACCTGGATTTAGCGCTGGCCATCTTGCCGCGCAATATTGCAATGCGTTCTTCATACTCTGACAGTTGCTCGTGCTTGGCGTTCAAATCCCGATTGAGTATTTTGGTTTCTCCACGAAGCTCAAACACCTGCGCCTGCAGTGCTGCCAGTTTCCCCTCGAGATTGACAGTGGATGCCTCAATAATCTGCGGTTGCACCGTTTTAGTGATCATGAGCAGCAGAATGATCGCACCAAAGCCACAGCAGATCACGTCGAGGAACGACAGTGAAAACTCTTCCGGGGCTCTGGCCCGGCGGCGCGCCATCAGGGCCAATCCCTGGAGGGACTTAAGAAGGAGCCTTTGGTCGCTTGCGCCAATTGCCACAAGTTTGACGCCGCCAGTGGGTCACCTTCCAGGGGGGCGAGGATCACGTTGACCGGAATGTTACTCGGGAGTTGACGTACGGCCTGGGCGTACAGTTTCTGGCGCTGTGCACCACTGACCTTGGAACCTCGGGGCGCCATAGTGCCCTGTGTGGGCAGGCCATCGGTGAGCAGGAAGATATTATCCGGTAGTGGCGAGAGTTGCTGCAGTGCGAGGAATGCATTTTCCAGGCTGGTGCCCCCGGAGGGGGTGATGCCGCGCAGTGTGGTTGCCACTGTGTTCAACTGCGCCTGGTCAGCGACTTCCAGCCATTTGCCCTGAGTGCCGGCGAGCGCTGGTTGTGCCTGTGTATTGAAGGTGATGATCTGGTATTTGCTGGCAACGGGTAATTGTGCCGTCAACCAGTCCACCGTATTGAGGCTGCGGGTCCATTTGTCTGCGCTGCGTTGAATGGACTCACTCATATTACGTAGGCGAATAATCTGTACCAGCTTGTCAGCGAGCATGCTGGATGAGATATCCAGCAGAATGGCAATGTGTTTGCCACCCAGGTTTAGCCCCGTCAGGTACTGGCGATTACCCTCTCCGATATAGCTGCGGGCGTTGGCGCCGCTATTGTCCTGACTGGATTGACGCAGTTTTTCTACTTCTTCTTCCAGTGCCAGCAGTTCCGCCTTGAGAGTCTCAACATCGCTGTTATCGGTGTACCCCTCTCGCCGTAAGTCCTCTATCTGTGCTTCATAGTTGTCATTGTCCTGGGTAATGCGCGTTGCCCTTCCGTTGGCATCCACTATTTGCAGGTCGACTTCAGAAAGGGTGTTGCGCAGTCGCACGAGGCCTTCTTCTCCCTCGGTGACATCTTCCTCTAGCAGGTTGACTTCTGAGAGCAGGTTTTCATTCAGCTCGTCGGAGTCTCGGTCAATCGAGTGATTCATGATCAAAAAAACCAGTACTACGGCGCCAAAGCCGCAGGACATGATGTCCAGAAAGCTCAGGTTAAAGGTAGTGAACTGGCGTTTTTTCCTGGCCATGGCGACTAATTTTTAACCTCTATCAATATAGCCGTTGTACCGTCGTCCGTGGTGACACTATCTCCGACTCCCAGTATCTGACCACTGTGATACGGGTGGCCATTAACACTGAGGGCACTGCCGTTGCCGCGCAGTTGCCAGCCTTGATCATCAAGGAAAAATTCCCAATCCTTCACGACTTTCAGTCCGGGGATTGTTAACGAATGTGCAATATGGTTTTGAAGAATGTGCGTGGCTCGGCTTACAGGTTTTACCGGGGGCGAATCTATGGTGGTCGGCGGCGGAACCGCGTGTGCTTCATCTGCTGTGAGTTTTTCGTTAAGTCGAGGGAGATTGGTGATAAAGTTAAGCGCCTGTTCGCGTTGCACCAGTTTTTTTTCATGCGCTTGCAGAGCGCTGCGCATCGCATCAATTCCTACAATTTCGAGCTTCGGAAATTCACCGAGCAAGCCCGGTAAGAGTGCGGCAATCGGGTCCGCGATCACTTGATCATCCGAACTCAGGGCTCCCATCGACTCGCGCACGCTGTCGAACAAGCGCTTTCCTGCTACTTCCAGTTCATTGGCACTAATGCGGGCCTGGTAACCATTCACCTCCATATTGGTTTCTGCGCTGGTCTTAAGTGCCTGCAGTGCGGCGGGCAGTGCATCGTAAAGCTGCTGCTCTGTGGCGGCCTTCCGCCGTGGGTCGAAGCGGGTCTGGCGCACAAATGCAGCGGCGATCAGTTCCACCATGCGTTCCTGCAATTGCAGTAATCCGCAACCGGGCAGTGCTACGTTGCGCTGCGGTTCAATCCCGTTATTGCGTGCCACCAGTTCAGATAACACCGATTGGTGTAGTTGGATTTCGAGGTGAAACATGCGTTCGCCCTGGCTGTACACGCTGCCCAGTGCCACGCTGCGGTTGACTAAGCCCACCGCATCGAAGGGGCACTGTTGTACGATGCCCAGCAACAGTGCGAGCTGATCGTGTTGCATGCTTCCCGAAACGGCCAATAAAATTTCATCGGGCTGCTGCGCTTCGGTGTGTAGTTGTCGCAGGTGAGCGTGAACGAGGTCGCCCGTGTGGCGCGCTGGCCCCAGGGCTGGCTGCAGGGTGTCTGTTCCTAGCTGCCACCAGTAGCGCGTATTGATATCTCTGGGTTGCAGGCGCGCCGCTGAGCGTGCTGCTGCACCGAACAGGTAGTGCTGTCCCTGTAGCAGAGCGTAGCCGGGGCTTTGCACGCGTTTGTCGTTATGCCACAGCTGCAGGTTGCTGTCGTTGATATCCAGCAGGCCAATACTCATCAGCGGGCCACCAAAAAGCGTAACAGACGTCGGTCCGCATAGCGCTGGCAGTCCAGTACCAGCCGCTCCTGGGACAGTTGCAACTGGTGCAGGCAGAACATAATAATAATGCTCAGGACCAGCGCTACGAAGGTACTGTTGAAAGCGACGCCGAGACTGACTGTCACGCCGGAAATATCGCCTTCAACCGCTTTGTAGGCCTGCCCGAGGGCGTCGCCGATGCCGCGTACCGTGCCGATAAACCCGATGGAGGGGATAGCCCAGGCAATGTAGCGCACCATCGACATCTCCGAATCCAGGCGATCGGACTCTATTTCGCAACTTTCTTTGATCGTGTCTGACACGGCCTGAATACTACCGGTAGTGGCAAAGCGCTGCAGTGCCGAGAGCAGTGTTCGCGGCAACAAGTAATCCTGTTCCTGCTCCGGCAAAGCTTCCAGCGCGCGACTGTATTCCCGCGCGTCTTCGGGCAGTACGCTGGTGCCCTCGGGTATATCCAGTAGTCGTACCTCCAATACTTTCCGCTCACGCAACATCCTGCGCCCTTTGTAGCCCATGATGGCTAGCGCCCAGATCAATAGGATAAAACAGGACTCCTGTTCGAAATCACGGATCACCACGGTAAAGCTGCGCGTGGTAATGACCTCCTCTCCCGCGGCCTGCTGCGCCATCTGTTTCTCTATCTGCGCATTGGCACTGGGTCTGATCACGCCGACATAGAGGGCATGGACCACAATGACGGCAATGAGCAGCGCGAAAACCTGGTAGATGAATTCCGATGACATTCTTTGTTTCATGTGTGTGTCCTATATATCCACCGGGAAAGAGACGGAACGATCCTCGGAAATTTCTTCCGAGGAGCGGTAGTCAAACGGCGAGTCGTTGCTGGATGTTTTGGGAGCGGGTGTGAGGGTTGCTTTTTTAGTGTCTGCTGTTTGCGGTGACTGTGCAGCGCCTGTGTTCTGGCCCGCCGCTTTCGTCGACGGCTCTGCCTGTGCGTCTGGCGTGGATTGGGCGAGCAGGGGCGTTGCGCCCAGTGCCAGAATTAGAAGCAGGGGCGGAAGAGGGTTTAGAAAGTTCATGCATTACTCCGCATAGCGCGCTAACCGAAATCCTACGTCATCTCGCCCTGCTTGCCCATAATCACGGTGGGAGAGGCGCAATTCTGCCAGTTTGGCATGAGCCCAGCTAGCACCGCGAATAACGTAGTTGTCGCCGTTCTGATTACCCAGTGGGTCTTTCTGACTTGCGCCAGCGGCAGACGGGATACCGTACACATCGTTGACCCATTCAGCGACATTGCCGCCCATATCATACAGGCCGTGCTGATTGGGTTTGAGCGAGGCCACGGGTGCGCTGACCACGTGGCCGTCAGTGTAGTTGTTGAGTACTCTTCCGGTGACGTAGGCCGAGGTGTTGTCGGCGTAGTTTTCTGCTACCTGGGTGGGCGGAAAGGTATCGCCCCAGGGGAACTTCAGCAGTTTTTTGCCGCTTGCGCGTGCGGCCCAGGCCCATTCCGCTTCCGAGGGCAGTCGATAACCGGTGGCCGCCGCGTTGTATCCCGTTACGATGCCTTTGTTCTCACGATAAAACAGCGGCATGCCCTCCTTCGTGCTAAGCCAGTTGCAAAATGCGGCCGCCTGTTGCCAGCTTACTTTGACAGCGGGCTGGTTGTCCTGATTAAGACTCTTACCTTCAATTTGCCCTGAGTTATGATCGCTTTGAAATTGGCGAAACTGAGCATTAGTGACTTCTGTAGTTTGCAGATAAAACAGACGCCGCAGCGACACCGGATGTAATACTTCATTGGCCCGGCGGCCGGGCTCTCTTCTGGAGGCGCCCATAGTGAAGTCAGCCAGAGACGATTCGCCGGGCTTGAACAACAAAAGTGTCTGTCCCAACGGTGTGGTCACCTCTGGCGTGAGGCGCGCCATTTTAGTTTCCTCCTGAGTCTTAAGGGCGACGCTTACCTGCTGCGCGAGTCCGGGGCGCGGCGTCACGCTGCGACGCACGCTGGCATAGCCTTTGAGGCTGACGTCTATGCGGTGTTCCACCGCTGGCAGCGAGAGTGTCTGGTTGCCCTTGCCGTAAGTTTTGCCATTGATGCGTAGCGTCGCGTTTGCCGGGCTGATCCTGAACGTCACCTCGCCCAACTGGGCCTTGAGTTTTACGGTGCGCTGATCGCTACCAGCGGCGGGAAGTTCTACCGTGCCGTTATAGCGAGCGTAACCGGGTTTGAAGATCGCTAGTCGATGCGCGCGATCCGGACTCACTGCCAGTGTCATCGGTGTTTGCCCCTGAAATTCCCCGTCCAGTGTGATATTGGCACCGCTGGGAACGCTGCTCAGTTCCAGTAAGCCGGAGGCTGGTTGCAGTTTTAGCTGGCCGAGATCCAAAGCGTTGCCGGCTTCAATGTGCAGAGTTTGCTGCCAATCGGCGTAGGCAGGTAACTGCAATATTAGCTGGTGTTCACCTTGCAGGATTTCCACCGTGGCCGGTGTTTGTCCTGCAGGTTCACCATTCACCAAGATTGTTGCACCAGAAGGCGCGCTATCGACGGTCACTTCGGCCCAGGCTGGCTCTAACTGGAAATGCAGCTGTTGCCGGATTTCGCGCCCCGTCACCAGCAGGGTCTGTTGCAGCGACAAGTGTCTGGGATCTTCGATCAGCAGCCGATGTTCTCCCTTATTAATGCGCAGTTCGCTCAGTGGCGTTGGGCCAATCTCTTCGCCGTCGATGCTGACACTGGCGCCGGTTGGCTCGCTGTCGAAAGAAACGAAACCTGGTAGCGGCTCCAGAAGTAATTCAACGCGCTGATTCTCACTCGAGTCCACGGTCACATTCTGCATCAATGGATGGTAGCCGGAGGCCCTGACGTTAATGGTGTATTCACCCTGAGGCATCAGATAGCGCTGGCCAAATGGAATGGCGAGCCCGGAGATGGAGATTTGAAATGGCGTTTCGGCGCCTACCGTAATTTGCAGGGAGCGGGCGGTTAGCAGAAAGACCATGACAAGAACGAAAAATGCGATACAAAGGTACAATACGATGCGCCGCGGCTTGCGCGGTCGGGGTGACTCAGGCTTGGTCTGTTCCAGTGGTGTGAAACTACTGGGTGCGATTGTCATCGGTTGATCGGACAGCAGCTCAGCCATATCAGATTGGCTCCGTGCAGGTGATGGTTACCGGTGTTGGTATGGTGCCCTGCGCTATGGTGAAACTGAGGCGTACATCGCGATAGCCGTTGCGGGTTCCCAGTGCCGTGTAAGTGCCGGGCCTGAGAGTAAGTTGATGTTGTTGGAAGCGCCCCAGCCGGGCAACTTTGTAGACAATGACTTCCGTTTCCCCATCAGAAACCATGGTCACGCCCACGGTTGAATTGGCCTGGCCCAGCAGGGTTTCGAGGCGATTGATTTGTTGCGTCAGTAGCGGCCCACGCGGTGTAATTTCCTTCGCTTGTTTGAGTAGTTGGGTGGTGGACTGGGCGACGCCGAGGTCCGTCAGTCGCTGGGGCTTATCAATGACGTTGCGAAGTTGGTCGTCCAGGTGCGCCCTCGATCGCGCGCGATGTAATCCCTCGCTGGCAAAGATCACACTGCCATCAATTTTTTGTGCCTGTTCATAGGCTACGACCGCTTGCTGCCATTGTTCCTTCTGCTCGCGCTGCAGGCCGGTCCTGCTTAAACTGCCAAGACGTTGGGCGGTGGCCGCGGCTTCGACTTCCTGCAGGGCGCTGGTGGCTTCGCCTGACTCGGACTTCAGCGTTGCGGCGGAGCGAAATGCTGTGCGGGCTTTGTCAAATCGACCTTCGTCGAGTGCGGCATAGCCCTCGCTCATGGCCGCATTGAATTCCTGCGCTTTAGCCAGGCTGGCAACTCTATCCAGTTCGCTGCGCGTGCGTTGATGCAGTGGGTCCAGCTTCGCGGCTTGTTGGAGTAACGCTTGTGCTGTAGACAAGTCGCCGGTCGTTTCGGCTTCCGCTGCCTGGGCAAGAAGGGGTAGTAATTGCGGAAGTACTGCGCTGCGGTGTGCGAGTGTGTTGATATCGGCATTCGTAGGGTCAATGAGCGTTGCCAATTCCAGGGCTTTATCAGCTCCTGCGATATCGCCCTGTTCAATCGCTTCAGCGGCCTGTTTAAGCAATGTAGTTAGCGTCTCGGGAATAGACGCCTGCAAGTTCTGCAAGTCTGTCAGTCCCTGTTGGTACTGAACCTTAGCCTCCTCGTATTGGCGGTTCTTGTACAACTCGTCTGCGGCGGCAGCAAATGTCGCTACCTCGGCAAAGCGTTCCGGGGCCCATTGCGCCACGCCGCGTTCCTGCAATGCGAACTGGAGCTCAAGTAGTTCCGCCAGTACCTCCTGTGCTTCCTTGCGCAGCTTTGCCTGCTGCGCATCGGACCAGGGCGTTGTATCGTTTGCAGGCTGTGCCGGTTTCCTGGCAATGGTGTCGGATGGTCCCGCGTTAGCGCCCTGGGAAGCCTGCTGCTGAGGGGGACTCTGTTCCTGGTTTGCAGAGTCGATGCTCTTGGGAAGCAGAAAGAAGACCGCCACAGCCAGCAGTAAAAGTCCGCCAAAAGCGGGTAGCACCCAGGAGGGTGTGCCTTTTTTTTCCGGTGTGGCCTGCTGCTGTACTGGGGAGGGGACAGAGTGGGCCACATCAAACGGAATGGGTTTTACTGGTTCATTGGGAGAAGACATGCCGAGGTTGGAGCCTTGCGATTCGGGGGATGGGGTCAGAGTGTATCAGCAGTGCTCGCCGATTCCTCAGGTAATTCCAGCGCGCCGAGTTCGGCGCGATAGATGTCTGCCAATAACTCCCGCCATTGTGTGTACTGCTGTTCCACATTTCCGCTGAGCATGACGGTGCGGTCTTCCAGTTGAATGACCTGTGGTGTGATTTCTGCTTCCAAAGACATGCCCAGCTCCTCCAGCGCCTGCACATGAATCTGGGCCTGATTGCGTTTGTCTAATCCACTCTTGAGCAGCAAGCCACCGCCGAGGATAGCGACATTGCCGGCGGCGCGCATGGCACTGCTATCGCCTGAACTGGCCGCAGCAATACCTGCCAGAATAGCGACTCCTCCGGCTATCAGGTTGCGTGTGCTCTGGGCTTTCAGTTCCTGTAGCGCGATGACTTCCTCATAGCTGAGTTTGCGCCACTCTTGATAGGGGTTTGCCATCTGTGCATCAAAATTAGCGTAATAGCCTTGCAACGTATCCACATAGACATGGTCGCGCTCGCGGATTTCTCGAACGCGTTCCAGCATGGGGTCGTTCATTGCCGGCAGGCGGAGGATCGTAAACTGTTCTTTGCTGTCCTCTTTGAGGTATCCGTCGAATGCGGTGGGGGAGAAACTGCGCGCAAACCGCAGTTCGGTTACAGTGCGCACATCACTGCGTTCTGCGGGTGACAGCGCTCCCAGTCGGCGCAACAAATCATTAGCGATGGTGTTGTACACCGCCTGAAATGGGTCGTGGGTGCTGCGGGCAGTGCTCTGATAGGCATAGCGGCTGGAAACGCCCGTGTAGGTTTTTTCCATCCAGACGCGGCCGCGCGCATCGGTTGCGGTAATCGAGAGTTTTAATTCCTCGCCGTCGGAGTGCAAAATCGTCCCGCGAACGACCAGGTCGGTAATCTGCGAGTTATTGGGTACAACGCGCACGGCCCCCCAGGCACCGCTTTCCTGCATCGCCTCTGACAGAAGTTTAGGCATATAGCGCGACTCTGCGTTGCGCACTTCCGGATAGATTTGCTCGTCATCTTCCTCGTCGTAGTCATCCACGCCTGGATTGAACACCACCACGGAAACATCGAGCAGCAGGTCTTCGGAAACTGCGGTAGCAGGTGTCTCAATGGCGGGCACAGAGGTGCTCTTGATCGTCTGGTTTACACAGGCTCCCACACCCATGCACAGTAACGCGCAGGTCAGCAGCCGCAGCGCGATCACGGCGAAATCCCCTTGTACTTACGATACTCTGCCCACAATTTTTCGCGCACCGCAGGATCGGGTTCGCGCATGGCGGCCTCACGCAATTGTCGTGCCACCACGTCATCATCGCTGCCACTGGGAATATCTTCCGGCGCTGGAAATCTGGCAGTATTTTGCGGCGCTCCGCCGCCGCGGGTGCCGCCTATGCCGCCACCCGTGCTATAGCTGCCGGCGTCTGCGATGCCTCCGTCTTCATAGGGGCTGTTGCCTCCGCCGGCGCTCCCGCTGTTAGTGTTGGTGGGTGTGGAGGATTGCTGTGCGGCCTGTTCCCTGGCAGCGCGTCTCTGTTCCTGTTCCGTTTCGAGAATCAGGGCGTCAAAGTCTCCGGCGCCTTTTGCCAGCTCGGCATCAAGTATCGCCACCTGCTCAGCCGGGGTGAGAGGGCCGCTGCCACCGACGCCGGCGCCTGCAGGCTTACCGGGCCAGGCGCCATAAGTGCCGGTGCCAGCGGGTCCGCTGTTTCCTGGAGATTGGCCGCCTGATGTATTGGCGCTGCTGGAGCTATCCGTAGCTGAATTGTCCGCACCAGGCGCGGCCACTTGCGTGCCGGGAAAACCCGCTACCGTCGGGGGCACATCTTCCAGGCTGGGCTCGTCGCGCAGATCCGGTAACGCGTCGCCCCCACCGGGCTCATCACCAAACCCTGCTTCTGTGCTGCCGCTAGCGGTAGCACCGGGATTGCCTTCAGCGGAGGCGGTTTGGTCGCCATTGCTGTCTGCGGCTTCCTCCGGCGGGCCGACCGTATTATTGCTACTTTCGCCTGAGGAACCTGACGCACCGTTGGCGTCGCTATCAGCGGATGCCTCGCCGCTGGCTGGCGAGCTCGGAGACGGCTGTCCGGCATCGCTGGGAGAACTGGTGCTGGCGCTTCCCGAAGAGCTGCTGGAACTGCTCGAGGGCGGTGGTTGGCTGGTAGGAGGTGTGGATTCTTTGGGCGGATTGCTGGCGGAGGGACAGCCGCTCAAAATCAGGCAAAGACAGGCCGCGCTCCCGAGGCTGCTAATTTGCCGGAGTCCGGTGTTACTGAATGTTGAATGTTTTGACAAGGTTGTGTGTCTCTAATGGTTGACCGGCTTCAAACCGTGGCCGAAATTTAGTGCGCCGCAGTGTGCGCATAATATTACGGGCCTGCCGCTCGAAGTTATCATTTTCATCCAAACGTTCTATATCTTCCACTTTCCCTTTTTCATTGACACCGAAAGTCACCCGAATATGAGCCTCCTCGGGGTTCACTGACGACGGCAGTGGACTCAGCGAAGGAAAGTCCGGCAGTGGCACCGGCTCTCCGAACAGCTGCGCGGTATGGAATTGGGCATCGTCCTGTTCCGCAAGTTCCGCCTCTGCGTCGCTATAAGCCTCGAAGGCGTCCGCCGAATTACCATTCCACAGTCGCCAGTCGCCCAGCATCACCAACGTTTGGGCTAGATTCAGCTTGTCCTGGTCGAAGTGCTCCTGTCTTATTGTGTAAATGGCGTCGATAAGAGCGTTTCCCTTAGCGTAACTTTTGCCCTGATAGCGGTTGAACCGCACTATATCCTGATCCAGCCGCTCCGATTCTTCCCCGAAACGTGGGACCGGTTCTACTAATCTATGGCTTGCTATGAGGTATTGCGCCTGCAGCAGTCCGTACAGAGGCGGCAGTTGATTGGGTGATGTCTTCCCTTCGCGGGCGATCACATTGTCCCGCGCGCTTTCATAGTAATCCGACATCGCCATTAGCCGCGTATACCCCTCGTCCATCCCCAGCCGGTAGGCCTGGAATTGCCATTTTGCGTGCGCCGCCAGCGCATCGGTTAGTGGTTCGCCACTGGGAAGGGCGCGCAGCTGT
>TARA_R110002072_G_scaffold145025_3_pt1 | contig 13062 bp, 14 predicted proteins | sample TARA_R110002072 | Tara Oceans TARA_R110002072 (sample SAMEA4397118) | marine metagenome | biome: Polar Biome; feature: [SRF] surface water layer (ENVO:00010504); material: water (ENVO:00002006), including particulate matter (ENVO:01000060) such as... | depth 5 m | reverse complement strand
CAAAAAAAGAGAAGAAAACCTTCCACCATAACAATAAAAGAGAAGAAACCCTTCCAACAACAAGTTACCATCAAAAACCCGGTATCTTTTGCCTTTTTTTGCATTGGTTCAGGCACTGGTAACTTAGAATTTATGGGGGACGACGGTTCCGTCGGAAAGCACCACGCCTTTTGTGTATACCTGTCTAAACGTTTTGTCCACGTATTGGGTTTTGATAGTAAAAGCGTCGGTCTGGCTTACGTAGTTGCTTTTCGGGCAGCGGAACTGCATTTGCTTCTGCTTGAAAGTGCCCCCGTCCGACAGCGTTTTAAAATCAGCGTAATTTAATTTTTTGTCGTTCTGGCTGTACCCCTTGCACTTTAAAATTTCAATCTCGTGGGAGGTGCCGTCGACCGTTATGGTTTTGCGTAGAGCGTACTGTTTACACCCCGTAATAATGCCCTCGTCGAAGGACAGGTTGCCGTTTTCGGCCGCCACCAGGGCGTTGAACGCACTGTCCTGCTTGGACTCGTCGTCGGGGTACAGTTTTTCTAGTTTTTTCTGAACGACCTCATCGCACTCGTTTTTCAACGAACCCAGTTCGCTGCCGTCCCCGTCCCACTGGTGCTCTTCCTTGAGGTCGGGGTGGTCGTTGAGGTTGATGTTGCATATGACGCTGTCGGTGTCGCAGTAGTATACCTCGCCTCCCACCGCCCGGATGTCGGTCAGCAACTGGTGCAATTTCAAGCGGCTGTAACTGGCAATGGCGGCTGCCACACCAACGTTGAAGTCCTTGACCTTTAAAGTCTTCAAAACCCTGCAAAACATGGTGCCGTTGTCGTGCTCGTTCATGCTTATCATTTTCTCGCTGTTCAAGTATTCCAAGTAAGCGTCGCTGTCCGCCTCGAATATTTCCACCCCGTCTCGGTCGGATATACGCAAGCCCCAGAAGCCATAGCCGGAGTTGATGATAATTTTCCACGCCTGGGCCATGGCGGGCTTGCCTTCTGCTTTGGCGGTTGCCTTGCGGTTAAAGCCGTCGGCAAAAAATTTGGCCATAAAAGTTGCCTTTTTGAATTTAAGCCCCGTGTCAAACTGGTACTCGTACATGTCGTAGTCAATTTCCTGGCTGAATATGTCCAGTTCTGTCCAGGTGGCAAAAACGGGGAAGGTCAGGCGGTTGTTTTGCAAAACGGCGTGCTTCGGCATTGCATTGGTGTCTTTAGTGCGGGCACGGCACTTGACAAACCCAAAAAAGGCCGGGTCAATTTTATTAGCCCCGTTAAAAGTAACTTCCTCGGGCTCCCCGTACGGAAGGTGCTGGAGGCCACAAAATGGATAAAGGCTCGTAAAATCGTAATAGAACACTCCTTCAATTTTGCCCATTTTAAAGCACTCGACACGACCCCCGAAGTACCCATCCCGAATGAATTCGTCGTGGGCTGTCGACAGGGTGTACACAGGGCGGGCGTGGTTGCCTAAAAACTTGTAGTAGTTCCTGAAAAAGGTCTGCTTGCTCAGGGACGCACCCGTGAAACAGGTGGTCACGTCGATGGCAAGTGCATCGAACACCTCTTTGTTGAACGACAGCATGACCTCCAGCAGACCACGGCAGTCGTGGGATAAATACTTCGGCAGGTCAGGGAAGGTGTGGTAGTTGGTGAGGGTGATGTCGTCGTGGCTGACGGTCTCGGTGAGTTTCTGGTGCTCGACTTTGAGTTCCTTGCACAGTTTTTCCAGACCCATGGGAAGCATTCGCAGGGAATCTTTGAACTTTATTTGGTGGTCGGGGTTGCCGTCCTCCTTTATTTCAAACCCAATCCAGGCGTTGTTCAGTTCAATGCAACTGGTGCCGTTAAGAGCCCAAAACTTGTTGTCCAGCAGAGCGTACTTCATCAACAAATTCACGTCGTACTTGCCGCCGTTGTGGGCGTACATGGTGTACCCGTTAAAATCGCCGCTGCTCAGGAAATCCAGGAACTGCGTCATGCATGATAAGCCCCAAAACTGCTTCTCCACCTGCACCCCGTGGTCGTCCATCCAGGCAATGCCGCAGGCGTACGGCACGTGGACATTGTTGCCGTCCTTGCTGGTCTCAATGTCCCACGCCGCTATCTTGTCGTTGAACGTGTGGGGCTTCTTCCACTTCTGTATCATTATGTCGGTCTCCGTTGTTTCGGGTGCGTCGTCTTTGAACTTGTGGAAGTCAAAATCAGGGAAGGCTTTGACCACGTCTTTTTTGTTTATCAACGCCAGGCAGTGGTTGCCCACCCGCTGCAGTTCGTACAGCGGGGCATCGTTGAAGAAGTATTTCTTGGTCGGGTTCGTTTTGCTGTAGTTGTACGCCACAGGTTCATAGGTCTTGATTTTTTCAAACAGGTTGTTGTACAGCACCATAGGTGTCTTGACGTAGTCGCAAATCACTTGCAGGTCGGAGTCGTCGCCGCCCTTGTCGATGGGTGGCAGCCCGTCTTTCACCCTCTTTTTGTTCAGTTGGTCCTTGAGGTTGCTCGCACTGTCGGCACGCTTCGAGTTGCATTCGGCGGTAACGTCCAAGAGGCAGGGGCTCTTTTTGTAGTTGCGGCACGTGGCAATGGAATGGAACACGCATTGGGTGCGGGCTTTCAAAGGGTCGACGATGTGCCACTTTTCGTGGGCTTGCTTGAGGGAGCGGGTGAAGCCGCACATCTTGCTGCTTTTGATGGTGGAGAAGGTAATCTTGGAGATTTGGAACTCCCCGACGAGGTACGAGGCCGCTTTCGGGATGATGTGGGTACGCATCAAATGGTGCAACGCCGACGTGGGGCTTCGCATGACGTGGGTCGACATGTGCTTGCCCTTGCGGTCTTCGATGTGGAGGCGGTACATGGTGCCATCGGCAACCCTCCGTTTTTTCGTTATCGCCTGGTCTAACTGGCGGCGGATGTTGTCTTTTTGCTTGATTTTTTTGGGCAGGTGCTGTCGGATGACGTGGTTGATTTGCCGCTCGATTTTCTTGCTCATGCCAGGTCCAATGGACAACTGCAACGCCAGCGGCACCGTGTGCACCTTGGCGTTCACCCGCAGGTCGCCCTTTCGCATGGAGGTGTGCTCGGTTCTGTGCGTGTTCAGCACGAGGTGGTGGAGAAGGTGGGGGTTCTTCTGGCGGTGCTTCTTGTACTTCAGCATCTGGACGTGTGCCGTTCGCAGTTTCTGCCGCTCCTTTAGCCAGTGCTCGGTGCTGCTGGTTTTATACTGCTTCTTGTAGGCATCGGGTGCAATTTTCAACTTCTTGCACATGTTCAAGACGCTTTTGTACACCACATTGCGTTTGGGGGGTTTTTTGTTGACGGGGTTCTTGGCTTTGGACGGCATCTTTTCTTGTATATATAGTATGACATACATTTTTTTAAGTGTCTTGCAAACGCATCATCGAGTGGGGTTCGATGAGGGGTTTCTGTTTTTGTTTCTGGAGTCACTGGAGACGGAACAGGCGGGCAAAAGACGACCGCATGTCGTCGATTTGACGGTAGTTTTTGGTGTTGTGGTAGTGCTTCAGGCGTGCCTTTTTGTTGTAGTCCAAATACTGCTGGCGGTTGTTCAAACGGTACTTTGCCTGGGCTCGTTTCATTGCTGGGGAAACCATCTCTCTATTGGTGTAAATAGTGTGACATTTTTTTAGGTGCGTCACGGTTGCGTCGTTAGGACCGGTAGGTGAAAATGTTGTCGCCCCGGGTGTCGAGGGACAGGGTGGCTTGAAACTGACCCCAGACGTTCAGTTCAGTGTCACAGGCACCAGCCCCAGACATGGTGGCGTCGAGGGACGTCACTGAACCGACAGTGTAAACACCTGAATAAACACCGTCTTCATTGTCATAATTGCGAAGCCCCTCCGTGTCAATTTCGTAAAACGCTGTGCCGATGTTGGTTGTCGCACCCTTTCCGGGGCCGCCGTCCACTTGAAAGTTTGCTTTGGTGATGTCGGACAGTTGGGTGAAATCCAACGACTGGCGGGTGCTGCCTCGTATCTCCGCCATGACCTCGGACAAGTTGGACTTGGTGTCGGCTTTGATGCGTTGGGCGGGGATGTTGACGCCGTTCAGTTGAAGCGAATACTCACTGAGATTGCGGGTGCTCCGATTGTTTTCAACATCAATGTCCCGAATAGTGCCGCTTCCGTAATCGTTTTTGTAAAACGCAAAAATCACCCTCGACAGGGAGGCAAACGAGTATCCCAGGTTCACGTTCATGGTGGTGTTTGCTTTTGCAATTTGGGATTTGGCGTTCCTCCAGTCGTCAACGACAACTTCGTACCGACCCCCGACAGAGTCGTCCACTAATTTCGCCGCCGTCGGGTCGAGTTTTACGATTTGGTTCACCATCTCCACGTTTTTGACGGACACTTGAGTTGAAAGAGGCACTGTGCTGGCTCCACTTACAAAGGCTTTTTCTGTGGTGTTCAAAGTGAGTCGAATGATGATGTTGTCACTGCTGAAGAGCGGCAAGTATTTTGAACTGGACATCAAATTGGTCAAGAGCAATCCAAAACAGAAGAAGTTTTGCTGCACGTTGCCTGTAGAAATCGTGTCATCTACCCCAGGGGAGTCAAATGTGAGTATTGCACCACGTTCCACGTTGGTGGTGGTGCCGCCGCCCATGCCGTATTGCACGCTGCCCACGCCCTGTTTGAAATGAGCACCCGATTCGGACGAGATAAAGAGGTTCGTCAATTTAGAGTACTCATCGAGAACACTAATAGTTTGCGCTGCACTGATAATTTCGACTCGCTGGATTAAGCCTCCGTAGACGCCGTTCTGGGGGAGGAACAGTCGGTCAGCGGCTTCTACCTTTGCAGGCACTTTTGCAGTTGCCTCAGAACCATCACTGTTAAGAGTTTGTGCCACCACCCCTGTGACGGAGACGGACGTTTCAATGTTCAGTTTCAAGTAACTGTTGTGGAAGTCCAAAAAATTGCCGTGGGGCATGTTGGGCAACCGAATGTCGATTGTGCTCCCCATTGCGAAAATGGTACCGTTCTGGGGAGGGATTTTGACCCGTTCCATGGTGGCGGAAAGGGCGGGCTGGCGTTTGCTGTTGTAGTTTAACATCGAGGTTCCTGCGGCTGCACTCATGTTTGCTGTGTATGTAAATCTAGACCATATTCTTTTTTGGGGGTTCGTGTTTTTTGTTAAAATTCATTACAAGGAGATGGTTTTTTCGTGCTGCATGTCACGCCCCGTGCCGACGGCATCGTAGTAGGAAAATTTGAGGGTGACTGAACCCGTCAAAATCTTAGTCGCAGTACCACCAGTAGTCACTTTGTTGATTTGAACTTGGTCTTCCGTCAAAAATTCAATGTTGATAAATTGGGGTCTGGCTTGCGTCAACGTCTGTCCGGTGCCTGTGACCAAGTAGGACTGGTTGGTGCTTTTGTAAGCACTTGCAATGGCAGGGTGACCCGCCGAGGAGTAGTGATTGTAACCGTTGTTCAAATAATACAGGCAGACCCCTTTTACGACCCCGTTGGTGCATCCCAACACCCCGCCCGTCACTTCTACTGTGCAAACCTGGCTTCGTTGGTTGGACATGTACGCACTTTGGGGGATGTTCCACTTAAAGTTGCACTTTGTTTCACTGGTGTCCACAATGGCCTCTTCTATGTTCAAACTGACGTAATCGCAAACTTTCAAAACATTGGACTGGTACATTGTCATATGTGTATTCTATAGATAATTTTTACGTGAACAACTCCGAGTGCTGCTCTTTCGCCTTCTTGACCTCCAGCGTGGCACCGTCAAAATCTCCCTTGCTTGCCTTGTGGAACCCCCGTGAGGCAGTGCGGCTGACCGTGCTTGCCTTTCCAGCAAGTGCCCCGCCTTTCGACACCATCCCGCTTCCGGCCGTCAGTGCACCGCCGACCGCCATGGCTGGTGCAAACCCCGTGGCTTCCAGCAGGGCACCCGCCCCTGCCATTTTGCCCGCTATTTTGGGGGCCAGTTTCGACGCACGTCCGAGAACCTTGGACGTTTTTCGCAGCCCGATGGCTGCCCCGTGTGCAAGCCTCGTGCCGAGTTTTTTCATTGATTTGAGACGATGTCCGATTTTCTTGAACATTCCCATGATGATATATATTCTAAAGATATAAATTTATGGGTCGTCCTTCGGTGGTTTCTTGTTCTTGGTGACGGGTGGTTCTTCTGTCTTGTTGTACACGGGGTAGTCCATTAAAAACTTGGTGTTGATGATGTCGTCCCGCTTGCGGTAGAACTCGATTGACAGTGTCAGTGACCACTCCACGTTGTTGAAATTGATGAACTGTCCGTCGTCGTTCTTCAGTTGGATGTTCACGTAATTCAAAGTGTTGTTTAACATGAAGTACTGCGGCTGGTTCGGCTGGTAGAAGATGAACGACGACGGCGAGGTGTCCACGAGCACCTTCGACAGCACGTTAAAGGTTTTGCCAAACGAGTTGACGTTGTTCAGCAGCATGTTGGTCGACTCGATGTAGATGCTCGAGGTGCCGCTGAGGTTTGCACACGCTGCGGAGGTGTACGAGGTGACGGCGGGGGTGGGTGCATCGGTGATGCCGAGTTCCTTCACCATCGTGGTGCTGTTGATGGTGAAAGGGACCAGTGCCCCGTTTCCGTCCACGTTGGAGGTGGTGAAAGTGAATTTGTTCGTCGTGTCGCCGAACGTCATCGAGATGCCGACGCAGGAAGTGCTTGCCGCAAATTTGGCGTTGAAGGCGTCCGCCACGTTGAAGGCGTTGTAGTTGCGGTCGTCCAGTTCAAAGGGTTCGTTGTTGACGGTCAGCGTGGTGTTGCCCAGCGACTGGCTCACGTTGTAAAAACTAAAGGGAATTTCGGCGTCGATGCAACTGACCAGCATCCCAATGTCGCCCCGTTCGGGCTGGATGATTTTGTCGAGGAAAAAGTCGCAGTGGGCATTCTTGTGTGTCTTGTCTTTGATGGCGTCCTTGCTCTGCAAAAATATGTTGAACCCCCCAAAGACGCTGTCGTTGGAACTGTGTGTGGGCATGTGGTTAATTTATACTATAATTCTATATTATAAATCGTCACAGCACCGGACGACCCGTCCTCCAGTACGACCTGCCGTAACTGACGAACAGTTCCGACCCTGCTTGGATTCGTTTCGTGGACACTAGAAACACGGTCGTCTGTCCGTTGCGGGTGCTTGACGTAAATTTCGTGTTGCTGCCCTTGCACTCCTTCTTGCGTTTATTTTCTGCCCTGCAGTCGTTGGCGTACCGTGCAATGCCTGCCTGGGTCGACGAGGCATCGATGACCCTCCCGCCTGGAATGCCAAAGTCGTACGTCGAGATGTTGTCGGGGTCGAACCGTTTCAATTCACCTGTGTACTGTGAGATTCGTGTGTTAGTAGGTATCATTTTGGACGTGTACAGCCCCGTCCCCGCCCCTTCAATGTGGCTTTTTTTCACATACAGGTTGAACAGTTTTTTGGTGTGGACGTTGCAGAATTTGGAGTACATGCAGGTTCGTTTCTTACACCGCACCCCTTTTAGGGTCTGTGCTTCGCATCTGACGCATTCCCTTATAGACATTCTTATACCTAAACCCAACATTTTATACCACGGTCTCTTTCATGGCACTGTCGTCACGGTGGGGGGTGAACTGCAGGTTGCGGGACGACCCTGTGTTGATGGTTTCCAGTTCCAGCCCGTTGTTTTTGCCAAAGCACCTGCTCAAGGTGTGTATTTTCATCTTGTAAATTTTGAAGGCACAGACGACCAGCAGAAGGGCACCCGCAGATTGCAACGAGATGCTGCCGTACTGTGACAATTGTTCAAACGTTGTCATGTTATATAGGACTTTAGATATTTTTATAGCAGGTCTTCCTTGTACCCATTAGCGGCGGGGATGTTGCCTAGAAACTCCATGCATATTGAAATTTCCAGACCCTCGAACAGCGTCGAAGTATCGTTAAAAGTTGGAGGGTATGTCATTGTTGTAGTGTCCAACCGTGTTGTTAAATTTAGGTATTTGGTCGTATTTTCCATGTACACAATCCCACCTGTGTTTATCGTTGATACCTCACCCTCGGACGGCCGTAAATACTCCACCCCTACCGTGCATTGTGGCTCTACATTCGTCGTATTGCCGTTGTATTTATAAACGCTTATTTTTGCACAGTGACGGACAGAAGATGTATTTTGATAAACGAGGTTGGCGTTTAGTTTCCACATGCCAGCGAACGAATTATCAGACAATTGAATTCGTAGTTCGGAAGTGCTTGATTGAAAATTTATAGGACCTTTGACAGTAGGACTTAATGCTGTAAAAACTTCTTTTCCGTATTGGAATATACGAGGAGTGCCTCCAGCCCCTCCAGTAGTATTTATTTTAATTTTGGAAAATCCGCCAAAAGTACCATTCGATGTATCCCACTCACTGCAGGAATACACCGTTGAGTAATTAATAGGTAAAATTGAGGGGTTGGCAAAATATTGGCTCGCTAGTACCTCTTCGCATTGTAGGACATGGTTAGTATTACCTAGTGCATTCACGAAAACCTTAATTTTACTGCTGTCCGTGTTCATAATCTCGTCTGTGGCTTGGTCTTTTAGTAACAACGAATAAGCCTTAGTTTGGACGGGGGTTGATAGGCTAGACAATGTTAAATCGCCCCCTACTGTCAAATCAGTGCCAATAGAGGCATCGCCCGTTACCACCAAATCAGAACCAATTGATGCCTCGCCCGTTACCGCCATGTTACCACCAATAGAGGCATTATTCGTTGTCGTTATTGTTGAAGACGCCAAGGCACCAGACAACACCATATTTGTTGTTGAAAGAACACTAGTCTGTGGAGTGTAGGTTAAACCCCCCTGTTGTACTGCATTGTTACTATCCACTAACAATACATTTACCGGCGAGGAACCGCTGGCGGTTGCTATGCCTGTTAAAATTGTATCGCCCGCCACTGTAAGATTAGTGACTGAGAAATTTGTGACGGTCTGTGTCCCTATGTTCAAGGCTCCAACCGTCAGAGTCCCTGTGACATTCATAGTAGTGGCGGTTACGAGGCCGAGGCATGTGAGCGGAGTGTAAATAGTTGTTTTACTGGTGTCTACAAGCATCAAATTGTTTCCCGAATTACCATCCATGAACATATGACCGCCTACATGCTGGTATCTAGTTCTCGTAGTAGTCCCTGATGCCTCCACATGGTTATATAATGCGATTGAACCGTTCGACGTTCCACTGAATCCCGTTGTCATTATTACGAATAATTTAGAATTTACCTGCGTTGAACCTTGTATTTTGGGTGCCACTAATATGGTGTTAGTGGGGTTGTAAAAGAGGCTATTGCTACGTACGATTTTATAACTTGAGTCTATAGTGCCGTCACCGTCCAGAAAAAGGAGTTTAGAATTATACGCCGTGCCTGATGTATCGTGATTTATTGCTTTTATTATTAATTCATTTGTAGCCGTTACGGTGTCGGCTGTTAAATTAGTAGTGGTTACCGTTGTACCGCCCGTAACGTTACCCGTTACGTTGCCTGTTACGTTGCCTGTCAGATTAGGTACAGATAAGATTTGAGACGACGGGTTGTAATTAAATGAAGCATTAGATAGAATATTACCTTGAGTCCCACCACCCCCTATAAAAGGTATTTTATTGTCACTGGATACTATGTTATTTGGGGCTATTATGTTACATGTCCCCGTTGCTGTCATATTAACGGTTCCTATATTTGTTGCATTGCTCACGCTACCATTTAGGGTACCGCTAAACGTTCCTGCCGTTAACACCTGACTTACTGTGTTATAATTAAAATTCCCCCTACTAACTAAAACGCCAGTGTTCCCACTGTCACCGTCGAGAAAGATTACACGGTTATTAGCATTAGCGGTGGTGTTATTTAGTGCTTTTATGCTCGTTTCGCCTGATGCTGTGATGTCTGTTGCTGTAACATCTCCCGTTAGGTCGCCGTTAAACGTTCCAGTTGTTAATGTGCCCCCACTGCTTGGATTATAATATAAATCTGTGTTTGTTTTGAGAATGCCTGTGTCGGTTCCGCCTTGAATAAATGCTATTTTGTTGTCGGCGGCTGTTGTGTCATTTAGGGCTTTTATAGTTGTAGTGCCGTTGACTGTCAGGTTTTGAACTCCAAAGGTTCCTGTAATGTTCATGTTTCCGATGTCCACAGTGCCTGTGAACGTGGCGTTGTTGCCCGTGAGGTTTGAAAGTGACACCACGTCGGTGCCTGTGACCTTGGTGGCTTTAATTTCCAGCAGCCGTAATTCATTGAGGGTGAGGTTGAGTGAGCCGCTGCCGTTCAGTGATTTAGACATCGTTTATTTATACTATTAAAATATATAAATTTATAGTATAAATGAGTTTTGTTTTAATAATATTCGCCAACCGACAGCGGACGGCGGTTGCCAGCATCCTAAAATTCCGGAAAATGAAGGACATCATCGCCCTTACCAACGGCAGGGTGAACTACTACGACGTGAGACGGAACCAGGGCGTGATGAAGTACGACACCATCAAGTCACTCTTTCAGGTCGTCAAGGTGTAAGTACGACCTTATTTTAAAGACCAGTTCGACGGGCAGCGTTTGCAGACCCATCTTTATTGCCTCGCTTTTGTGAATGATGCCACAAAGCAGCCTGCGGTGTTCCGCTTGCCAAAACTGCAAGGTGCTTTTTTTGTACAGTGTTTTGTATCGTGTTGCGTCCTTGGTCAATGCACAGCACCTCTGGTACACTTGGCTTTTCTTTGTCTTGCCCATCAATTGAACTCTACCAACATTTTTTTCTTCTGAAACTGAACGCCCTTCTTTTGTTCCTTGGTTTGTTTCGCTTCTGCACTGCGGTGCTTTTTGACCTTGTCAATCGAACACTTTTCCAGGATGTCGCACACCTCGTCCTCCAGCAGCGGAAACTTGTCCTTGTAGTAGTGCTTGTCGTAGACCGTTTCGGAAAACTCCAACCTCGACGGGTCGATGGACGGGTGCACCTCCGGCTCGTCTTGTTTTGAGAAGGGCTGGATAAAGTGCGTGAACAGAAAATCCTCGTCAATGGCAAAGGGGATGGGTTGGTGTTCCTCTCCAGCGTCGGTCATTGTATAAATTTACTATAGATTTTATTTTCCCTAAATTAACCAGCGGTTGAAATAAATATCTTTAGAGTAGTATAACCATGCAACACTCCGACGACGAAGAACAAGACCCTGAACCTGTTGAGGAACAACCGCCGCTGGAGGTGGTGGAACTCGAAGAGCCGCCCCTGGTGTCAGAACCTAACGAACTGGAAAAACCTAAAAGGAAACCCCGTAAAAAAATGACAGAGAAACAGAAACAAGCCCTTGCCAAAGGTCGGGAACGTGCCAAACTCAACCAGCAGCGGCGAATGCTGAAAGAACGTGAGGAGAAAATGAAAGCCGAAGGCACGTTGGACGACGTTGAGCCTCTTGAAGAAAAGCCCGACGTGTCGTCCGACGACGAAGAGCCTCAGACCATCATCTACAAACGGAAGAAAAAGAAGAAGAAGAAGAAGAAGCCCCCGAAGATTGTGTACTACTCTGACTCCTCCAGCAGCAGCGACGACGATTCCCCGCAGCCCCAACAACCGCACCATCCTGGCGTAATTTTCCGCTGATAAATATATAGTCCTGTGTTATAAATGTCTGTAATATACTGTTTGATTAGCGAGAGCATGAAACTGTGCTACATTGGCCAAACCAAGTACCCCAAGAACCGCCTTCACGTCCACAACAGCCACCACAAACTGTACCAGCAAGGCAAGTTTCACTACCTGACCAGTTACGACGTGGTGCAGCACCCCGACTGCAAGTTTATGATACTCAAACACGTGCCGCTTCTCGAAAGCCTGCACTCTGCCGAACGTTCGATGATTGATTACATGCGAACACAACAGGAGTATAAAATCGTGAACAAAAAATAATCTTCCCATAATTTAAAATGGATGTTAAGATTGTTGGCGACGACCCTCTGGCGTACAAAAAGGTTGCCATGAATTGCGACCACCGTCTCGACACCGATGCCTCACGGTTCCCCATGGCACTGCAGTCGTTCGTCAGTGGCTTCAATTTGCTTATCAACGGTTCCAGCGGTTCTGGAAAAACAAACCTCTTGGTCTCGCTGCTGAAATCACGACCCGACCACAAGAAGGGGCTTCGAAGGTCGTTCAAGCGTATCTTCGACAACGTCATCATCGTCAGCCCGAGTTTGAAAAGTTTGAAAGACCCGGTGTTCAAAGGGCTGAAGCACAAATACACGCAGTTCACCGACGAGGTGCTGGACGAAATCGTCGCCATCCTCGAAGATGTCGACTCGTCCGACTCCGACTCCGACGAGGCACCTGAAAAAACCAAAACCCTGCTGGTGCTGGACGACTGCGGGTCGTATTTGAAAGGTGCCATCGAGCGGCGGTTCAACCATTTGGTCAAGAACCGACGGCACACCCCCAGCACCCTCTCCATCATCTGCCTGGTGCAGAAGTTCAAAGATGCCAGCACGACCCACCGTGCAAACCTCACACATTTTATCACGTTTAAGCCCCGCAACGAAATGGAAATGACCAGCATCTACGACGAGATGATAGGGCAGCCGAAGAAGTACATGCACGAAATCATGAACGGCATCTTCAACAAACGGTTCAACCACCTGATGGTCGATTTCACCCAGCACCACGGGCAAGGGTTCATGTACTATTCTAATTTCAGACCTATAGAATTTGTGCCAAAATAAATTTGTGTGTTATGTTATACATGGTGTACCAAAAGAAGAAGACCAAAGGCACCAAAAAGACCAAAGGACGGAAGCACCTGACCCAAAAGCAAAAGCAGCACGTCAGCCAGCGGGTGGTGGTCAACGTGTCTGTTCCACAACGGAAACCGCCACGCAAGATGGGGTACAACGCACCCAAGCAAGTCAAGCCCAGCATGACCAGTTTCTACGGCGATGCGTGGCACCTGCAACGCCCCGCTTCGAACGTGTACGACCAGATGTTTCGGGGTCTCAACCCTGTGTCCGAACGAAGCAACAAAAAAGCCCAGTCTTCAGCCTATGAAAGTCTTCAGTCAGGTGTTT
>TARA_R110002072_G_scaffold83383_2_pt1 | contig 13063 bp, 9 predicted proteins | sample TARA_R110002072 | Tara Oceans TARA_R110002072 (sample SAMEA4397118) | marine metagenome | biome: Polar Biome; feature: [SRF] surface water layer (ENVO:00010504); material: water (ENVO:00002006), including particulate matter (ENVO:01000060) such as... | depth 5 m | reverse complement strand
AAAATCAGGAGAAGACTTTGGTGACGCCCTTGAATATCTTAATGAAGCTCAAATAACTGTAATATGTACTGCATTAAAAGTTAATTTAAAAGATATAATAAAATCAGGAGAAGATTTTGGTACTGTTCTTCGATATCTTAATGAAGCTCAAATACTCGCATTATGCACTGCATTCAAAGATAATTTAAAAGTTATAATTAAATCAGAAAAAGATTTTGATGACGCTTTTCGAAATCTTAATGAAGCTCAAAAAACTGTAGTATTAACTGCATTAAAAGATAACTTAAAAAATATAATAAAATCAAAAAAAGAATTTACTTCTGTTTTTAAGTTGTTTAAAAGGTCTCCAAAAATAAAAGATGACTTAGAATTCTCAACAATATATAGCTTATTAGCAAACAAACAATATGATGTAATTGATCTTGATTATAAGTTAAACGATTATAATTTATTTAATTTTCATTTCCTTGGAATAAAGACAAAGATATCTCTGTGCGTAAGTTTATTGAAGGAAATATTAATGAGATAATGACTAAGTCAAAGATGGAAGGAGATCAAGATGCTATTATAGAATCTTTGGGAAAAATTAGGATTAATATAAATATTAATGATGATTCATCACAAGGCAAAAGTTATACCGCGCTGTCACCTTAAGATTCTGGCGTCAATACACTTTGTGTGAGACGGCTATAGTCAAGATCAATTAGGGTTCTCTAAACTTAATTCACCAGCATTATAATTAAAGGCAAATAATTCTGCATATCTACCCCAATTTATAACTGTTTTTAATATTTTCTCAGATTCTTGTTTGCTAAAATATTGCTCAAGTTTATCTAAGATAATATCTTGGCTAATAGCCTTATTTTCAGATTGATCAATTTCTACTCTGATATGTTTTGCAAGAGGAACATAACTTAATAAGTGCTTAGCAAATATTTTTTTCTTTTCCAAAATATCAGCATCAGCAAATTTTTTACCAATTACAGTTGGTTTTACTTTACCTTCTGATACTTGAATAAATCTTAATATTTCTAAGATTTCCAAATTAGGGAATAAATCATCAATACCCAAATGTAAATCATCGGCAAGATCAGGTAGCTCGATAATATTACCTCGTTCAGACTCTGTTGAAGCAATTTCTTCTATTAAGCCCATAAGCTCAGATATTTCCGTATCTGGAAGTCTGTATCCAATAGATATTTCTGTATCTTCTACACTCGCAGTGGTTGGTAGCGAAAATAATGAAGCTTTTTTACGTTTTTCTGTCATATGCATATAGATAGTATCAATTAACTTATCTACTTTAGGATCATCTGTATTCCTTGGGTGAGCAATATTAACAGATAATTCATATTTGATTTTTCCAGGATCAGAATCAAAAATAAAAATTCTATCAGCCATAAGGGCTGCTTCTTCAATATTATGAGTTACTTGAATTATGCCTTTAATTTTAGTTTGTCTCTCAGACCATAAGTCCATAATATCAGTTCTTAAGTTTTCTGATGTTAATACATCTAAAGCAGAGAAAGCTTCATCTAGTAATAATAAATCTGGCTCTACAACAAGAGCTCTTGCTATACCTACACGTTGTCTCATGCCTCCTGAAAGCTCTTTTGGATATGCAGACTCAAAACCATCAAGACCAATAGTATCAATAGCTTTTAGAGCTTTTTTACGCCTTAAAGTAGGTTCGATCCCTAATGCTTCAAGTCCTAGTTCTACATTTTCTAAGACAGTAAGCCAAGGCATTAATGCAAAGCTTTGAAAAACCATTGCTATACCTGGAACTGGAGATTTTACTAAAGAATTTTTAAAAAAATTTTGGCCACAGCATGGATTCATTAATCCTGAAATAATTCTAAGCAGAGTTGATTTTCCCGAGCCAGATTTTCCTAAAAGAGCAATAATTTCACCTTCATACATAGTAAAATTAATGTCATCAAGAACTAATAGGTTGTTATTTAAACCTTTTTTAAATGATTTGCTGATATTTTCTAATTTTAGAAGCCGATTTTTCATTATATTTTACTATTTTCTTTAAATTTGAAGAACTTATGTAATTTTATATTGTCTTATTAAATAATAATATAGTCAATTAATAATTATTTTAAGTAAAATTTAAAGATAATTACTAAAATTCAGGAATAGTTCATCTTAATAGATTATATGTTAATTATGATAAATAAAATTATAATAATAATCGGAAAGAAATTATGTCTAAAGAATTAATTAAAGAAAGCATTCAAGAAAACATAGACTTAAAAGAGACTATGTTAAGTGGATTAGGGGTAGTAGGTTTTGCTTTATTGGCTGCATCAACAGCTGTTCCTGTGATTGCTATAGGAAGTGGGGTGTTACTTGCTGCTGCAAATATCAAAACTTTAGTAGACTCAGGCGAGTTATTGCATGCTGTTTCTAATGCAAGTTTTAATTTAACTCTAGGCCATGTAGAAGGTTTTATAGATGGCCTGATTGCTAATGCAGGACAATGGTTGCCTGCAATCCCATTTTTAGCTGGAACATTTAAGACTGCAGCAAGTTCTTTTTTTATAGCATTTGCACCTTTATTAGGACAAATTATTACGCCACTTTTAGCAGCAATGTTCCTTAAAAATGGAATTCAATTAATTAGAAGTAGCTATAAAGAAGAAAAAGAAATTAACAAAAGGCGTAATGAAATAGATTTACTTGAAAATGAATTAAATGAAGCAAGAAATAAGATGCTTTATAATCAGGGTATTTTTAATCAACAACTAGTAGAAAATCAAAGTAAACTACAAGAATTATGTAATAAAATAACACATATAGAAGAAAAGTTAGAGTTAAAATTAATCGAAATAGAAGAAACAGAAACATTAATAAAGAATATTCAAGACATTACTAATCCTTCTGAGTATCATTTGGCATCTCATCAAGATAAATTAGAAATTCTTAAAGAAGAAGCAGAACAATTAAGGCAAGATAAAATAGATGTAGCATCAGATGAACCAATATTAAACACAATAAATGATTTAATTGAAAAACAAGATAAAACAAAAAGTGAAATTGGTAGATTAGATAAAAATATTGAAGCTATTAATAAAGAAAAAGTCATTCTTTCTAAAAAAAGTGAGTTAGCAAGAAACAAGAGAAATTTAGGTATTGCATGTCTAGGTTTGGCTGCCATAGCAATTGTTGCAATTCCATGTACTTTTTTCTGTCCTGTAGCACTACCTTTTTTATTTGTTGCACTATCAGCAGGAGCTGCTCTTGCTTTTGGATATTATAAAAAAGCTAAAATAGGGAAAATTGAAAAAGAAATAAAAAATTTAGAAGTTGATAATGAAAGCGAAGATGAAGGTGAGGGTGAGATTAAACACGTCAAGTCAGAAGATAAGATTATTAATAAGGATTCTGAAAGTGATGAGGATGGTGAGGGAGATATTGAGCATATAAAACCATATCATCATCACTATTAAAAATAATTTTTTATTAATCAAGCGTTATTGAAAAAATATTTATTACTTATACTATACTGATAAATAATAGGAAAGTTCAATATTGGATATTTTATAGGCATGGATATACCTGAAGCTAAAGAGATTTTAAAACAAAACTCTTTTTGGAAAAATTTTATTAAAGATTATTGGCGTGATTTTGAAGAATATGCCAAAGTTCAAGATTTTAGTGAAAATATTTTAATTCAGAATGATGAATCTGTTAATCGGGTTGTTTATGTAATATTAGCAGGAGATATTGAAGCTTATACCGTTACAAAAGATGATGCGAAATTAATTTCTATATGTAAATTTACTCAAGGAATGACAATTGGTGATGTTCAAGCTATATTTGGTCAATCATGGAGCTTTGGATTAAGAACACTCACTAAAACTAGTGTGTTAGCAATTGATTTAGATTTAATTGAACATACTACTCAAAATTATGAAATGTATGAATTTTTATTTAATATGATACATTCAGAATTAGGGGTGTTAACAGCTGAAATAAATAATCACAGATTGCAACATAATATAAAATTAAAAGAAATCCTACCATTAAAATTCTTTGATAATTTTTTAGATTCTTTATCAAAAGAAGAGTTATATTTTATAAGAAACAATATTAAATTTATCTTTTTTAAAGATAAAACAGAAATATTAACAAAAAACGCGCTAATTGATAATTTTTATTTTATTAAAACAGGGCAAGTTGTAGTTGAGCATAATAATCATAATACTCCAATCCTCTCAGATGATATTATAGGAGATACTGATTTTTTTAACACAGGCTATGCGTCTGAAAATATTAATACTATAACGCCAACACTAGTTTTAAAATTTCAAATTAAAAATTTATTGGTTTCAGATTTAAATGAGCTAAAAAATAAAATATATAAAAAGTTTATTAATAAAGCAAATAAAGAGCTTAAAGATACAAAAAATAACTTCAGTAATTTAGTTAAAGATTATGAAGTTAATTACTCGCATATTAAAAAAATGTCTCTTTTAAGTTTAAAAATGATAATTGTATTGTCTGTTATACATTTATGCTTATATTTTGATAATCACTTACATATTTTTGGCGATTATAAAGTTTTATTACATAAATTTTTATCTTTAGTTGGTATATGCAGTGTCTTTGCAATTATAAAAAAAAATAATCTGAACTTAAAAAGTATAGGTTTTTGCTCTAAAAATAATAAGGCTTACATTGAGTCTATCATAGTTACTGTTGCGTTAATTATTATTTCTTTAGTATGGAATGAGTTAATAATAGAGTTGTTTCAAAATAAGATACAATTGAAATTTATATATCCAGAATTTGTTACCAAGAAAGATTTATATGGAGGTTTTTATTGGTATTATATTTTATTAGCTATGATATATATCGTTATTTATGAAATAATTTTACGTGGTATTTGGCAAAATTGGTTAATGTCATTGTTCAAAGGCAGTTTCTGGGTAAGGGCCTGGAAGTCTATAATAGTTGTAAATATTATAGGTGCTATATTCTACCAGAGTTTATTTTATGAATTTTATTTTATGATGTTAATCTCAGGTTTATTTTTTGGTTATCTCTATGCTAAATATAAAAATCTTTATGCGGTTATTGTCGCTCACATTATTTATGAAATAATTATGGTAACCCAAGTCGGACTAGTAGTATTTTAATTTAAAGCTGCTAAAATTAGCTTTAATATTAAATATATATCTTATTTATTTTTCTAATTAAGTAATTAAATCAAAGAGGAGATAGCTTAATGAGCGTTTTAATAACAAGACAAGCGCCTGATTTTACAGTTCCTGCTGTTTTAGGTTCAGGCGAGTTAGTTGGTGACTACAATTTCTACGAAGCAAAAAAAAATAAGTATGGGATAGTTTTCTTCTATCCATTAGATTTCACATTTGTTTGCCCATCTGAATTAATAGCTTTAGATAAAAGAATGGATAAATTTAAAGAATTAAATGTTGAAGTTACTGCTGTGTCAATTGATTCACAGTTTGCTCATAATGCATGGCGTAATACTGCTATAAAAGACGGAGGTATTGGTCAAGTACAATATACAATGGCAGCTGACGTTACACATAGTATTTGTCAATCTTATGGTATTGAGCACCCAGAAGCAGGAGTTGCACTTAGAGGAGCTTTTTTAGTTGATAAACAAAATGTTGTTAGATCACAGATTGTAAATGACTTACCTTTAGGTCGTGAAATTGATGAATTAGTTCGTTTAGTTGAAGCCTTACAGTTTTTTGAAAAGCACGGTGAAGTATGTCCTGCTGGTTGGAAAAAAGGTGACAAAGGTATGAAAGACACACCTGAAGGTGTTGCTACTTATTTAGCAGAAAATGCAGATAATCTTTAATTTTAATATAAATTAGAAGTTATTCCTTCTTCTTATCTGTAATCAGGTAAGAAGAGGGAAAATATTAAAGGCTTTTACAAAAAATAAGTACATAGTCAGGAAGTAAAGTAAGCAGTAAGGAGTAGTTGTGAAGTACGGTAGTATATTGAAAAAACTTTTTAAAAGTTTTTTAGGGACATTTTTAATTTTTTTTTGTTCAAATCATTTTTTTTATCTAAACGCCAGTTCTGATTCTAATTCTAATTATAATTATAATAATCAAGATGAAATTAATAGCTTAAATGGTAAAGCTGATAGGTTAGAGGCTGAAGTTGAAAAACTAAAAATTGATGTACAAAAATCAAGAGATGTACGACGTTCTAGAATTTCTGGAGTTGTGGCGACAGCTGGATATTTTGGTTTAGGAGCATACTATGATGGTAGTTCTTTAATAGTTTTACAGCCAGAGGTTCATCGAGATTTGGGTGTTTTAAAAGGCGTTCAATCTATGGTAAGGCATGATATTGCTGAATTTGGCTCTGATGCAGTTGATCACATGGTACCCCATATAGCAGTATCTGGATATGTAGAGTCGCAAGCTGAATTTCAAGATATGAATAATAGCTCTATTAGGCTCAATGCTGCTGAATTAGATTTTGCAGGCTGGGTTAGCAAATGGATGACCGGATATACTAATTTTGGTTTTGATGATAGACAAACGCCACTTAGTAATTTTGAAATGTTTTTAGGCTTCATCACAGTTGGTAATTTAGATTATTCAAATTGGTTTATGACAGCAGGACAATTGTATGTACCGTTTGGATATTTTGGAACAGGAATGTCAAAAACAGGACCTATCCCAAAAGCTATAGGAAGAATTAAAGAAAGAGCTGCCAAATTAGCTTACTATAACGAAGCATTAGGCCATACTTTTTATGTTTCTGGAGCTACATATAGAGGTAAATTACAAAATGATGTTTCGCATATGCAAATTGACCAATATGCTACAAGTTTAAAATTAAGAAGAGATTGGAAATATAAAAATATACCAATGCAATATGATTTAACTTTTAGTTACACTAATAATTTAGCAGAAGCTGATTCATTATGGGTTAATTTAAAATATGCAAATAATTTTAAATTACATCATTTTGTACCTGGATCTGAAGCTGCTGGTAAATTTACTATAGGTAAAGTATCTTTTAGAATTGAGTATGTTAATAGTTTAAAAAAATATTCAACTCTTGATTTGATGCAAAATGGTCGCTCTGTTAAGCCAAGAGCTTATGCGTATGAATTAAATTATGATACAACGTTGAGTAACAGGCTATTTTCTCTCAATGCGATATATACTAGTGGGAGTGATACAGCTGTAGCTATACCTGTTAAATCTCAATATGGGGTTAGTGCTACTTGGCATTTATATTCTTATACTTTATTAAGTGCCGAGATTGCAAATCGTAAATTTTATGGAAAAAATACTACGATTTCAGGTGGAGCTTTAGATCCAGCTGCACAAGCTGCATTAATGTCGAGATTTTTTGGTACAAATGATAAAATTGTATCTGCTACTATAGATGTTTATTTTTAAATAATGATGCTATTTTCTCATCCTTCGTTAGATTGCAACGAAGGATTGAGATAAAGGCATTACTTAAAGATGCAAAAGGATTAAAAATTATTATGAAAGAAATTTTATTAACTGGTGATACACCAACTGGTAAATTACATTTAGGTCATTATGTCGGCTCATTAGAAAGCAGGTTAAGATTACAAGATGAATATGATTGTTTTTTCATAATAGCGAATATGCATGCTTTTACAACGAATATAACGAATCCTGAATTAATAAGAAAAAGTGTTTTGGATATAACTTTAGATTATTTATCAGTAGGCTTAGATCCAGATAAAAGTACCATATTTTTACAATCAGAAATTCCAGCAATTGCTGATCTTACTTTTTATTTTTCCATGCTTATATCACATTCTAGATTAATGCGTAATCCAACAATTAAGTCTGAGATTCAAGATAAAGGCTTAGGTGATAAGTACCCCTTTGGATTTTTATTATACCCAATAGGTCAAATAGCTGACATTTTAGCTTTTCGAGCAAATATTGTCCCAGTTGGAGAAGATCAATTACCACATTTAGAATTAGCTAATGAAGTAGTAAGAAAGTTTAATAATTTATATTGTGGAGTTAATTTAACTGAAGATAATCAAGATATAGATTATGTATCACTAGGAGGATTGTTTCCTCATGTAAAACCACTGGTTGGACGAATTAAAAGACTAGTTGGAATAACTGGACCTGATGGTAATGGTAATTTGTTAAAAATGAGTAAATCACTTAATAACTCTATTTTATTAAGCGATGATGCTGATACTGTTAGTAAAAAAATAATGAAAATGTATACAGATCCTAATAGATTAAGAGCAACTGATCCTGGCACAGTTGAAAATAATCCATTATGGATATTTCACGATGCTTTTAATCATGATAAATCTTGGGTTGAGGATGCCAAGGAGCAATACCGAAAAGGTCAAACTGGAGATGTTGTTTGTAAGAAAAAACTAGTAGATGTTATTAATGATTTATTAGAACCAATAAGACAAAAGCGTAAACATTATGAAAATAATGAAGACTTACTAATTAATGTTTTAAAGCAAGGCTCTGATAAAGCTAATGAAGTTGCAGAAAATACACTAAAATCAGTGAAGGAATCTGTAAAACAATTTTATTTTTAATATTTTTTAAACCTAATTAAATTAAATAAAATATTAGAAATATATTAGATTTGGTATAATCTCGACATTAAGCTTCATAAAAAAGTCTATAATATATTATATAAAGGATAATCATTATAGGCTTTTTAAAAATATTTATGACTAGTATAAATGGAATTAACGCAGAAAATATAAATAACTTATTATTAAAAATAAGGCATTTTATATATAAAAATCAAATTGCATCAATTGTTATTGTAACGGCTCTAGTTGCATTAATTGTTTCTGGTTTTTTGTTTACAAATATTAATAGTTATATAGCTATTGATTTTAAAGATGAGAATTTATCTGCTTTTGATTCAGAAAAGCAACTAATCAAATGGCTTGATAAAAATAATTATAAATATAAATTTAATTCTAAGGATAATTTAGTTTATGTTTATTCTGCAGATTACCCAAAAATATATCAAAAATTAAATGATTCCCAAGAGGTATCTACTAATAACAAATTAATTGGTTTTGAATTATTAGATAAAGCTAGAAGTTTTGGTAGTAGTCAGTTTATGGAGTCTATTAGATATAGAAGAGCCTTGGAAGGCGAGCTTGCAAGAACAATATCAGGTATGTCAAATATTAAATCAGCAAGAGTACATCTTGCTATACCTAAAAAAACAGCATTTATTAGAGATATAACGCCGGCATCAGCATCAGTATTTATAAGGACAGAAAAAGAGGATAATTTTGATTCAGATATAGTAGAATCGATTACTAGTTTGATTGCAACTAGTATTACAGGAATGAAAATAGAAAATGTAACAGTAGTAGATCAAAACGGCAACTTATTATCTGAAAATAAGAATTCATCATTACCAATTAAACAAGAAAAATTAAAACATAGGTACCAAGAAAAATTAGTAAAGGAATATTCAGCAGAAATTAACAATGTTTTAATACCATTTTTAGGGAAAAATCATTTTACAGTAACTGTAGATGTCAATTTGAAGTTTATTAATAATAATATTAAACAAGATCAACATTTAGACAATATTATAAATACTAAATATGGTGATTTGAAGATAATTAATATTACCAGTATGATTTTATTGGGAAATAAAGAATTATCTACAAATAATAATATAAATATTAGTCAACCTTATTCTAAACAAGATTTATTAAAAGTAGAAAATTTAATTAAAAGTGTTGTTGCATTTGACCAAAAAAGAGGGGACATGGTATTTGTAGACAATAGTATTTTAAGTAATAAACTAATTAAAAATCCTAATGGAACCATACCAGTTACCAATAATATATCAATAATTAGTTTAGTAATTTTAGCGTTATTATTCGTTTATTTATTTAAGCATAACAAAAGTACAGGTATTAAAAATAAGATAGTTTTAAGTAAGCCAAAAAATAAAGGTAATAATAAGATTAAAGATAAAGATAAAGATAAAGATAAAGATAATAGAGTTAAATCATTGAATGAATTATCAGATGAAGATATATTTTATAAGATAAAAAATACTCATATGCAAGTTCAAATGATTATTTTATCTATATTAGAGCCATATAAAGCTAGTAATGTTTTATTAAAATTTAGAAAAACAAATAAATTAATTATAATTACAAAGTTTTTTATATTAGATAGATTAAATATAGAATCTATTAAAAAAATATATAATGTTATAGAAACTAAATTAGAAATTAAAATTCCAGAAAAATTCAAATTAATAACAAAGTTTGATGGTATAAAAGCAATATCAGGAATTTTATTTTTTGCTGACTTATCTGATAATAATTTATTAAATGAAGTTAAAGAGTATAATTCTAGAATTGCAGAAAAAATCTTTGAAAAATTATTTTATTTTGAAGATTTAATTAATCTTGAAGATTCAGATTGTAAATTATTATTAAAAAATATATCCATGAAAAATTTGCTACACTCTTTAAAAGGCTGTGATCCAGTTATTTTAAATAAATTTATTAATAATTTAGATAAAAATATATCTATTGAATTAAAAGAAAAATTAGACTCATATTCTCCTGTTAAAATATCTGAAGTTGAGTTTGCTCAAAGAGAAATTTTGAAAGAATTTGCAAAGTTAGTCGAACAAAAGAAAGTAGAATTATTTATAAATCTCAATAAAATAGCCAGTTAGGTTTAGTTGTGATAAAAGAAATATAAAAAGTTATTAAGCTTATAAGTAAATCAAATAAGATTTTTTGCAGTTAGTATACTAAGATTAATGTAGTAAAGGTTTTAATAAAAATAAAATTATTATAATTTAATAATATAGCATTAGGGGGAAATAAATATGGCTATTAGGTCAAAATCAGTTAAAGGTAATGAGTTAGTCATTGCAGTGGATGGTAGTTTTGATTTTTCGTGTTTGCAAGAATTTCGAGAAAGTTATGAAAAAAAACAAGCTATTGCAAAAAGCTATGTTGTTGATTTAGATAAAGCTGAATATATTGATAGTTCTGCATTGGGCATGCTTTTAGCATTAAGAGATTATGCAGGGGGAGAGCATGCTGATATAAAAATTATTAATGGCTCTCAAGATATAAGAAATATATTTTTAAAAAGTAAGCTTTGTGAAATGTTTTATATAGAGTAATTGTTGAAGTTATAAATTAAAAATATATATGGTATGATATATTTTTAATTTATAACTTTAAAGTATGTCTAAGCTTAATTTGTTATCATCAGTAAAGAAATTTTTCAAAAAAGATGGTGTTTTAAGTAAAAGTATCACAAATTATAGTTTTCGTGATATTCAATCTAAAATGGCAATAGATATTGCTGAATCTATTAATAATCAAACTGATATTATCATAGAAGCAGGAACTGGGGTTGGTAAAACTTTTGCATATTTGGTTCCAGCTTTATTATCTGATAAAAAAATCATTATTTCTACAGGAACTAAAACATTACAAGATCAGCTTTTTAAAAAAGATCTTCCTGTTATAAATAAACTAATTAGTAACCCTAAAAATGTAGTTCTATTAAAAGGTCGCAGAAATTATCTTTGTAAATATCGTTTGGAGCAAGTTTTAATTGAAGATACCTTTGAAACTAAAGAGCTTGCTAAAGATATTAAGTATATTTTAAATTGGCATGATGAAACTAAAACCGGTGATATTTCTGAAGTTAAAAAAGTTAATGAAAAGTCATTAATTTGGAATAAAGTAACAGTCGGTAAAGATAGTTGCTTAAACAAAGACTGCCCTTATTTTCAAAATTGTTTTGTAATGGATATAAAAAAAAGAGCTCAAAATGCCGATGTTATTATAGTAAATCATCATTTACTTTTATCAGACTGGAAGTTATTAAAGAGCGAAACAGCTTTTTTGCCAAAAGCTGATACTATTATTTTAGATGAGGCACATCAGGTCCCTGATTTAGCATATGATTACTTTGGCGATTATTTTTCAAGTTTAGCTTTAAAAGACTTTTTTAAAGAAATTAAATTTTATATAAAAAATAATACTGTTGATATATTAGGTATTGATAATATAGCTATGACAGTTGAAGCTTATTTAAACAATATATTTAATATTTTAGATGCAGGAAATATTAATAAAAATAATTTACAGATTGTAAAAAAACATGAAAAATTTTATCAAAATTTACTAAATATAAAAATAGAATTAGAAAAACTTAATATTATATTAGATGCTAATAAGGATAAAAATCGAGATATAGAAACTTATTTTTTAAGAGCAACTGATTTTTTATCCGTGATTAAACATTTTATAGTTTATTGTGAAGTTTTTAAATATGATGCATCTAAAATATATTGGTACGAAATTTTTAATAAAAACTTTAGTTTAAATATTACTCCAATAGATATAAGTGTTGAGTATACTGAGATTCTTAATAGATTAAATGTATCTATGATTTATACCTCTGCAACTTTAGCAACAAATCATACTTTTGATTATTTTATCAAAAATTTAGGTTTAAATAATAGAAATGGTTTAAAAACTAGAATTTATGATAGCCCATTTGATTATAAAAAACAGGCAATATTATATTCTCCAAGAGATTTACCTAATCCAGATAATTCTTGTTATATAGAAAAATTAATTGAAAAAATTTTACCAATACTTAAGGAAACAAAAGGTCGGGCATTTTTATTATTCACAAGTTATAAATCATTAAATATAGCTGCAGACATTTTAGAAGATGAACATCCAGAATTTAATTTATTAATTCAAGGACAGATGAATAAATCTGATATATTAAAAAAATTTCGAAGTCTTGATAATTGTTTATTATTAGGAACAAGTAGTTTTTGGGAAGGAGTTGATATTAAAGGGGATGCTTTGCAGTGTGTAGTTATTGATAAATTACCATTTGCATCACCTCAAGATCCTATTACTCAAGGAAAAATAAAATATTTAAGGTCTCAAGGAAAAGATCCTTTTGCTAAGTTACAATGTCCTATGGCAGCGATTGCTTTAAAGCAAGGGGCAGGAAGGTTAATTAGAGACTTTGATGATTATGGT
>TARA_R110002072_G_scaffold110599_3_pt1 | contig 13063 bp, 10 predicted proteins | sample TARA_R110002072 | Tara Oceans TARA_R110002072 (sample SAMEA4397118) | marine metagenome | biome: Polar Biome; feature: [SRF] surface water layer (ENVO:00010504); material: water (ENVO:00002006), including particulate matter (ENVO:01000060) such as... | depth 5 m | reverse complement strand
TAATATTTTGGATTTTTTAATGAAGACCCGGAAAGTGCTACAATGCGCTCTGCATTGAATTTTCCGGTTAATAAAAGCTCCCCTATGATCACTAAATCTTGCGGAGTAATAGTCCAAACGATTTCTCCTTTGTTTATAGGATCGATTTTATTGATGAGGGTTCCTACATTTCCTGAAGGATGTGGTCCGGATATTTTGTGAATGGTAACATCTTGTAAATTCAAAAACTGTGAGGTACTGTTTTTGCCAACACCCACGTGAACTTGTCCATCTGTTAGTTTAGACAGTGCAGTTACTGCGGCTTGCAGTTCTTTCTCTTTTCCGTTTAGGGTAAAATCATAATCTGCTACTAATGGTGCGGTGGCATGAGCAGATATAAAAATTGCCTTTGGTGTTTTGTCAGGACTTGCAATAACATCGTAAGGACGCTGCTTGATAAATGTCCAGCAACCTGATTCCAGTAAGCGACTTTTGATTATTTCAGAAGATGCTGTTACTTCATCAAATTTTCCAAAGTCACGGTAAGTATCCTCTGTATCTGCTGTAATAACAATATGAGTTATGACTCTTTTTGCACCTCTTTTAATTTCAGTCAAAGTACCGCTCACGGGCGAAACAAACCGAATTGCTTCATTCTCACGATGGTAAAAAAGATCGTCACCTGCTTTAAGCTTAGCGCCTTCTTTTACAACCATTTTTGGGGTAATTAAGTGAAAATCTGAGGGTCTGATAACGAAAGTGCGGGACCTTGGAGCATTTGTTAGTGCTTTATCTGACTCACCAACAAGTCGAATGTCAAGCCCCTTTTTGATTCTAATGTCTTTTGACATAGGATTTCAGTGTTTAGTTTTCTGTATATTTATTAAATTGATATAATACCAATTAAAAAGAGTGCAAATTTACAAATTTAAGGACGTATTTCTAAGACTAAAAATAACTAAATTCACTATTTATAATTAGTCTAAATAATAAATGTTTACATTTAAAAAACAAGACCCTAAGTTCAAAAATTGTTTATATTTACCAATCTTTAAAATCAAAAAGCAGGTGCTGATGAAACTTTATTTTTCACTATTTTTTTTGTCATTTTCTATTGTCTCTTTAAGTCAGGTTAAAGAAACGTCACCTCCTCGACATATTAAAACCATTGCATTTCAAGGAAATACACCTCAGGCGCAACTTCCCATTTTAAAATTAGGAGAAGGATTTCAGCTTAGTTTTGATGATATAATTGGTGATGAACGCGATTACTATTATACCATTGACCATTATAATTTTGACTGGACTCCAACAAATCTAGCCAAAGGAGAATATCTCCACGGCTTTGATGATGTGCGCATCGACTTTTATGAAAACTCCTTCAATACATTGCAAATGTATTCACATTATGTATTGAATATTCCAAACAGAGACACCCGAGGCATCACAAAAAGTGGTAATTACCTAATTAGTATTTTTGATGATCGGGGAAATTTGCAGTTTTCAAGAAAATTTATGGTTTATGAAGATGTTGCTAATGTGGGTGTGGAAATCAAACGAACCCGAAACCTGAATTATATAAACACAAAACAAGTTGTTCATTTTACTATAAATTCACAAAGCGGACCTTTAATCAATCCAAATCAAAATGTAAAAACGTTGGTTCTACAAAACAGTAAATTAAGTAATGCCATTTCAGATTTAAAGCCACAATACACCCTTGGTAATGAACTGGTTTATCGCTATGATTTGGAAGCCTCCTTCTGGGGTGGAAATGAATTTTTCAATTTTGACAATAGTGATGTGCGAGGAGCAACCGTAAACATAAGAAGGGTTGAAATGGAAGATACTTTTATCAATTATTTATACACCAATATTTCAAGAAAAGACAGGCCTTATACCTACAATCCCGACATTAATGGAAATTTTGTGGTTCGTAATATTAGAGGTCAAAAATCCAGTATTGATGCAGAATATGTTTGGGTGCATTTTGCACTTCAGTATTATGAGGACCTCAATGATGGAGAGGAAATTCACATCTATGGAAACTTCAATAATTACACTCTGGATGATACTACCCGATTGACATATGACACTAACAACGATGTGTACAGGCTTAAATATTTATTTAAGCAGGGGTTTTATAACTATAAATATGTCATTAAAGATAGGGACGGAAACATAAATCAAGGCGCCATAAGTGGAAATTTTGATGAAACCGAAAATGACTATACGGTTGTTGTTTATTATAGAGATTTGGGAGGCAGATTTGACAGGATTATTGGTGTGGGAGCAAACAATTCTGTAAACATAACTAACAATTAAACACTTTGTAATTGAAAAATAAAATACATACCCATCAATTCAAATGCTGGATAAATTATCTGTCTTTTTAGCAACGATTCTTCCTTCAAAAGAAAAAAGTAAAAACTCTCTTCAATTCAGAGGGGAAAAATGTCTCAATTGTGAACAAGTTCTTAATAAAACTGATAGGTTTTGTCCCAATTGTTCACAGCTCAACTCCACTAAAAAACTTCACTTCAAAGATTTATTTAATGAGTTTTTTGGAAGCTTGTTTGCTTACGATAGTCGTATCATGCTCACATTAAGAGTGCTACTTTTTAAGCCCGGGAAAATGTCTAAAGATTACATTCAGGGCAAAAGGATGCGATATGCCAATCCGTTTCGGTTTTACTTGAGCGTAAGTATTGTGTTTTTTCTACTTAGTGGATTATTGAATAAAATTTCAGAATACACAAGTGAATATTCCGCAGACGAAAACAAGTCTATTAATTCTTCAGGCACATCAAATGTAAAAACACTCAATGACCCTGATACAGCAAAAATTATAAGCGAAGTTTTTAATGAAAGCCAAAATATTGCTGATAGTGTTGAATTGAATTTATCTAAGAAATATGTGCCCTCAGATGATGTTTTGAAAAAGTATCCAGTTGTATATCATTCAGAAAAAGAATTGGACACCATGAACCGCTGGGAACGATTTGGTAAAAAAATTAACATTTACAGTGATTTTTATCTAGAAAACAAAACATTAAGTTCTTCGAAGGCATTAACACAAATAGGCCATGAAAACAATGCCTCAAACCGATGGCTCTTTAAAAAAGTAATTGATTTCAATTTTTTTAAAGATAACCCGGATGTTGCTTATAGTTATTTTATTTCAAAATTACCGATAGTCATATTTCTCTTTATGCCTTTTTTTGCTCTTTTTATTAAACTACTCTATATTAGAAAAAACAGGTTTACATATATGGAACATCTAATTTTTGCTTTTCATGTGCAAAGTTTACTATTTGTTTTTTTAACGATTTCTTTCATTATTGATTATTTTTTAAACACCTCCTTATTTACATCTTTAGCTATGCTTGTATTTTTATTCTATTTATACAAAGCGATGCGGCACTTTTATGAACAAGGGAGATTTAAAACAATCGTTAAATTTATGATTCTAAATACTTTATTTAGTATCTTAGCTACTTTCGCCGCAATAGGATATGCGCTTCTATCATTTTCGGTATATTAAATTATGGTACAACAAGTTACAAAAGGAATAAAAATTTCTGTCGAAACCCATTTTGAAGGTACATTTTATAATAATCATAAAATGCAATATGCCTTTAAGTACCTGATAACTATTGAAAATCAAAGTAAAGACCTTGTCCAACTCACTTCAAGATATTGGAAAATCAAAGATGCACTCAGTTGTAACCAAGTTGTCTATGGTGAAGGTGTTGTGGGCAAAAAGCCGGTCATAAAGCCAGGAGATTCCTATACTTACAATTCCGGCTGTTTATTAGTTTCTCCTTTTGGAGCTATGCGCGGTTACTTTACAATGATTAATTTTACTACAACCAGACGGTTTAAAGTTAAAGTACCCACATTTAGATTAAGCGCTCCTTTTGCAATGAACTAATCATATTTCGATTCTATTACTTTCCCCAGAATTTAAATCTTTATAAGTCATTTTGACTTGATTATTCTTCTTCTCAATTTGTGTTATACTTACGGTTTTGATAAATCCGCGATTCATTTGCAAATCAATTTCCATATTTCCCTCTCCTGCATTGTGATGAAATTCTAGCAAACTTTCTGCACTAGTCACATTGTTTTCTATAAATTCTGAAAGCCACTGTTGACGTTTGGCTTTCATTTCTGGAGAATACAATGGGGAGGAACTCCATATATGATTTCCTAAATTTAATTTTATAAAATGCTTTTTAACTCCATCCCATACCAAACGGTACAATTTTAAAGATGAATTCCAGTCAACTAAAATAATAGTAAAGGGTTCAATATCCATAAAATCAAACTCCTTGATTTTTAAAACAGCATCCTCAGCTGTCAAAAGCTGTTTTACAACCACTCCACGACTCATTCTGTAATAATCTTTTCTTTTGTGAGGCTCAAACCCTCCATTTAGTAAATTAATGACTCTATTTCTATCACTTACCCCAATCCAGGTTCCTCCTGCAACCTGGTCCTTTGGATATACCAACTTTACATTTTCTTCTATGTATTCCTGCGGACTTAAAGTCTTTCTATCAGGTATTTCATCTCTATTTGATGTGAGGATAAAATCGTCATTTCTCTTTGCAATAAATGTTACTGTACACATAGTTTCTATGTCCTAAATTTGCCAAACAACTTACAAAATTTTAGGAAAGAAGTAAAGCCAATTTTTAAGAGACTCTTTAAAAATTTGTAACTTCGCAGTCAATTAAAAATCAAAGTAAAATAGATCAACATGGGAAAAGGATTTTATAAAGTTCCAATCGCAGTAAATGAACCTGTTAAAAGCTATGCGCCGGGTTCCCCCGAAAGGGAAGAGGTTTTAAAAACCTATAAATCAATGTACAACAGCACTGTTGAAGTGCCTTTATATATCAATGGTAAGGAAATCCGCACTGGTAACACCGCCACAATGTCTCCTCCTCATGACCATAAGCATTCTCTAGGAACCTATCATAAAGCAGAAAAAAAACACATTGAAGAAGCCATCTCCACAGCACTTGAAGCCAGAAAGAAATGGGCTAAAATGCCCTGGCAACAACGTGCAGGAATTTTCCTCAGAGCCGCAGAATTGATTGCAGGACCCTATCGTGCTAAAATAAATGCTGCGACTATGCTTGGTCAATCAAAAAATATTTATCAGGCTGAGATTGATGCTGCCTGTGAGTTGATTGACTTTTTAAGGTTCAATGTGCAGTATATGACTGAAATTTATGCCGAGCAGCCCGAGTCAACTTCAGGAGCTTGGAACCGTTTAGAATACCGCCCACTTGAAGGATTTATTTATGCCATCACCCCATTTAACTTTACAGCTATTGCCGGAAACTTACCTGCGAGCGCAGCACTTATGGGCAATGTAGCCATCTGGAAACCCAGTGACAGCCAGGTATATTCTGCAAAAGTGATTATGGATATTTTTAAAGAAGCCGGAGTACCAGATGGTGTGATTAACGTTGTTATGGGTGACCCTGTAATGATTACTGATACCATACTAAGCAGCCCTGATTTTTCAGGATTACACTTTACAGGTTCTACAGATGTATTTAAAATTCTTTGGAAACAAATTGGCAATAACATCAACAATTACAAAACCTATCCACGTATTGTGGGTGAAACTGGTGGTAAAGACTTTATAGTCGCTCACAAATCTTCAGACCCTATTCAAATTGCAACTGCGATTTCAAGAGGAGCTTTTGAATTTCAGGGGCAAAAATGTTCAGCAGCTTCAAGATGTTATATTCCTAAAAGCTTATGGCCTGCTGTTAAAGAACAAGTTATAAAAGATGTAAAATCCTTCAAAATGGGATCGCCTGAGGATATGGGTAATTTCATCACCGCAGTCATTCATGAGGGTTCTTTTGACAAACTGGCTAGCTATATCGACCAGGCAAAAAAAGACAGCAATGCAGAAATTGTTGTAGGGGGAAATTATGACAAATCAAAAGGGTATTTTATTGAACCTACCGTTATTTTAACTGAAGATCCAAAATACACAACAATGTGTACAGAGTTATTTGGACCCGTTGTAACAATTTATGTCTATGAAGATGAAAAATGGGAGGAAACGCTTCATTTGGTTGATGGCACTTCTGAATATGCACTTACAGGAGCTGTATTCAGTGAAGACCGCTATGCGCTTGAAATTGCAGTTGACATCCTTGAAAACGCTGCTGGCAACTTCTATATAAATGATAAACCAACAGGAGCGGTTGTGGGTCAACAGCCTTTTGGTGGTGCACGTGCTTCTGGTACAAATGACAAAGCAGGCTCAAAACTCAATTTGTTGAGGTGGGTTTCTCCAAGAATGGTTAAAGAAACATTTGTAACACCGGTGGATTATCGCTATCCATTTTTAGGAGAGAATTAGACAGCAGACTTTAGATAAAAAAACGCCCTGTGTAAACAAGGCGTTTTTTTTATTGAAATAATAATTTTATCTATTCAAAATTTACACTCTGACCGGCTTTAACGTGCTGGGCATTAAGTGCATTGTTGTTTTCATCAACAACATAAACAGCAACTCCAAAACGAGTAGGGTCATATGAATTTGGTGATTCTGTATAAGCAAATTGTGAAAGATTTACAGCAGAAAATGTTCTGGAATAAATTTCAAAAGCATCTGTTGAAGGGATGGATTCTCCTAAAACATTTGTAGTTAATGAAGCTTCTAATACATCATCATGAACAAAATCCGGTATAGGATTACCCATCTGATAATATGGACTTCCCGGGGTATTGACATAATAATTTGTTTGCGGAAAAATCAGTCCGTTTTGATAGATATAAACAACAAGTTTGTTTGTTGAAGGGATTGTATTTTCTGAAATCAACTTCACCTCTACATTTAGATTGTCCCCATTCAAAGTGGTGTTAATTGCTATACTCAAATTAGTATCTTCTCCGGCATGTGTCAAAGCTAAATCGATAGATGATGATTCATCTTCAGGACTTGGTGCTGTGAGCGTTCTGTTGATTTTGGCTGCCGGATAACCAGACACACCAAACTGATCTGCCAATTGAGCTTCACCGTCAAAAGCCATTACATCATTGTTATGAATTGCTACTACAACCACATCATCAGACTGTTCTTTAAGCAATCTTACCGCATTGGTAACCCTCACACACCAGCCACACCAAGCACCTGTATAGTCTTCATAAACAATTTTTCGTTTTGGTATAAAAACCTCAAAGGTAGATTCATCTGTTTGGCTTAAACCGTCATCATAAACCGCATAAACACTGTAAACACCCGCTATGTCACTCGTAAAGCTAGTGCCTTCAATGAGCGTATCGTCAACATAAAATTCAGCTTCATCGGTGGCATCGGTACCATCAGGGTTTAGTAGTTTAAAGTTGATTGTTTGATTGCGAAGTGCTTTTGATTTGTCAACTGTAAGAAATCTTTCCGTGACTACATTAAACAACAGAGGATTGCTGTTAAATTCCAGATAAGTTGCAGTAAATTCATATTCACCACTTTCTTCAAATGAAAATGAATTTCCTTCAATGGGTACTCCATTCACTGAAATGATGCTTTGAAAAGTATAATCCTCACCGTCATCACCTTCAACCGTAAACTCAAGAGTTTGATCAATACCTATTGTTGAATTTTCAACATTCGCCTTGATGGTGATTGAAGATAATGTATTTGCTCTGTTACCCAGGTAATCTGCACTACAGGCAATAATAAGTAATGAAAATAGTGCTAATAAAAATCCCTTAAATATAAATTTCATTGTTTTGAATTCTAAATTTATTTAACAACAAACTTTAAAGTTGTTGTGTTGCTACCCTCTGAAAATCGAATAAAATAAAGACCGCTGTTTAAATTTGAAGTAGCGATTTTATTTAATCCAGAGTCAAGTTGTCCATTATTGATTAACTGACCATTTAGAGATAGTATTTCAAAATCTAAGCTGTTTAGAGATTCAATATTGAGAAAATCTGACGATATAGTATTCAGTAATGATACACCAAGATTGTTTTCATAGTCTGAAACACTCAAATTTGGGTCAAAACGATATGTAAAGGTAATTGATTCACCTATTTCATTATCATCTGCATCTACCTGGAAAAATTTCCAAACAAAATCCATTGGGTAATTAGTCCCGTCACCTTCATTTTCATTAAAAAATTTATCAAATTCAGCATTTGTACCACCGGCTGGAATGGTTACCGGTCCTCCGGAAACAGGGTAAGTCTCTCCCTCCTGAACATCAAAAATACAAAGTGTAGCAAAACAAAATTGATAAGAACTACCATCTCCATTTGTGATTGATTCTAATTTTATTCTTACAAAAATATCATCTGTTTGAGATTCATTATTGATCCAGAAATATAAGGTTGCATTAGATTCTACAGTAGAATTAAATGCACGAATGTCTCCATCCAAAATGGGCACATCATCATAGTCGGTTACATTAAACTGAGCAAATGTAAATGTTGTGAAAAATAAAAATACAAGTAATAAAGATATCTTTTTCATAATAGTGATTTTAAAAAAAGGGGAGGCCAGAATGACCTCCCCGGGAAAATTTATTTAATAATTAATTTTTGGGTTGAATTGTTTATGCCATCATTCATTTTGACAAGGTATAAACCAGAATTGAGGCCACTTAAATCAAGTTGTTCTCCGTTTGTAACATTTGAAGCATTGAAAACCTGCTTTCCTGTTATGTCAAAAATTGTGATATCCAGATTGGTTTCAGTATCAATATTTAAGACTCCTGATGTTGGGTTTGGATACAAATTCACAAAATTGGAAGACTCAAATCCAATTGTACTTAGGAAATTCATAACGCTGAAAGTAATCTTTTCTTCAGATGAAAAATCGCCTCCTTGAGCTATTACTGTTCCGTCCGGAGTTTTAAGTGAGTATGAACCATTAGCAGAACAATGACCAATTCCATTATTAGAAGAGTCCAATATAGAAAAACTGTAACAATCATCTCCTGTCAAATCTAATATCAATTCAATTAATTCGTTTGTCTGTCCAGTATATGGTCCTCCAGAATGAATGATTTCATCAGCAGAATTTTTAATGTTCCAAGTTGTTTCCTCAGGATTATCGTCAAGTTGGATAGCTAATTCAACTTCATTGATCTCAAAAACTTCTGATGCGTTAAAATCTAACGCAACTTCATTATTTGAGTTGTCATCATCATTTGAAATTGTAACAACGATATTATTAGTCTCGTTTAATTCAAAATTCACAACTGGCAATTCAACTATCGCACTCTCAAGTGTCTCTAAATTTCCATTCCAAGTATAGGTTTGAATGGCTCCTCCGTTTATTGAATATTCAATATCCAAAGAAGTCAAGGAATTAAAACCTAAATTTTGAATACTTACGACAGGGGAAACTTCATCACCACACATATCATTAATATTTTGAATGCTTTTTAGTGCTACGTCATTATCGTTTACAATTAAAATTGGAAAAGTACCGTTTCCTGATGGAATATTTTGTGTGGTTTCAGAAATAAATACTACGATTTCCATATTTTCAAGAACTGCTGGAACGTTATTATAATCTGCAGGAATTGTATATGTTAAGGTTTCACTCACAAAAGATCCTGCTGTAGTTGTATTGATATCTATGCCCCACTGACCTGTTACTAAATGTACCAATCTATGCATATGATTATAGTTGTTACCTTGACCACCACCGGATTGTGGGCCCAATGTATTGTTTTGCAATAAAGCTACATTGAGTTTGTTTGTTGCCTCAGGACTATCACAAGTATAATATGCTTCAACAATTACTTTTAACTCTCTAGTACTTTCATCAATACCAGCTTCAACACTTACGTTGACATAAGAAGATTGAGGAATTGTTTGTACTGATGAAATAGTCCAATTTCCTCTGCCCATAGCGGTGGTTCCCGGAGCTGTCATTTCCCTTCCGGGAAAGTTTTGACGGTTTACAGTACCTGATGGATAACCAAAACCACCACCTGAGTAGGACTGTAATACTATTGCATTTCCAAAGGGGGTTCTGAAATCAGGTTGCCCTGCTCCCGGATTTGAGAATCCGCCTTGATGGATATTGATTACAAAAAAGTCGTCTGGATAGTTATTTTTAATATTATTAGCAATTGCATGACCCTGTGGACAAAAAACGCAATTAATACCAGTAAATTCTTCAAGAATAACTTTTCTGTTTTCTGGTTCTGTACTTACTATTGTTTGGCTAAAAAGCGGAAAAGCCACAAAAAGCAAAGCAACTGGAAAAAGTAATTTTTTTAACATGATTGTAAGTTTTTAAGTTTTTTTGTTAGAATAATTTCCAAATATAATATTTATAAATAAATTAAAGAAAATTTAACATTATTCATTTTGGAATTACAACTTAGATTTCTAAATAAATTATGATTTTATTTAAATTTTAAAATTTATATTGCTAATATTGCCTTTCAAATCTAATACATTTCTAAACTATGAAAGTTCTATTTTCCCTTTTTGTCACCTTCTTTTTTCTGAATTCCTTTGCTCAAAACGAGCTACCTGATATGACCTTAAAAAATCTTGACGGAACTGATGTAAACATTCAGGATATTTCAAAAAACGATCAAATTGTAATCGTTTCGCTATGGGCAACTTGGTGTGTACCCTGCATTAATGAACTTGACGCCATTAGTGAAGTATGGGAGCAATGGAAAGATGAAACCAATGTAAAACTTTATGCAATCTCTGTTGATGATGCCAGAAGCGTAAGAAGAGTGAGACCTATGATTAATGGAAAAAGTTGGGATTATGAATTTTTACTGGACACAAACAATGACTTAAGGAGAGTACTCGGTGCCGCTACAGTTCCTTTAACCATGGTTGTTAAAAACAATAAAATTCTTTACAGACATTCTGGATATACTCCCGGTGCTGAAGATGAGTTGTATGAAAAAGTCGTTAAAAATTCCAAATAAACCCTCGCAAACTAACTAACAAGACTTACTATGAAAAATACATTGGCGGCAATTTTTTGCATATGCTTCACTTATTCTATAATTTCTCAGGATTCAGGAATTTTTTTTGGTGGATTTGAATCAAATTCACAATGGCTTCAAGATGATGAAGGCTTAAATATTCTGGCACCCCAAGAGCGGTTTCGCGCAAACAATTATCTTACTTTAAACTATAATTTAGGAAAATTTACTGCCGGTATTCAATATGAATCCTACCTTCCAGTTCCACTATTGGGCTATGCACCAAATCTTGAAGGAAATGGAATTGGAACTTATTACCTAAATTTCAAACACGAATCTCTCGACATTACGGCAGGATATCTTTATGAGCAATTTGGTAGTGGTTTGATTTTACGATTCTGGGAGGACAGACAATTGGGCTTAAACAATGCTCTAAAAGGCGTAAGAGTTAAATTCTCCCCTACAGACTACCTGCATTTAATGGGCCTTTATGGTGAACAACGCAATGGTTTTGAAACCTCTGCCGGGGTAACTCAAGGAGTTGATGCCATTTTAGACTTAGGTCAAATCCTGGAAGTTGATGATTTATTTTTAGACCTTGCCGGGAGCTATGTTGGCAGATACCAGGATAATCTTGGTAGTTTAAATTTACCCTCTGCTGTTAATGCATATTCAGGAAGAATTGACTTGTTATACAAAAGTTTTACAGCAGGCTTTGAAGCTATCCACAAAGAACCAGACGTTTTGGTCAACGAAGGCATTATCACAAACAACGAAGAACTTTACAAAGGCTCGGCTATTTTGCTAAATTTGGGCTATTCTCAAAGGGGCCTTGGAATCAATGCTGCATTAAGACGCATTGAAAACTTTAGTTTTTATGCAGACCGCTTTGCTGAGGGAAATGAATTTAATCAGGAATTGATTAACTATGTTCCCGGGCTTACAAAACAACACGACTATCAATTAACAAATATCTATGTTTATAACCCTCAGGCTCGTTTGCTTATTACAGAAACACAAACACAAGCCGGTGAAATGGGAGCCCAAATTGATGGGTTTTACACTTTTGAAAAAGACACCCCACTTGGCGGAAAATATGGAACAAAAATAAGTATGAATTTTGCCTATTGGGCAGGCCTTGATGCTGAATTTGATGTGGAAAACAATGGATATAAATCAGAGTTTATTGGCATGGATGGAGATCGCTACTTCAGAGAGTTTTCTACCGAAATAAGAAAAAGATGGACTGAAAATCTAAGCGGAATTTACACATACAACAATGTTATAATTGACAAAGGAATAACAGATGGTAGCCCGCTTGCAATTGATGATATACTTGCAAATATCGCAGTTCTTGAACACACCTACCGCCTTGGCGGTGGAAAAGCATTGCGTTTTGAATTACAACATTTATGGACAGATGATGACCGAAAAAACTGGGCTGCAACTTTACTTGAATACAACTTCTCACCACGTTTGGGAGTTTATGTAACAGACTCCTGGAATTATGGAGGTGAGGATGAAATTCACTACTACAATGTTGGTGGGAGCTACACCAAAGGCAGAACAAGACTTGCTCTAAACTATGGCCGTCAACGAGGCGGTTTGATTTGTGTAGGTGGAGTTTGCAGACTTGTTCCTGAAAATACAGGATTCTCAATGAATCTTGCAGTCTCTTTCTAAATTAAAAATTTTATTTCATAACTAATGTCTGGCATTTAAAGTCAGACATTTTTATTTTAATTGAATTCAAATTTGATATAATATCCTTATATTCGGGTATCTAAAAAAATCAACTTATGAAAAAGCTTTACTTTTTAATTGTTCTTCTCTTTCCACTTTTTACCTCAGCTCAAAATTTGCAGCCTGATTTTTTCAATTCTCTTGACAAATCACAAATCACCTCGGGTATATTGTATGACCGTGTGTATCCAATAGCAGACTTAACTTCTGAAAAAAAATTTGTTACCGGAAACATAATGGCTCAAGCGCTTTCTGAACTCTCCAGAGCAGATTATTTGAAAAGGTTTCCCGACTACAACAACATAAAAGAAATAAAGAAACAGGCCTATTTAAACAATCAAGTGCCACTAAGCATTGTGGTTTCAGAAATTCAAAAAATAAATACTTCT
>TARA_R110002072_G_scaffold49863_31_pt1 | contig 13069 bp, 10 predicted proteins | sample TARA_R110002072 | Tara Oceans TARA_R110002072 (sample SAMEA4397118) | marine metagenome | biome: Polar Biome; feature: [SRF] surface water layer (ENVO:00010504); material: water (ENVO:00002006), including particulate matter (ENVO:01000060) such as... | depth 5 m | reverse complement strand
CGCGGGGTTCCTTGGTGCCAGCCACAACAGACTGGATCGCCGGGGAGCCATCGGAAGCGGCTCCCAAAACCGTCAGCTCGGAGAGATCTTCTTCTTCCGGCTCATCCACTTCGACTTCTTTTTGCAAACCATTGATCAGGGCCTGCTTCAGGTCGTCCTTGTCGATGGTGGCGTCGGCGATTTCACGCAGCGCGACGACCGGGTTCTTATCATGGTCGCGCTCCACGGTCAGTGGCGCGCCTGCTGCAACACCGCGCGCCCGCTTTGCCGCCAACATAACCAATTCAAACCGGTTGGGGACCTTGAGTACGCAATCTTCTACGGTTACGCGCGCCATTGGCGGCCAACTCCCATGCAATAGATAGAAACTTTCAGCGAGAGCGGGAATATAGGACCGCGCGCCGGGATATGCAAGCCAAGAGACAAGCGATCCGCCCACGACCCGCGGCCTGTCTCCGCGGCGCTTGCCCGACCTTTCGGCGACCCGCCGTCCGACAGCCAAAAAACCTGCGCAGAAATCCACGACGCCGCCGATTGATCATCGTCGTCAACGGCTTGGCCTAGAACGGCGCGTTGCCCTCGGCGGCGCGGCCCAAATGGTCGTTGGCTCAAAGCGGCTCCGCCGTTTGATCGGCGGGCAGCGCGGCAATCAGTGTCGCCAGATCTTCCCCGCTTACCGGATGACGCCAATCCGGCAGCAACTCTCGCAAGGGCAACAGCACAAAGGCCCGGTCCTGCAGTCTCGGGTGGGGCAACACCGGCCAATCCCCCGGTTGCCGCCTCACAAGACCGTTGAAATCCAACAGGTCGAGATCCAACACCCGGGCGGCGTTGCGCGCGGCGCGCACCCGCCCCATCTCCGCTTCGACCTGATGCAGACAGGACAAAACCTGGCCGGCGTCCCACTCCGCCGGGGCGTCCAGCAGTGCGACGCCATTAACATACCAAGGTTGATCCGACGGCGGCCAAGCGGCGCTGCGAAAATAGGGCGACACCTTTTGCAGGGGCAGGCCCAACGCCTGTAAACGCTTGAAAGCGACAGAAAATATATTGCGCGGCTCGCCATGGAGCGGGTGGGCCAGGTTGGCGCCAAAAGCGATAATAATCACGAAAATCCACCTAGAACGATCAAAACCTTGCCGAATCACATAAATGATGGCAATTCTGTCCTTTATAGATCGAGAGAGCCTCAATATCGAGAGACCCGGTCTCGCACTGGCCCGCTGAGCATTAGAGCAAAGAGGCCGTACATTTTAAGCTAGGGAAAAACCATGCGCAATTTCTATCCCGAAGAGCGGATCGCACTGTTCATTGACGGGTCCAACCTATATGCGACGGCCCGAGCTCTGGGCTTCGATATCGACTACAAGAAGCTCTATAACCTCTTCGCCAATCAATGCCGCCTGATCCGCGCCTTCTACTATACCGCCCTGGTCGAGGATCAAGAGTACTCCCCCATTCGGCCACTGGTCGATTGGCTGGACTACAACGGCTTCGCCATGGTGACCAAGCCAACCAAGGAATTCACCGATTCCACCGGTCGGCGCAAGATCAAGGGCAACATGGATATCGAGTTGGCCATCGACATGATGGAGATTTCCGACCGGATCGACCACGTGGTGCTGTTCTCCGGCGATGGCGACTTCCGCCGCCTGCTGGAAGCGGTGCAGCGCAAGGGGGTCAGATGCACGGTGATTTCCTCGATTCGCTCCCAGCCGCCGATGATCGCCGACGAACTGCGACGCCAAGCCGACAACTTCATTGACTTGATGGAGCTGCAAAAATTCGTCGGCCGCGCCCAAAGTTCCGATCACCCCCGTCATACCCCGCAGCCCGATGATGAAGAAGAAGAGTATGATGACGAGGACTATGACGACGAAGATGAAGAAGATGATGACTACGATTACGAGCCCGAGGAGGTCTGAGCCGGCGGCGGCCTGAGCGCTGGCGCCCGCCGCCTGTCAAACAGGCGAAGAATCGAAGAGGCGAAGGCGCCGGAGGTTGGCGCGACCCCGCGCCGCTTGGCGACATAAAAGCAACAGGCAGCGCGCGACTGTTCTCCCTGTTGCTTTTTTTGGGCTTGTTGCTTTTTGGGGCTGTTGGGTTTTCCGATCGGCCGCTGTCCCGATCGGGTTGTGGCCGGATAGACGGCTGCGCCCGCACAGGGCCGCCCGATCTCGCGCGTGACCGCCAGAAAAACAAGCGCTTGGCGCTTCAACGCGGCCGTCAAGCGCGCTGTCATAGACTGAGAAGAGGCGGCTTCGCCGCACCCAACCGTTGTCCGGAACATCCCATGACCTACCCGCACCCCATCACGCTGGACGCCAGCGACGCCCCCCTGGACTGCCCGCGCTGTCCGCGTCTGCAGGCCTTCCGCGACGCCAATCGGGCGAAGTTTCCCGACTACTTTAATGCCCCCGTGCCCTCCTTTGGCCCAAGAACCTGCCGGATTCTGGTGCTGGGCCTGGCGCCGGGCCTGAAAGGGGCCAACTGCAGCGGCCGACCCTTTACCGGGGACTGGGCCGGCGATCTGCTCTACGCCACCTTGACAAAATTTGGGCTGGCCCACGGCCGATACGACAGGCGGATTGACGACGGCGTCACGCTGCATGATCTCCGCATTGCCAACGCTGTGCGCTGCGTCCCACCGGAAAACAAACCCACCACGCAGGAAATCAAGACCTGCCAGACGTTCCTGCACGCGGAATTAGCCGGCCTACCCAACCTGAGGGCGGTCCTGGCCCTGGGGACCATCGCCCACGGCGCGCTGCTCACCGCCCGGGGCCTGCGCAAAAGCCACTGCAAGTTCGAGCACGGCAAGATCCACCAACTGCCCGACGGGTTGCTGTTGGCCGACAGCTATCACTGCAGCCGCTACAACACCAATACCGGCCGCCTCACCCCGGACATGTTCGAACGGGTGTTCGAGACTCTTCTGGCCGAACTGGGATAATCCGCCGACAAGCGGCGCGACGCCGGGCGCCTTGCAGCCGGGCCCGGCCCATCAGCGGCGAGCGGGTGGGAGGCGGCGAAACGCGCGAGACTAGCCCTTGTCACGCAGCAGGCGGGCCTTTTGACGGTCCCAGTCGCGCTGCTTGACGTCCTGGCGCTTGTCTTGCTTGCGCTTGCCCTTGGCCAAACCCAGATTCAACTTGGCGATCCCGCGATCGTTAAAGCGAAGCGCCAACGGCACCAACGTGTAGCCGTTGCGGCGCACCAGGCCGAGCAGCCGGGTCAACTCACGTTTATGCAACAGCAGCTTGCGCGGCCGCCTGGGCTCATGCCCGAATCGATTGGCCGGCGCATATTCAGAAAAATGCGCATTGATCAGAAACAGCTCGCCATTTTTCTCAACCGCATAGGCTTCGCCGAGCGAAGCCCGTCCATTGCGCAGGGACTTCACCTCCGACCCCATCAAGATCAAACCGGTCTCGATGTCTTCTTCAATGCTGTACTCGTGGCGCGCCTTACGGTTTTGCGCCACCAGTTGATTTCGACCCAGAACGGCCATGGACGGACCTACCTCTACTTAACCCTTGCGTGACCCGCCGGCCGATCAGTTGATCAAGCCGGCGTGGGACATGGCATCCCGCACTTTGGCTTCGGTCGCCGGCGCCAGCGGCACCATCGGCAGGCGCAGTTCGTTGTTCATTTTGCCCAGCACCGACAGGGCGAACTTCACCGCCTGAGGATTAGGCTCAAGGAACAGGCAGATGTGCAGCGGCATCAACAGATCATTGATCTGCTGAACCCGCGTCCGGTCGCCCGCCTGCCAGGCTTGATGGAATTCGGCGCACAGACGCGGGGCCACATTGGCGGTGACGGAAATCGCGCCATGCCCGCCCATGGCCATGAAGGGCACCGTGGTTTCATCGTTGCCGGTCAACTGGGCAAAATCCGCGCCGCAGGCCTGCCTGGTCAGCCAGGGCCGGACCATGTCGCCGGTGGCGTCCTTCACCCCGACAAACCGCGGCAGGTCGGCCAGACGGGCCATGGTTTCCACCGACATGTCGATCACCGAGCGACCGGGAATGTTGTAGATGACAATCGGAATGTCGGTCGCGTCGTGGATCGCCTGGAAGTGCTGATACAGCCCTTCCTGGTTCGGCTTGTTGTAATAGGGGGTGACCACCAAGGCGCCCGCCGCGCCGGCTTGTTGGGCGTGCGTCGTCAGTTCAATGGCTTCGCTGGTACTGTTGGAGCCGGTCCCCGCGATGACCGGCACCCGCTTGTTCGCCGCTTTGATGCACAGCTCCACCACCCGTTTGTGTTCTTCATGGCTCATGGCTGGGGACTCGCCGGTTGTGCCCACCGGCACCAAGGCGTTGGTTCCCTCGTCAATTTGCCACGCCACGAAGCTGTTGAAAGCTTCCTCGTCAATCGCACCGTTGCTGAACGGTGTGACGAGCGCGGTGATCGAACCCGAAAAAAGTGGCTCGGACATATAATCCTCGTCTGGTTTATTCACTGTTGCAGGAGGTCACTGCGAATCAATGACCCATTCTCCGCCACGACCGGAAAAATCGTCGTACTTTCCAATCAGCAGAACGCGCGACATTAGCCCTCCCCCCTTCACGGAGCAAGGTCTGTCGATTGTTCTCCGACCAACAACCACAAACATCTGCCGATGGCAACCGGCCGCACCGCCCCGCTGCTGGCGAAACGGCCAAAGCGGCCCGGATCGGGCCCGGTCGGCACCGGGATCAAGGGTGGCGCGCGAAAAACGACTGGCTTGCTGTTGCCTTGGCCTGAAACGTCATATTAGGCTCACATTCCAACCGCACCTTTTTCAACCGCATTTTTTCCAACCGCGCCTACCCATCCGACCCGAGTTTGTTTTCGCCCCAGGGGTACCCACATCGTGTTTTCGCGCCCAGGCTCCGCCGCCTATTTAACCCTGCTATCCTGCTGTGTCCTGGTGATTTCGGCCAGCCTTGCCCTCGGACGGTTAACCCCTGCCCTGGCCCAGTTGAGCCAGGCCGATCGGCAGATCTATACGCTGGCGTTCAAAGCGGCCGACCAGAACAAGCTCACCCTGGCCAGCGCGCTGGCGATCCCCGCCAAGGATCGACTGCTGGCCAAGGTGCTGCTGTGGCAGCGCCTGACCCGCCCAGAGTCCGACTTTCCCTTCGCGCAATACCGGGACTTTCTAGCCGACAACCCCCTTTGGCCCGGCCAGCAAGCCTTGGCGCGGGAAGCCGAAAGAGCCCTGCCCGACAACTTGCCGGCCGGGCAGAAGCTCGCCTGGTTCGACGCCCGCCATCCGCGCAGCGGCCGGGGCGCGCTGCTGTATCTGGCGGCGCTGCTGCAGGCCGACCGGGGGCCCGAGGCCAAAGAGAAAATTAAGGACAGTTGGCGGCGAATTGCCCTTTCGAAAAGCCAGGAGGACGAATTCCTGGCCCGCTACGGCGCACAACTGACCCGCGCCGACCATGCCGCCCGCTTGGAGCGCCTGATTCGAAGCAAACAGTCGACCGCGGCGCTGCGCCAGGCGCGCCGCCTGGGCGCGGCGGAAGTAACGCTGACCGACGCCCGCCTTAAGCTGCGCCGCCGCGCCGCCGGGGTTGATCGCGCCATCGCCAAGGTGCCCGCTCAACGGCGCAACGATCCCGGACTGATTTACGCCCGCATTGAATGGCGGCTGGGAAAGAACAAGCTTACCGACGCACTGGCGTTGTTGGATCCGCCGGCGACGGAGATCCGTGACCCGGCCTACTGGTGGGGCTTGCGAAAGCGCGCCGGCCGCATGGCGCTGAATGCCAAAGCCCCCCAGGCCGCCTATCGGCTGGTCAGCGCCCATGGCCTGAACGCGGGGATCGGCTTCGCCGAAGGCGAGTTCCTGGCCGGCTGGTTGGCCCTGCGCCACCTGGATCAGCCAGCCCTGGCTCTATCCCATTTTACCCGCCTCTATGACGGCGTCGCCAGCCCGATCAGCCGCTCACGCGGAGCCTACTGGGCCGGGGAAGCGGCCCTGTCGCTGGGTAAACAGCCGCTGGCGGCCCGCTGGTTTGCCCAGTCGGCGCAATATCAGCAAACCTTCTATGGTCAACTCGCCGCCAATCGACTAACCACCGCGCCGATGACCATTCTGCCCGGCCCGCCCCGGATTTCCCCCAGCCAGGAGGCCGCCTTCCAGCAGCAGGAAATGGTGCAAATCCTCAACCGCCTGGCTCAAATCGGCGCCGACGGCGCGATGAAACCCTTCTTCAGCATGTTGCGAAGCCGTGCGGAAAATGGCGTCGACTTTACCCTCATCGCCCAACTGGCGCGAAAACTCAACCGGCCGAACGAAGCAATTTACACCGCCAAACGCGCCGCTTTTCTGGGAATTCGGCTGCCGGAAAGTCTTCACCCCGCGCCGTCGCCGCTGATCGCGGCCCTCAACGCCGCACAGCGCCCGGAATCGGCCTTGGTGCTGTCGCTGATCCGCCAGGAAAGCGCCTTCGACAGCGCCGCCATCAGCCATGCCGGCGCCCGGGGGCTGATGCAGATCATGCCCGCCACCGCCAAACAGGTCGCCCGGCGGGAAAAGCTTACCTATTCCAAGGCCGCCCTCACCACCGATGACGCATACAATCTGTCGTTGGGCCAAAGCTACCTGGCGCGGCTGCTGGACGACTACCAGGGCTATCTGCCTTTGGCTTTGGCCGCCTATAACGCCGGGCCGGGACGCGCCAAGGCCTGGATCAGCCAGTATGGCGATCCCCGCGACCCGAAAGTCGATCCGATTGATTGGATCGAATCCATTCCCTTTTCCGAAACCCGCAACTATGTCCAGCGGATCATGGAATCGCTGGCCGTCTACAACGCCCGGCTGGATCTGCCCTCGCCCAGCCTGGCCTCCCGTCTCGGTTACGCGCCACAGTGGGAAAAGCAGGTGACGCTCGCCCGTCTCGCCCCCCAGGCCGATGGCGCGCCGCCGGCGCGCGACCAAGCCAGCCACCCGGGACCAAACCACCCGGGACCCGATCATTCGACGCCAGATCATCCGCTACAAACCGCGCAGGGGTCGCCCCACCACCCGCCGACCCCACACGACAAACACTAGCGGCGGATTCACCACAGGCGCGCAACGCGTCTTTTCCAATCGATCACACTCGATCTACGCCAGCCGTACCGTCTTCTTCCAACAGCCCCGCATAATTTCAACGGACTGTGAGTTGCCCCCCTTCGTCAACCATCGCTAAGCTGGACGCCATGACAAAAACCGCTTTCCCCAAGATCAAGGCCTGTGTGTTTGACGCCTATGGCACACTGTTCGATGTTCACTCCGCCGCCGAGCGCGCCCGCGACGTGCTGGGCGACCAGGCCCCAGCCCTTTCCGCTCTCTGGCGCCAGAAGCAGCTGGAGTACACCTGGCTGCGCAGCCTAATGGGCAAACACGAAGATTTCTGGAAGGTCACCGCGCAGGCGCTGGATTTCGCATTGGCCGCCCATAACCACGATGACCCGGCGTTAAAGAATCGTTTGATGGACTTCTATTTGTCGCTCTCGGCCTACCCGGATGTGGCGCCAACCCTGACCCGGCTGCGCGCCGGCGGCCTGCAGACGGCGATCCTGTCCAATGGTGAGCCGCGAATGCTGCAAGCCGCCGTGGACTCAGCGAAGATCGACGCGCTGCTCGACCAGGTGCTCTCCGTCGAGGACGCGGGCGTCTACAAGCCGGACAATCGGGTTTATCAGCTGGCGGTGGATCGGCTCGGCGTTTTGCCCGAGGAAATCGCGTTCGTGTCCACCAACTGTTGGGACGCCATTGGCGCTGCCCACTTTGGTTTCAACGTCGCTTGGATGAACCGGTTCGGCGTCCAAATGGACCGACTGGGAATCGAGCCGCAACGCTTGATCTCTGGACTTGACGAACTCCCGGAGCTGGTGGGGCTCTAGCGGCGGATCGGCTTAAATCGACCGACTTGGCGGTCCGGCTTGAACCGCGACTCCGCCGCTGGTCGGCCCAGTGAAGGGGGATCCGCCACAGAGAAAAAGCACCACGCGTTTCTTGCTTGGTCGATCACCCCCTAGACGGCGCAAGGCGCTTTGAGGTAGCAAAGCGCTCCCTTTGTCTTCTCCTGGAAGCCCAGCCATGACCGCGCCCCTGACCGACCAACAACTCAAGCTTCCCACCTTTGCCGACGTTGAGGCGGCGGCCCGGCGTTTACAGGGCCAAGCGGTGCGCACGCCGCTGTTGGAATCGGCGGCGCTGAACAAGAGCTTGGGGGCGCGGGTTTTGATCAAGCCGGAAACCCTGCAGCGCACCGGCTCGTTTAAGTTTCGCGGCGCCTACAACCGTATCAGCCAGATTTCCGAGGCCGAAAAATCGCGTGGCGTGCTGGCCTATTCATCGGGAAATCATGCCCAGGGCGTGGCCGCGGCGGCCGAACTTTGCGGTCTCAAGGCCACCATCATCATGCCCGCCGATACACCCGCCATCAAAGTCGACAACACCCGTGGCTATGGCGCGGAGGTGGTGTTCTACGACCGCTACAGCGAAGACCGCGAAACGGTGGCGGCGCAACTTCTCGCCGCCACCAACGCCATCCTGGTTCCGCCTTTCGATGACCCGGACATCATTGCCGGGCAAGGCACCTGCGGCCTGGAAATCGCGCAGCAAGCCGCCGAGCTTGGCGCGGAGATCAATGAACTGTTGATCAATTGCGGCGGCGGCGGCCTGACCGCCGGCACGGCCCTGGCAATGCGCCAACTGTCCCCCAACACCAAGATCAGCTTGGTGGAGCCGCAGGATTTTGACGACACGGCGCGCTCACTACGGGCCGGCAAGCGCCTGCCCGTCGCCCCCCAGGCCCGCTCCTTTTGCGACGCGCTGCTGTCGCCACAGCCCGGAGTTCTGACCTTTGCCATCGTGCAAAACTTGGTCAGCGGCGGCTATGGCGTCTCCGACGCGGAGGTGGAAGAGGCAATGTCCTACGCCTTCAAAACCCTGAAGTTGGTGGTCGAGCCCGGCGGCGCGGTTTGCTTGGCGGCGCTGTTGAGCGGCAAGCTGGCGACCGAAGGCCGAACCCTGGCCCTGACGCTCTCCGGCGGCAACGTCGACCCGGCCCTGTTCGCGGCGGTGCTGAAAAAAACCGAACGCGAACGGGGGCCTGGCGACAGATAAGAAACGCTTGGCGCTTCGGCGCCGCCGTTAAATAGCGTCATCGCTGAACAGCGAGCGCTCGACAGCGACAGCCGGCCCAAACCGGCCAACCGACGCCAGGTCTTTCGCCTGCGGCCCGGCAGTTAATCGCCGACCGCCGATTTCTTTTCCGCCGGGTTTTCCACGCGCGCCAACCGATCGATGCGCTTGGCGGCGCTTTTGTCCTGTCCCTTGCCGGCGACGAGAAGCTCGCGAGAGTTCCCGGCCGAATTTTCGACAGGGTTCTTGCCGGGATTTTCGCTAGGCGTTTCGGTCAGCTTTTCCGTCAGCTTTTCGGTGGCCGTCTTGGTGGCGATCGTGGCGGCGGAATCCGCCAACTGCTGCTCGCTTTCCACCTCTTTGCGGCGACAGAGCCCATGGATGAAAGCGCCTGATTCAATTTCCAGGGCTTCATGCACCACGTCACCGACCACCTTGGATGTGACCGTCAGCACCACGTTCTTGGCTTGAATCTGGCCTTCCACCCGTCCACAGACCCGCACGCGGTCGGCGACGATGGAGCCAACCACCTTGGCATTTTCGCCCACCGTGAGCGAACGGCTTTTGACATCGCCGTAGACCTGGCCGTCGATCTGGATGTCGCCGATAGATTCCAAGTCGCCCTTGAGAATCAAGTCGACGGAGATAATCGACGGGACGCCGGTCGGCTGCGGTTTCCGCCCCCCGCCGTCGGTTTCGGCTTGGCTGTTAGATGCGGCCTTCTTTTTTGATTTCCTGAACATTTTGACCTGCCTTTAGAAACTTCCGTGGGTTTCGAGCCTTGTCTTTAAAGCGAATTTCGTAGTGTACGTGAGGCCCGGTGCTGCGGCCGGAGGAACCGAGCAATCCGATAAGCTCATTGGCCGCGACCTGCTGGCCCTGCTTGACCAGAATTTTGTTCAAATGGGCATAGCGGGTTACCAGGCCATAGCCGTGATCAATCGAAATCACCCGGCCATATCCGGTCTTCCAGCCGGCGAAAATCACCTTGCCCGCCGAAGCGACCTTCACCTTCGTCTTTAGTTTTCCCGCAATATCCAGGCCGCCATGCAGCGCCTTGCGGCCGTTCAAGGGATCCCGCCGATAGCCGTAGCCGCTGGAGATCCAATTCTCGCCGGCGACCGGGTTGACCAGCGGCAAGGAGCGAACCAGCTTCATCAGCTGTTCCCAGCGGCTGACGTCTGCCTCGAGCCGCGCGACGGAGGAACGCCAGTCAGCGTCCAATTCGCTATCCTCCTCAAGCGGCAAAAGCGGCATAAAGGGCCCGCCTTGGGCGCCCTGGGCCGACTGCTCCTGCGCCAAATACTGTTCCGGCTTCAAACCGGTCTTGGCGATGGATCCCTGCAAGGCGACGGTGCTGTCCTGAGTTCGAGCCCGCAGGGTCGCCAACACTGTACGCTGCGCGTTGCGCTGCTTGCGCAAGCGTTCATGCACGCCGGTCAGCCGCAACTGCAGAAGATCGCGTTGACTCCGCAAGGCATCGACCTCGGCGCGACTTTCCGAAAGTGACTTTTGGCGCCGCGCCTGGCCCTCGACAAGATCGGCTTGGCGCGCCTGACTCGCGATTTTTTCCTGCTGCAAGCCGGCAACGTCCCGGCGCAGCGCCCGCTTCTCCAACTCCAGGCGCGCGCGCGCCTGGGCACCGGTTCGGTCTTCTTCGCGCGCCGCGTTCAAGGCCAGCAGCAGGGAATTTTCGGTTTTTCCCGCCCGGTCCAGGCGTTCGCTCAACTGCTGAATTTCGGCCTGCAGCAGACGCCCTTGCTGATCCAGGCGGTCACGTTGCTTGACCGTCTGCTGCAGAACGCTTTCGCGCTGGGAAAGCTGGTCGCGAACCTCGGCGGCGCGCCGGGCCTCGGCGACCCGCGCCAACCGCGCCTCGGCTTGCTGGCTTTCCAACTGGTTCTTGCGCGCACTCAAGCGCTCGACCTCGCTTTCCGACTGGGCCAGAGCCGTTTCGGCCTGCGCGACTTGCTGCGCCAAAACCTGACGTTCGCGGTCAAAATCGCGGATCTTGCGTTGGGCGAGCGACAGTCTCTCGCCCAGTAATTCCCGCGCCTGGGCGACTTCGACATTCTCGGTCTCGCTGCGGTCAAGGCTGCTTTTCATCGCCGCCACCTGGCCATGCAGCGCCGAATTGCGTTGGGCGATCATTTCCAGCTTTCCGCCAAAACGCGCCAGCCGCCGACGCATGCCGTCACGGGCGACAATCGCCCGGGCGCGCGCTTCGGCGTTTTCTTCCAGCCGACTGGTCAGCGGGCTTGAATCCCGCGACTTTTCCTGGCCTTCCACCAGCCCAAGCAACAGCACTTGCGTTGCTTCCAAGTCTTCGGCAATCCGTGAAAACTCCGACTGATAGCCGTCGACCTCGGCCATCAAATCATAGAATCGTTTCTCGCTCTGGTGGATTTCCTGCAACCGGGCGGTCAACGCCTCGCGCTGCTGAAAGTAGCCGACGGAACTGAACAGACCCCAGAAGATCACCAAAACCGCAGCAAAGGCGGCGCACTTTTGAAGTCGGGAAGACAGCGGCAGACAGACCACACGATCATTGCCACGCAACAACAGTTCCCTCGGGGCGAAAAAATTCGCCCATCCTGCTTTCACCGCCGCAAACATGCTTTCTAGAACCCCAACTTTTTCCACTCGCTATTCGAGCCGACAACCCCGCAACTGTAATGCAGTGCAAACTATAGCAGGCGACAGTGAAGAAGTCTGGTCCACAGTTGAAAAATTCGGAACCCATAATTTCCCGCGCGCCGATCCGCCGGGACGTTGTTCATGACGCCAGGCGCAAGGCGACCGGTGATCCAACCCAGCTTTGCCTGCTGGTTCACCCGAATTTTGCGCCCCCAGTTACCTGAACCGCAAAAGCTTTTCCTTTTGCGCCACGGCTTGGGATAGGGTGACCTCAGCCGGATCCGCCCCAACCACCCGACGACGTAAATCAACCGCGCAAGGGGATACCGCTGAGCATGTCAGACGAGAAACCACCCAAAACAGCCGCGACAAATGACCGCAGAACAGCCGGCAAACGACCGGCTGACCCTGGCTTTTCAGATCCCCACTTTTCGGATCCGATGGCGCGGCCGCGCTATACCGGGCTGCCCAGCTTCATGCGCGCCCCCTATCAAGAGGACTTGGCGGGAGTTGATATCGGCCTGATCGGCATTCCCTTTGACGGCGGGGTCACCAACCGCACCGGCGCGCGCCACGGACCGCGTGAGATCCGCAATCAATCCAGCATGATGCGCAAGATTAACCAGGCCAACGGCATTAATCCCTATGCGCTCTGCCGGGTCGCCGACATCGGCGACGCCTGGATTCAACGGCCTTTTGAATTGGCGGGCGCATTGCAGGAAATTCAAACCTTTTTTGATGCGGTCCACGACGCCGGCATCACCCCGCTGTCGGCCGGCGGCGACCACTCGGTTACGCTGGCGATTTTCCGCGCCATCGCCAGGAATCGGCCCGTCGGGATGATCCACTTTGACGCCCATTGCGACACCGGCGACGACTACATGGGATCAAAATTCCATCACGGCGCGCCCTTTCGCCGCGCCGTGGAGGAGGGATTGCTGGACCCCAAGCGCACCGTGCAAATCGGCATTCGCGGCGGCGTCAATGACCGGGATGTGTGGAAGTTCAGCCACGATAGCGGCATGCGGGTGGTCTATATGGACGAGTTCTATGACCGAGGCCCGCGTGACGTCATTGCCGAGGCCCGCAAGCTCGTGGGCGACGACCACCCCACCTACATTTCCTTTGACGTCGACGGCCTGGATCCGGTCTACGCGCCCGGCACCGGCACCCCCGAGGTCGGCGGCCTCACCACCTTGGAGGCCCAAATCATGCTGCGGTCGCTGCAGGGACTGAATTTGATCGGCGGCGACGTTGTCGAGGTGGCGCCGCCTTTCGACCCCAGCGGCAACACCGCGTTGG
>TARA_R110002072_G_scaffold1533_2_pt1 | contig 13077 bp, 8 predicted proteins | sample TARA_R110002072 | Tara Oceans TARA_R110002072 (sample SAMEA4397118) | marine metagenome | biome: Polar Biome; feature: [SRF] surface water layer (ENVO:00010504); material: water (ENVO:00002006), including particulate matter (ENVO:01000060) such as... | depth 5 m | reverse complement strand
GCATCGGGTTGCGGTCACCACGGGAATTTTCGTTGTACTCCTTAAACACCCAGTTACGATCACGCTGCGACTCGCCTTTGAGTAGGGGCAAAAAGCTGCGCCCCTGTAAGCTTTTGGGAGTATCGGCACCAATACTGTCAAGTAGAGTCGGCAGGATATCGACGGCAGACACCATGTGCTGTGCATCAATAGCGTTGGCTTTCGTCACGCCCGGCCAGCGGACAATGAGAGGTGTACGCGTACTGTGGTGATAGAGCTGAGTTTTCGCAAAAGGAAAAGCCATACCGTGATCTGAAAGGAAAAGGGTGAGGGTGTTGTCAGCTTCACCAGACTTCTCAAGCGCGTGCAGCACCTGTCCCACTGCATCATCAGCGCGCCGCACCGAAGAGTAGTAGTGGGCCAATTCCTGGCGGACAACCGGGTCATCTACAAGATAACCGGGAACTGCGACCTCCTCTGCCGTGTAGACGCGCGAAGGAACAAAAAGATCATCAATAGGCTCACCGTTTTTATCCAAACCAAAATAGGGCCTATGAGGATCCGCGATATTGATCAGTATACAAAAAGGTTTACCCGCTGCTTTGGCACTGCGAATCCCCTCGGCAGTGGCAATACCATAGGACCCTGCATCTTTTTTGTCGTACTTGGCACCCTTGGGCACATTGTCCAGCACCAGGTCCCATGGATAAGGCGTATACGGTGTCGAATCCTTGAGTTTGTGGCGAATTGCAGTGAAGTAGCCCGCTTGTTTTGCCAGATCGGCAAGGGTCGGATAGTCCGGCGCCCTGTTCTGGAAAAATCCTTCTACTCTATTACTGTGCGGATAGCGCCCTGACCACATAACATTGCGAGATGGCATGCAGTTGGCCACCTGAACATGGGCATATTCAAAGCGCAAACCGTCTTGCGCAAGTTGGTCGATATTGGGCGTAATTTCGGCTACATCAGATCCGAATATGCCTACAGAGTCGGCATTCATATCATCAACCGTAATTAGCAAGAGGTTCGGCTTTTCGGACGCGCCCATCGCGACGCCGCACCAACCAAACCAGGCCAAAATAACTATGGAAGAAAACCAACGAGACATATCAATCACCTTTGAATGATAGGGCTACCATAGTACGTCAACCCATTTTTTCCAAGCCTGAAAAAAAACACTATGTGAACCCCATCGCAATGGAATCGACTGTGGAAGAACGGGGCGAGCTCTGCTAGTGTTCACTCTCACTATTAATCTTCTATAATTTTTGCGGTGGCGCGAGAAAAGCTCTATGTCATCCTATCTTTTTGTTCTCTGCCCACCCTACAGTGGCTCTACGCTGTTATGGAAATTAATCTCGACTTCCAACAATGTGTCAGCACTCCCCTCAGAAGGCCAATCGCTACCGGAGCTAAAAACTTTGATGCGGGGCAAGCCCTGGGATGCCGCACAGGTGCTTCCCTGGCCGAAAATTAAGTCTGTGTGGGAAACTTACTGGGATACGGGCAAGCCTGTACTGCTGGAAAAAAGTCCGCCAAATTTGATTCGTGTGGATGATATTCTGGCCCACTTTCAGCCGGTCAAATTCATTGTCATGGTCAGAAACCCCTACGCTCATGCTGAGGGTCTCATAAGGCGTAATGAGATGAAGCTGAAACGTGCTGCAAATTTTTCCATGATGTGCCTGCGTACACAGATGGCCAATGTTCGAAAACTTGACGACGTACTGGTTCTGACTTACGAATCCCTGGTTGAAAATCCGGTTAAGGCCTGTCAACAACTTGCCGCGTTCATACCCCACCTGGACGATATGGACCCTACAGCAAGCTTTGAAGTGCACTCTATAGACGGCACGCTCGAGCGTCCTATTACCGATTTGAACGCCAAGAAAATTGCCAGCCTCGATGCCGACACAATCGCTGCCATGAACGAAGTGTTTGTCCAACATGAGCAGACTTTTGAAGACTGGGGTTACACGTTAATGGTTCCAGATTCAGCATAAGTCACGCAAATTTTGCCGTGCTCTGGGTGGATACCGTCGGCTGTGTATGACGCTCATCGCAAATAGCTGTGTACTCACGCGCCCAAAGGGCCTCGTTATAGTCTGAGAGAAATACCATGGTAGCAAGCAGTCAGAACCAGCAATTTCAACTCGCCGCCAGGCCGCAGGGCGAAATCAAATCAACGGATTTTCAGTTAGTCGATATGCCCATGCCTGTTCCCGGAGCGGGTGAGGTTCTGGTCGAGGTCCAATACCTCACCGCAGAACCTGCCATGAAGGGCTGGATGGAAGCGCGCGTGGATTATGTAGCGCCAATAGAAATCGGCGATGTCATGCGCGGCCAAGGGGCCGGCATAGTTCTGCAGTCGGATCATCCCGACTATCCCGAGGGCACCCTGGTATCCGGGCACTTCGGTTGGCGCCGCTATCTTGTCAGCGATGGTCGCTCCATTCCCTTGCGGAAAATCCCCGCGGGAGTTCCATCCACCACCGCACTCAATGTACTTGGTATAACGGGGCTCACCGCATGGTTTGGCATGCTGGATATCGGCATGCCGCAGCCGGGTAACACAGTGCTTGTATCAGGTGCCGCCGGCGCTACCGGTTCTGTAGCGGGACAACTGGCCCGTATCGCCGGCGCGCGAGTCATTGGTATTGCTGGCGGCCAGAAAAAGTGTGCGTGGCTAGTGTCCGAGCTTGGCTTTGAAGCCGCTATTGACTATAAATCTGAAGACACATCGGCACGTGTTGCACAGTTGTGCCCCAATGGGCTGGATGTGTACTTTGATAATGTGGGCGGAGAGATACTGGACGTAGCCCTGAACAATCTTGCAGACCGGGCGCGTGTCGTATTGTGCGGCGGCATTTCTCGCTACAACGAAAGCGGATCAATTGCCGGACCGGCGAATTACTTTAATCTCGTTTACAGGCGGGCGCGCATGGAAGGATTCATCGTGCTCGATTACGCATCGCGTTTTTCAGAGGCGATCTCAGGCTTGACCGAATATCTGGATAGCGGCGAGCTGCATCATCGCGAAACTGTCTTGCAAGGTTTCGAACAATTACCTCAGGCATTGATGGATTTGTTTCGTGGCAGCAATATGGGCAAGCAGCTGGTCGCCGTGAATCCTTGAGTCACCCTTATGAGCATCATCAACTACAGCGCTACGCAACGCCTACTGACCCTTGCCCGGGGGCATCCTTACGACAGGGAAGCTTTTCACACCCTCTTTGACGGCCTGGATGAATTCGATGTCTGTCACGCGGAGCACCCGGTGGCACAACGTTTTCTTGGACCGCAGGCCGCGCAGGATTTTGATGCTATCGTCTGCTATGACATGCCGGGGGTTGATTTTACTGCTGCCGATGCGCCCCGACTATTAAGCCCCGACCCTGCGTTTACAGAAAGTTATCTCGCTATGCTGGAAGCAGGTATTGGTATGGTGTTTATGCATCACTCCATCGCGGCCTGGCCCGCATGGCCTGAGTACGCAGAGATTGTCGGCGGGCGATTTCACTATCGTCCCGCCCAATTGCGCGGTCAGTCATGGCCAGATTCAGGCTATCGCCATCAGGTGACGCATACAGTGAGCAAAGTTAGCTCGCATCCCGTAACGGTAGGTATCCCCGCGCACTTTGAGATCACTGATGAAGTCTATCTGTGCCCTATTTTCGAAGACGATGTAATACCCCTGCTACGCAGTGATTATCAATTTGAGCCAGACAACTTTTATTCAGCAACCAAAGCGGTTGCAGGTGAAATGAACTCCCGCGGCGGCTGGACTCACCCCAAGGGCTCCAATCTGGTGGGCTGGGTCAAGCGCTGTGGTAACAGCCCTATCGTCTATTTGCAGGGTGGAGATGACGCCCAAGCGATGGCTAACCAGCATTTCAAGCGCCTCATATATAACGCCGTCAAATGGGTGAGCAGTACTGAGGCCCGAGACTGGGCGAAGTCTGGCGGCGGTCGATAAAGTCTAATGGAGATCAATCAAGGCACCTCTCATTGAGAGTGTGTGGCGTAATCCACGATCCGGTAAGTAACGACATCGCCTGACTTAAAAACATTGCGAAGTGGTTTCACACCAACAACTTTTCGCGCGCAGAAGAATTTGCTGTGAACTTTTTCACAGTCTGCATTCTTTAATTGACCCTGCGGCCGATGAAGCGCATTATCCGCGCGCCTTAGGGTATACCAAATTTTTCAATACTTACGAGAACACAATGACCACCTTAATCCATCTACAGACTAGTAAATACGCGCGCCACGGCTCGATTGCCGTGATGCCGGTCTGTCTTTGGACAGACCGCGTGGTTTTAGGAAGCACTTGAAGTAAATACACTTTAAAAAAGGCCTCCGAGAATCCTGATTTCGGAGGCCTTTTTTTATTCTCACAAGAAAGCACCTCCACTTTTCAGGGTCCCGGAACAACAAGGGACCAGAACAGTGAACAGGTCACTACACAACAATATTCGAACCCTCTACCTGCTGGGATTTTTCAACAGCTTTATGGTGGTGAACCCTGTCTTCGTGCCGTTGTTGCAGGGCTATGGCCTGTCCATGAATCAGGTACTACAAACGCAGGCCCTGTTTGCACTGACTATCGCTTTGTTTGAAGTGCCTTCAGGGTACATTGCCGACATGTGGGGCCGACGCCGCGCAATCGTAATGGGCTCTGTGTTCTATGCGGGTGGCTTTCTCTGCCTGTTGGGCGCCGATAGCTTTGCTGAGTTCCTGGTTTACGAGTTCGTGCTGGGTCTGGGCTTCAGTCTTATTTCAGGCGCCGATCTGGCGCTGCTGTACGACACGGAAGTGTATCTGCAGAAACGTGGTCTGCCGCATGGTGTGGGGCCAGGTAAATCTCTCAGCCGCCTGATTTCTATTGAGGCAGCCGCCTCCGGTATCGCCGGGATCGCCGCCAGCATCCTGTTGCTGTGGTCGCTGGAGACGGTGGTTGCAGTGCAGGCGTTTCTCGGGCTGATGCCGCTGATCTTGGCGTTTGCACTGGTAGAGGTACCCCGGCCTGCCACCGAGGTCAGCCACCGCAACAACGCTCGCACCATTGTGGAATTGCTGCTGTTTGGCAAACCCGTTGTGCTGTGGACGGCCTTCGCCATTGCCGTATTTGGGCTGCTGGCAGTGTATATATTCTGGATCTACCAGAAGTACTGGGAGTTACAGGGTATACCCATAGGCTGGAATGGCTACATCTGGGCAGCTTTTGCGCTCACCGTCAGTGTCGCAGCGCGCTATGCCAGTGCACTGGAACAGCGCCTGGGTACGGCGCGCATATTGTGCCTGATTGGAGCCCTGCCGTTACTGGGGCTGCTTGGCATGGCATTGGGGGCGGGCTGGATCGGTGTGATTTTCGGCTTTGCTGTGCAGTTGTCCCGGGGGCTCAGCATGAGCTTGTTCTACGAGGGGTTAAACCGGCGTGTCCCGGGCGATTTCCGCGCCACGGTGAATTCGTTGGTAAGCCTTGGCGTGAGAGCTGTTTTTATCGTCACTGGGCCAGCCTTGGGTTATGCGCTGGATAGCATCGGTGTGAATACCCTGTTGCTACTGCTAGTGGCGATCTTTACTCCCCTGATCGCAGTGGTGCTGATCCCACTGGTGATTCGCATCTCACGCGAGGACGTCCCCTGCGACTCTCAGGTCGTTCCCGCCAACTAGGCCGGAACCCTTCGGCGCTGCCTGTGTCTGACATTAGAGTGGGCAGCGCCATTTTTATTACTTAAACTGTCTTCCGCCTGATCAAGACCTGGGCTTGCTACACTCATGAACGCCTGCAAAAGCGCAGGCGCTATTTCACCTTACCCATCGAGGACACACTGTTGAACATTCAGCCGCTAGCAATCGTACTTGCCGGATTACTTTGGGTTACCACTAGCGGTGCCGAAACACCCGAGCCTACGAAGATCACGATGTCCACGGCAGTAGATGGTTGGGACTTCAATCTCTCTGCTACTAAACTGACCGAGCTTTGCGACAAAACAATAGCCGAGGCCAGGATCGCTTTTACCGCCATCGAGCAGGACGAGACACAGGCCACACTACAGCGGGTATACGGTGCATATGATGCGATGAGTATTAATCTGCAGGCAATTCAGCAGGTCTGGTATGTGAGCGCCGTTCACCCCGACCTGAAAATACAGGCCGCAGCTGAAGAATGTATCAACCAGATTTCAGACTTTAGCGCAGCGATTGAATTATCCCCACAGTTTTATCAACGCGTTGCCTCCATCGACTTACAAAACGCCAGTGACCCGGAGCGTTTGATGGTTGAAAAAAAGCTGATCGCGTTCCGTAAAGCGGGCGTGGATCAGGATCAGGCAGTGCGCGACAAGGTGCAGGCATTGATGGCCGAAATTACAGAGCTCGGTAATGCGTTTGACAAAAATATTCGCACCGACAAACGCACGGTTGACGCCACACCAGATCAATTAGCCGGGCTGCCACAGGACTACCTCGATGCCCATCCGGCTAATGAAAAAGGCATCGTCAGTATTTCCACTGATTACCCCGACTACTTCCCTGTACTAAAATACGGCACCAATGATGACCTTCGTCGCCAGCTGTTTGTAGCCGCGAAAAGTATTGCCACACCCGCTAACAGCGCAATTCTGAAAACCCTGATCGCCAAACGCCATGAACTGGCGATCTTGCTCAACTATGACAGCTATGCCGCACTGGCCATGGATGGCCTGATGGCGACTTCACCGCAGACCGTCGATACATTTCTCAAAGAGTTAGGTGCGGCCGTGAAGACTCCCGCCGCAAAAGATATGGAGACACTTCTTACTCGCCTGCGCCAGATCGACCCTAAAGCACTCCAAGTTGAAGCGTGGCAGGTCGATTATTTATCCAATCTACTGCAGCAGGAAGTATTCGCCCTGGACGCCAGGAAAATACGCACTTACTTCCCATTCGATAAAGTTCAGACTGGCATTTTCCAACTCACTGAAACTATGTTCGGGGTTGAGATCGTTCCATGGCAGACCGAAACCTGGCATCCGGATGTCACTGCCTGGGAGATTCGTGAACAAGGAAAGCCTCTCGGTCGCTTCTACCTCGATATGCACCCGCGCGAAAACAAATATCGACACGCCGCGCACTGGACTCTCCGTACGGGCCTCAAAGATGGCCAGCTACCCATGTCGGGTATGGCCATGAATTTTCCCGAGGGCCTTATGGAGCACAGGCAAGTAGAAACGTTTCTGCATGAGTTTGGTCACCTGCTGCACAATATGTTTTCCGGCACACAACGCTGGCTGGACATCTCTGGCATGACTATGGAGCGGGATTTTGTCGAAGCGCCCTCACAAATGCTGGAAGATTGGGCTTGGGACTACGACACACTGCGCGAATTTGCCATTAACGATAAGGGGCAGCCGATTTCTGAGGAGCTGGTTGGCAGGATGAACTCGGCGCGGCATTTTGGAGAGGCCGCAAAAACTGCCGGGCAGCTTTTTTACGCCAATTTGTCGCTAAACTACTACAACCGCGATCCCGACAGTTTCCAATTGTTGCCCCTTCTCATAGAGCTACAGGCCCAGTATTCACCCTTTCCCTACGCGGAAGGCACGCATTTTTACAATAACTTTGGCCACCTTAACGGCTATTCCTCAAACTACTATATCTACCAGTGGTCACAGGCGATTGCGGTGGATCTTCTCAGCCGATTCAGCGATGGACTGCGCAACCCGGCGATAGCGCAAGCCTACCGGGAGAAGGTCCTGGCACCGGCGGGGAGCAAACCCGCCTCAGAGCTGGTGAAGGATTTCCTGGGCAGGCCATTTACGCTCTCGACCTATATCACCTATCTGGACGAATTAAACTAAACTTAGTACAGCAGTTAGGCTGGGTTACATGGGTCATTGACGTCAGTTTCTATGCCCGTATGCTGAACGCCGTAACGCCACCCCCGACGAGATTCAGACCATGCAACAGTTATCCGGACAAGATGCCATGTTCCTGCACGCAGAGCTGGATGGCCTGCCGCAACACATTGGCAGTGTGAGCATCTACGATCAGTCCACCGTGCCCGACGGCAAAGTTCGATTTAAAGAAATCCTGGCCATGCTGGAGAGTCGCGCGCATCTATCACCCATATTCCGACGTAGACTGGCCTTCGTTCCCTACAATCTCGGGCGACCGTACTGGGCGGAGGATCCCGACTTTGATATGGAGTACCACGTACGCCACATCGCCCTGCCTAAACCCGGCGACTGGCGTCAGCTATGCATATTGTCTGCCCGCATACACTCCCAACCGCTGCGGCGAGACAAACCCATGTGGGAAATATACGTGATCGAAGGTCTAAACAACCTGGAAGGGTATCCGCCCAATTGTTTCGCGCTGCTAATGAAGGTGCATCACTGCGCTATGGACGGCGCCACAGGCACACAGTTTATGAATATCGTGCATGACATCACCCCTAAAAATCGCGACGTGGGCAGAGCACCACCGTGGATCGTGGAGCGACCTTCCATGCCCAGAATGTTAGGACAAGCTTATGTGGACGCGTGGCGCAAACCGGGACAAGTCGCAGGTATACTGAAGGAAGCCGGGCCTACTTTTATGCGCTTGCGCAAAGGCCGACAGCAGAAGCACTTCCACAATATTGAAGACAAACCGAAAACCCGCTTTCAGGGAAAAATTTCTCGGCATCGCGTGGTGGAGGCGTGTAAATTTGATTTCGAGGTGATACGGGCCATTAAGAACACTCAGCCCGGCACCACCGTCAACGATGTGATGTTAACCATTGTGGCCGGAGGACTGCGCAAGTACCTTCAAAGCAAAGGCGAACTCCCTGCGCAATCTCTCGTCACCGGATGTCCTATTGATGTGCGCTCTGTAAAGGAGCGCTCCGCCGGTGGCAATATGGTGGGATTTATGAATGTGGCGCTGCGCACTGACATCGTCAATCCGAGCGAACGGCTCGTCGCCGTGCACGCGGAAGCGCAGTCCGCAAAGGCTTATGCCGAAGCGTTGGGACCTCGATTCGCAGTAGACCTTACCGATGTAATGCCAGGGAATGTGTTGTCACTGGCATTACGTACAGCCAGCGCAACTGGAATGGCTGAAGCCAGTGTGGTGTTCAATACCATCGTGACCAATGTGCCCGGGCCGCCGGTTCAGCTGTACATGTGCGGCGCCGCTCTGGTGGACTCCATCAGTCTGGGACCTTTAATGCCCAACGTGGGCCTGTTCCATATTGTGTACAGTACCGTGCAGGACAAAAAAGGAACGATTAATCTATCGTTTTCCGCCTGTCGCAGTATGCTGCCCGACCCTGGATTCTATGCACAATGCCTGCAAGAGTCCCATGATGAGCTGCGCGATGCAGCACTATCACCAGTGAAAAAACGCAAAAAAACGAAGACCCAGTAAAACCAGTGGAAGGCGGACAGGCTATTACAGCCAGCGCTGCATTAGCTGATACACGTTCACCCTGGCCTTCAGCCGGCTGGCCAACAGGAACATGCCGCCCACTTTGCGATGAAAGTAGATGGCCTCGGCAGGCGGCGACTTCCAGGCTTCCTTGAAGTCAAGAACCTCCTCACCCAGTTTGGACATATTACTCGCGATTTTAGAGCGGGAAAAATCATAGGCAACGTCCTCGCACACCGGCTCCATCGCCAACATGAGAAACTCCAATACCATTTGCCGGTAAGGGCTGCCTGGCTCCCCAAGGGCATAACCCAGTCGCTCTGCGGCACCGGCGAGTTGATCCATATCGCCATCAATAGCGGCCTGTGCGAGCTTGCGGTACTGATTGACAAAGCTGGCCTTGAATCGCCGGGTCGCTCCAAAATCCAGTAATACGATTTCACCCGTATTAGGTCGATATTGGTAGTTGGCAAAATTGGGGTCGGTTTGTACCAGCTTCAGCTCAAAAAATTCCAGCAACATTAACTCAAGCAGTGCGGACATCACTCGGTCTCGCTCCGCCTGGGACGCAGTCACAAGTGTATCGATGGAACTGCCACTCACATACGTCATCGCCAGCACATTGCGGTGGGTGAGCTCTGGCAGCGCTTCAGGCAACACAAAGCGCTTATCGTTACGCAGTAACTTCCCAAATTCCTGTAAGTACTTCGCCTCCTTTAGATAGTCTGCCTCACCCTTGAGTTGAAGCTTGGCATCCTCCAGAAGGGGCTTTATATCAAGTTCTGCAGGCAACAAGCCGGGCAATCGCAGCAGCGTGGCGATATTGTCAACATCGCTGTCGATACTGTCCGCAACTCCGGGATACTGTACTTTCAATACAATCTCCCTGCCGTCGGGGGAAATTGTTTTGTGCACCTGGCCGATGGAGGCCGCTGCCAGCGGTTCCATTTTAAACCCGTAGAACAAGGTCTCCCAATCGGGGCCGTAAGCTTCCTGCATTACCTGCTGCAACTGCGCCGGCGGCATATGCTTTGCGTCTTCGCGCAGGCGGGCCAGAATATCGGTCAACTCCCGGGGCAGGAACTCACCTGCATCCATAGAGAGGATCTGTCCTACCTTCATTGCGGCACCGCGCATGGTAGATAACTGCTCAGCCACTCGGCGTGCATTCCCCGGCGTTAGCAACATATCCCGTGCGCTGGGACGTTTTCCGTCGCGTAACTGCCGCGTCCCTTCCGCTAACATACCCCCGGCAACACCACCTGCCATGCGCGCCATTCGCGCCAGGCGACCCGCGCGCGAAGTCGGAATAGCCCGGGACTTGTCGTGCTTGTCCTGATGTTTATCCTTTCGCGGCACGTTGTTCCCTTTCCCGCCAGCGTCGGGCATGCAATTCAACCATGTCGTAGGCGTTGAATTCTGCTTCCAGTGCCGCGATGAAATTAAAGACTCCGGAAAGCTTACGCGCAATCAAGGCAAAGTCTCGTGAGGGCGTCGTAAAGTGTCGACTTGTCGCAGACAGAGCCGCCTGCTTTCCCACCCGGCGCATAAGACGGGACTGGGCCCAACAATACTCGCCTTTAGCATTGAGATACTCACGGGGCAAATGCGCCGGGGGCCGTAACGGCTCGAGCAGATGCAGGCAAAAGTCTGCAAATAATTTTCGTCCTGCATCACTGGCGTCTTCACGCAGGCAACCCAGTCCAATCAAGCCGTCTATCAGACGCGGGACATCTTGCTGCAGGCCCGCCTCAATCGTGTTGCGCAGGTGAAAAAGAAACTCATCGGAGCAATCCAACACAGACCCAAAATCCAGCAGTACCAATTCATCGTGCGCTACTTTTTTACGGCGATCTTCCAATCGCAACAGGTAGTTGCCGAAATTGGGATCCGTTTGCAACAATCCCCAGTCGTAGAGCTCGAGGAAGAACAGTTCCAGCATCCCTTTGGCCAGAGAGTTGCGGCGCTCGAGGGATAGCCTGGCCACATCGGGTTCAACCACCGAAAAACCCTGAATGTATTCCATCGCTAACACCCTATCGGTGCAGTATTCTCGGTGCAATCGCGGCACATGATAGCTGACGTTTGTAGCTTGGGATCTCTGGACAAGTCCCGCCATTCGTTCGGTGAAATCAGCCTCGCGCGGGTAATCAATCTCGTTGTGCAAGTGAACACGCATAGATTCAAGCCAATCATCCAGTTCCCGGCCAGCCTTCACCCAACGCGCCAGCAGCAACATCCGTACCACCGCATCAAAGTCCGAATCAATAACCTGCGCCAGCCCCGGGTACTGAATCTTCAAGCATATCCACTCGCCGGTGGTGCGAATTTTGGCTAGGTGGATCTGTGCAAGAGAGGCCGCGGCGATCGCCTGCGGATCGATATCGAGTTCGGGATAAAGGGCACCGAGGCTGTCGCGCACCGAGGTCTCCAGCGCGTCCCAGTGGAGTGGTTCGGTCTGGTCAGAAAGATCGCGCAACGCTTCTACCAGAACAGCTGGCAGGAACTGCTCCCCGAACAGGGCCAGCATCTGGCCGATCTTGATGTATGTGCCCTTGAGCTTGCCTAACTCAGAAACGAAGAGCCGCGCCTCGCGCCGCGCAAACTCAGAATCTGCATCATCGGGGCCACGACCCATGACTCGCTGCACAACGCCGTCAACCGCCAGAGCGCTACCGGCTCGTATACCGGCCAGAGAGGCTGTGAGAGTACGTGGAAGAGTACTCGTTTTAAGACCGCGACGCTTTTTAGACATGACTCCCCGTGGGGCTGGAAATTTCGGGGGCAGTATATACGATTGCTATGCAGTCTGGCAGTAGGAATCAACTTAACATCTGCGCGCGCCCACCAACCGTTTTAATCGAGCAATAGCGCCGCCAACCGCTTGCGATGGTGCTGAGCGTCGCCGAATTGCTGCTGACTCCACTGAGCCCGGCGAATATAAAGCTGGGCGTCACATTCATAGGTGAAGCCCATGCCACCGTGGAACTGGACGGCCCGGTCACCGGCATACAACAGCGTCTCAACCGCATGGGCCTTGGCCATACGGCAGGCGATTTCTGCGTCCGCATCTACCACCCCATCTTCCAGCAGGGTAGCAGCGTGGTAGATAAACGAGCGGGACGAATCCGTCGCGGTGAGAATATCGACGGTGGGGTGTTTTAGCGCCTGATAGGAACCAATCAGTTTGCCAAACTGTTTACGGGTCTTGAGGTATTCGACGATGGTATCGAGGCAGGCAGCAGATGCACCGGTGGCCTCTGCTGCAACCAGAAGCGCACCCAGTAAGCGGGTATCTCCCAGCGCTGCAGCCACTTTCGGCCCGGTAATCAGATTGTTTTCGTCTACCATCACGCCGCTGAAATCTACATTCGCCGAACGCTTGGTCTGATCAATGAGCGTATTGGGGCATATTGCACCGTCATTAAGTTGATCAGCCCGCACGATAGCGAGTGCCACCGCGCCTTGGTGCACGACAGACACAACTACCACACTGGCAACGGATGCATCAGGAACAAATTTCTTGCTACCGTGCAGGATTCGCTCCTCGTCCAGCAGAAGGGATACGGTCTCATCCCCCCAATCGCTATTGTCGAGCAGCGCCACAGTTGCCGGGGAGCCGCCTGCAATCGCTGGCAGCAGTCGGTCGGTTTGCTCACTATTTCCGGCTTTGAGCAGTAGCTGCGCTGCCAGAGCACTGCT
>TARA_R110002072_G_scaffold201_1_pt1 | contig 13111 bp, 14 predicted proteins | sample TARA_R110002072 | Tara Oceans TARA_R110002072 (sample SAMEA4397118) | marine metagenome | biome: Polar Biome; feature: [SRF] surface water layer (ENVO:00010504); material: water (ENVO:00002006), including particulate matter (ENVO:01000060) such as... | depth 5 m | reverse complement strand
AGCCCCAACAACTACATTGGTGAAGTTAAAAGTATGTGATGCTCCTGTTGTCATTGTAAACACATCGCCTAAAGCTGTATTTACTGCAACTGCTGCTCCTGAGGTTAGTGGTACAGTTGCCGTATATTCTACTCCTAATTCAACATTTGTAACAATGTTATCATTAAGCATTGCTTCAGTTACAAAGTTAGTTCCATAAACCTCGTTGAAGTTTAGATTTAATTTATTAAAGGCAGTCCTTAGTTCGTCTCCCGTACCATCGTTTGCTGTACTACCAATATTTACTGTTTGTTTAGCCATTTTATTTTATTTAAAGTTGTGTTGCATCTGCTGTATATAATGTCGAGTCTGCTCGTATGTTTGTGTTGTCTGCCGTTAGTCCTAATAAACCTGCCCAACAAGTCGGTGCTGAAAAATCAGGGATAGCATCAGTAGTATTAGGAGTATCTCCAAAATTAGTTGTACAATAGATTTTACCCCAGTTAATGTTATTTGCCATACTTATACAATACTTTATTGCCTGTTTTGTTATTTAATGCTCTTAAATACCTATCTAATTTTATAAGGTTTTCTTTTTTTGTTTTATATTTTTTCTTCAAAGTACCCATCCACTAAAATTTGCTTGCCTATCAGGAAACACATCATCATTATTATTAGAATTATACTCTGGATATTTAGAATTATTAAAGCTCAGATGGTCTATTAATCTTGTTGTATAGTATTGTGCTGTGTCCCTTTCTTTTTCCATTAAAAAATCAACTTCATCTTTTGAAGCGTTATCTGCGTTTTCAGATGATTGCCTGTATATTCCTTTGTTTGCGATTGTGTATGCTGCAAAAGGCAAGTATTCTACCATCGACCAATGAATTAATGCAGGAGCTACCCAGTCATTTACTAATGCTAAATAATCCCCTGTTAGATTACCTGCTATTATCTTTGCTTGAATAGCTTCGAATAAATCAGTACCTAAAAATCCTTGTGCGTGTTTGTCTTGTGCAATTTTTACATATTGAATAAACTTATCTGTATCGACACCGCCAGACATTGAAGTAAATTTTACTATATTTTTTCTACCTATTAATAGTGCTTCTGCCATTATTGAAATCTTTTATTAGTTGGTAAAAACCCCTGATAAGGCATATCTTTAGGCTTCATAGAAACCTCTTTTTCATTTACAGGGTTAAATCCTTCTTTTCTTGCTTTACCTGTCGATATATTTGGGGCTAGGTTTTTTAAATTGCCCTCAGTTTTCCCTTTAAAAGTTTGGCGCAACCATTTGTGGTTACAGTCTCCTCCGCCCTTATATTTCCAAATAGAATAAGTGGCAGAATTACCTTTAGGCCCCCATCCTTTATTTACAGGTCTATCACCCATTTTAATAATATCTTCTTTTCTGTAGAGTTTATTAGAGCCTACCATTAATTTACAAAAGGCTCTACTATTACTTGATGTTGAATCTGGGCTATATTTATATCTAACCTTAAATTGAACACCATTTACTTGTTTATCTTGTTTTGATTTTGTGTTAGGTAGAGCTTGCCCTGAACTTGCTAATCCTATCATTTTATCTAGTGCTTCTTCTTGGTCATAGTCTACTTCCCTTTCATCTACTAATTCCCATTCATCAAGGTTTTCTTCCTCTCCAAATTCACTTAATAGCTCAAACATTTCATTGTCATCAAAAGAAGCATCCTTAGCCAGTTTAACACCTGTTTCTTCCTCTCTTGCCTCGTCTGTAATGGCATTATCAGTATCAATAAATTCAAGCGGTTGTAGGGTCTTAAAATAAAGCTTTAATGATATACCATTAAAAGCTAATATATCATCAATAGCATCTATTAAAAGGTCTTGATATGGTCTTATAGTAACGTTATTAAATAGGAGGGAAGCCGTTTTAATTTCATCGGCATTATTTCCCAGTCCAGAGTTCCCCGTTCTTATTCCTAAAAGTAAAGGCGAAGTAATACGGTGGGCAACCATTAACTTGTTTGAACACTCCGTAGATAAATACTCGTAATGTGCAGGTGCATCGTTTAAAGGCACATCATCGATTGTAGTTTTACTTTCAGCGTTGTTATTAAAGGCGATAATTACCTTCTCTCCTCTGCTTCCTGTAAGCTTACGCATTACATCGTTTTTAATGCTTACTTGTTGATCTTGGTCTGGGATTCCGTTGTTAAAGTTTACAACTTTATTTCCGCTGAATCCATTTTGCACATCATTAATAAGGTACTCCGATATTTTACATTCTAAATCTGCATAATCTGTATTGTAATCTTGAGGGCAATAATAATCATATCCAGAAACGTATCTTTTAGCTATTTTAATTTCAGGCTCTGCACCGTTACCAAATCCAAATGAAGCAATTCGTTTAGGCTTGTCAGCAGGTATAATATTAACCCAATCATGATAATAGTAGTATGCTTCTATTTGCCCTTCTTCATTACATTTTTCTGCTCGTAATGTTTGACGTGGAAAATGCTCTGCTTTATATACTTTTTTGTCTTTGTAAAGAATTTGAAAACTCCCTTCTCCTAATAGTTTTAAATCTAAAGAAACCTTCCTTAAACAATCGTTAGAAAATATAGAACGCATTGCAGCATATTCTTCTGTCTTTGTAGTGCTGTCTAAAGCATCTAATCCCTTACCATATATCATTGAAGAAACCCCATTAATAATAGCGTTGTTAGTTGTGCTTTCTGTAAAAAGTTTTATTAAATAAGAATAGTAATCATTATCTGATCCATAGTTAACCCAGTCTTTTCTTTTGTCTTCTGAAATTTCTGGTTTATTGTAACTAGATAAACTAATTACATGAATACCGCCTTCTTTGTTGTTATTTCTTGCCATTATAATATTATAAAGTCATCATCTATATTATGTTCTGTATAAGTTCCATTGTTTACACTATAAGCAGAAACAGCTTGATTGGTGCAAAAGATTTTATCCTTATAAATTGTATTAGCCCCATCTTTAATTTCAAGTAAGTACATAACATCTTGAATAAGGGAAAAAGTATTTGTGTAATTGTAATAGTAATCTTGAGCAACAAACGTAGTAGTAGTAAAATTTGATACTTGTGTATTTGTAGATTCGTTTGTTATTATTACATTGTATGTAGTTCCTGAAGTGTAGGAGCGTGGTATAAAACTAAATGTTTGAGCGCTATTTGAGCTTTCTAATACTATCATATATATATACAATAAAAAAAGGGTGGTTTTGTTAATTGGATGCAATAAAAAAAGGGGCAATTAAGCCCCCTTTATTAAAAATGTAGTTTTAATTATTAAGAGTTTGTACCCTGTGTAATTGTTACAGTAGCTGCTGCCATACCTGCGTATGGGTCTGCTGCTGTTGGAGTTTCTAAAAAGTTTGCTGGCTCAACTTCTTGAGCTACGAATGTAAGCGTATAGCCGCTTAAATCACCCATTGCAGCACCAGTTACAATTGTACCGCCAGTTACTTCACTTCCATATTCTAAGCCCATAAGAAACACTTCACCGTTATTCGTTTCAACTGCAATATGCGGTCTGTTATAACACAGTAATTTAATTTCTTTGTGGTCTTCTTTTGTAAGTTTCTTTAAAGTAACGTTTAACGTTTGTTCAAAGAAAGTAGTTCCGTTTTCTCTAGATGAAGTAATTGCTTGTTCAAAAGAAGATGTACCTTTAAGCTCATAAGCAAAAGCAGTAAATGTTCCTGATAAATCCGTTATTTCATCATCTGTTTTAGTTACTGTTCCTAAGTCTCCAAAGTCAGTAAAATAGATTTTGCGAAGACCCCCTACGGAATCGGAGCATGGTTCTTTTCGACCTTTTGTTAAATCACAAGCCATAATTTTTTTTTGTATTAAAAAAGGGTAGGCAATCACCTACCCTTTTTGATTAATTTTGATTATAAGTAGTTTAGCTATAAAGAACTATTTCACTTCCTAATCCGTAGTTAACAGCTGCTGAGAATCTCATAACAACTCTTACATTCTGCGAGCCATCTAAATCGCTCATGTCTAGAACCTTAACTTCTTGCGTGTCGTTTAGTAATCCGCAGCCAAAGTATAAATTGCTTTTTTCAGCAGCCACAATTGTGTTATTAGCTAATCCATTTGCTACAACGATTTTTACACCATCAAAACTGAGACCGCCTCCATTGTACCATTGTGTTCCTTTGTTGTCTGTACCAGCACCGCCAATATTTGCAGAGAAACCTCCAAGCGCTCTTGTGTATGCACGTGCAACATTTTGAGAAACGTAAACAAACATATCTTCTGATGTGTAGAGCGATGTGCCAATAGAATCTATAACTTTTCCTAATTCTGCAATTACGTTTGCAGCAGTAACACCACCACCAACAGCAGCAATATCTGTTACATCAGCATCAGCTAACATTAATTCTTTAAAGCCTGCAAACTGTCCATCTGAAGCAGCTGCTCCATTCCAAATTGATTGCTCAGTTCTTTGAGCTACTTTAGCTGCAACATGACCTATTAAGAAATCTGCAAATGAAGGGGGTAATGAATCGTGAGCTGAAAAGCCCATAGAAATCGCATCAAAATCATTTTGGAAATCTTTTTTACACAATTGTAAGTTAACCTGTTGATAAACAGGCTCTAATGTTCTTTCGCTCAACGTTAATGTAGATGTTGGGTCAAAATCACAACTTGCGCTTTTTACGATGTCATCTGAAGATACTTTTTTAAGAACTTCTTTGAATTTGATGTTTGGTTTTACGGTAATTAAACCGTTGTCTAAAGTTGCTCCAGATAATAAACTGGCAGAAATATAACCTGCCGCTTTTTCTCCTGCGTAACTTGTTGTAATTGAAGTAGTTGTACTCATTTTCGTTTTGTTTTGACGAGAAAGGCTAACCAAGCAATCAAATTGTATTGCTCTGTATGATAAATTTCATACATTTGAAAAGTAAACGGTGTCAAATTCATTTACAATTCAAAGGCTAATTGAGTCTGAACACTCAGTTAGTCTTTTTCTGTTTTTAGATGGTACTCTATTTCCCATCTGGTTTAATTAATTATTATGCTTCAGAAGCCCAAATTCCAACTCCAGCAGTAATTGCCCATTTTGTAGGTGCTAATGCAGTTAGTTTTATAAAGTCTCCAAGATTTGCAGTAGCCTTTGTATTTACAATGTCTTTTCCTGCAACACCTCCAGAAACTGAATCAGCAGCAGCGTTAGCAATAGTTCCTACAATTGCATCAGCACTAGCTGGTGAAAGTGTAATTGTGTTGTTACCATCTGCGCCTGTGTTACGGAAAGTAAATTCCATACCAGTATTCTCAGTAGAAATTAAAGGAAGTGTAATAACTTTTGCATCAGTTGCAATATTAAATTCTGCACCAGCTTGGTTTGCGTAAACGCTTCCAGTATCTGTTAAAGTGATTTGTTTCGAGCGAGCTCTTAACACATCATTACTTGTTGTAATTTTTGTTGACATTTTTTATTGGTTTTTAAAGTTGTTTATTTTTGAGAGTACTCTATCTAAAGTTGTAGCACCTCGATTTTGAGAATAAAGGTTTAACGCTTTATCTGCATTTGCTTCAGGGTTATGGTTTACTCTTTCAACTTTTGAAAGTTCTTCCTTTGACTCTTCTACAATATTTTCAACAGTTTCTTCAACTGATAATTCATCTTTCTTTTCAATCATTGCTTTAATTTCATCAATCATTGATTTTACTTCTGCTAAGTCTTCTTTTGTAGCATATGCTAATTCTTCATCAGCTGCTTCTACTTCTTCTTCAGCTGGTGCTTCTTCTTCTGGTGCTTCTTCAGCTGCTCCAATAGATGCAATAATTCCTTCTTCTGCTACAATAAGTACTTGACCATCTTCTAGCTCATAATCTCCAACAGGAAGGGCTACTAGTTCATCATCAGTTACAATAAATACTTCTTTACCCTCAGAAAATTCTTCTGCTTCAATAACAGTACCGTTGGTTAAAGTCGCTTGCGCTAACTTGACTTCTTCCGTTTCTATGGAAAGAAGTTCTTTTGCTTTGTTTAAAATTTCGGTTGCTTTCATATATGTACAATGGTTTTTAGGTTTGTTTGTTATATTTTCAAGAAGGATCTTTTGTTATGTTGCCAATGCCTTGCGATTGAAAGCTACCATCACAGCACTTTCTGGAATAAGTTTTTCCATCTTTGCAAATACAAGCGCGCTTATCATTTTTAGGGCTTGGTGCATATTTATTAAATTCACTCATTAAATAAATCTTTTAATTTTGATAATAATTGCTCTGCTTCTAATTCAGCTGATTGCTTAATAGGTTCGTTAGGTCTTTCTAATTTATCCGCAAAATAGCCTTCAATAGAAAATCCTTTTACCTTTCCAGTTTTCACGTAATTATTCCAAACGTCATCGTTTAAAACTTTCATTGAAAGCATCCAAGTACCTATAGGTACATCTAAACAGTAAAATCTTGTCTTGTCTTTTTCATCTTCCACAATCCAACTTTCAACCGCAGTTAATCCTGTTAAGGGCATTTGATGTTCTAGTGTTGAGTTGTTTTGATTGCCATGTATAAAGAATAGTTCAGAAGCTTTACGTACTGTTTCTTTTGAAAAGTAGATGTAATACTCATTATCTTCGTTCTTGCGATAAATCGGCTTATTGGGAATTAGAGCTGCACCCATAAGAATACGCTTCTCTTTGTTTACTTCTGCAAACTTGAACTCTTGGTTCTTTAAGGCGATAAAGTCGCTTTCTATTGCTGGTGATTCTACTATAGATACAGCCTCTATTCCAGAAACTTCATCTTCTTCGTCTATAAATAATTCTACTATGTCCATAATAGAACAATACTTTTTTACCTTTTTTGTTATTTATCCTATAGAAGCACTTTCAATAATATTTCTATCTAAAGATTGTGCATCACTTACATCGTTAGATACTACAAAGGCTTTTATAGGCTGTTTTTCCTCTTGCCCTATGGATTGTGCCAGTTGATTTGTTTCGCTAGCTCCTACAACGTTAAATGCAGGAGGTAAAGAAGCAGCTGAAGCAGATATTCTAGGCAAAGAAACAGAACCGCCACCACCAGAAGCACCCATTTTAGAAGCACTTCCTTTAGCTGCATTTACAGCTGATTTAATACTAGAGAATATTCCAGCAGCTTGAGCTGCAAAGGCAATTAATAAAGGAACGTTTTGTGGAAAACCAATCTTAGCTGTTGCTCCTGCTCCTGATGCTATATCAGCTCCACCTTTAGCAGCTATAAGCCCAAGTTCTGTTAGTGTTGCTTTAGCTTTCATTATTTGCTCTTTAATAAGCATACCTTGTTTTACTAAAAAAAGAGCTTTACCAATTTTAGATTCCTCACCAGATGTACTTATTAAAGTATCTAGATTTTGTAATAGTGCCGCACGTTCTGCAGCCTTCATATCTAAGAATCGTTGGTGTTCATCTTCGGCTTCTTTTTTCTTTAGCGCTTTTGCATCTTCTTCTAGTTTATCATTTATTATTTTTTGTTCGTCTGCTAATTTTAAAGCTTCTATATCTGTCTTCTTTTTTAATGCTGCAGCTTCATCTACTAATTTTTGTTCTTCTAATATAGCTGCTGCTTCTGAATCTCTTATAGCTTTTAACCTTGCAGCCTCTTCTCTTTTTGCTCCAACAATTTGTGCTGTAACTGTTTTAGCTTTCATTAATCTAGCAGTATCTAAATTAATTAAGTCAGCTTTTAACTGGGCTTCTTCTGCAAGGTCTTCAGCTGAACTTTCACTAAAACCGTTTTCTACTTGTTTAATTTCTAACCTAACTTTAGCAGCTGCTATTTCTTTGTTTGTTATTTCTTCATCTATTTTAGCAGCTTCTTCTAAAAATTCTATTCTTTGTTTAGCTGAAAACTTTTCTTTGTTTGCAGATTTATCTAATAAGTCTGCACGTTTCTTGTTAGCTTCAGCTCGTTCTACTGTAAGCTGTCTTTCTATCTTTGTTAACTCTGCTTGTTTGTCTGCAAGCTCACCCTGAACACCAATTTCTTTTTTAGTTTCCTGTACAAAGTTTGACATTTGCTTAGTCGCTTTATTAAAAGATTCTGATGCATCATCAAGATTAAAAGTAAGCAAGCTAAATACTGATTGACTTAAATTATACAATATATCTCCAACGTTTCCAGCAACTATCCCTATTTGCTTTAGCATTTTAGTTAACTTGTTTGCGCCTTCTTCGCTATTACCAAAGTTTTTTGCTAGTGCAGCAACAACAATAACAATAGCACCTAAGCCAGTTGCTAATAATGCTATTTTCATAGCCTTTAAACTTACGTTCCCAGTTCTAATTGCTTTAGTCATCTTTAAAAAACCAGAGTAACCGCCCCCTGTCATTTTATCAATAGATCCACCAAGCACTCCAACTTCATTAGAAGATTTCTTAGATGAATCGCCTACATCTTTTACACCTTTATCTACTTTAGAAAGCCCTTTATCTAAGCCTTTTAAATCCCTTGCAGCTTTGTTAGCATTTATTTCTACTTCAATAGTTTTTACAATTGGCATAGTTCAAGTCTTAAAATTTTATATCCTTCTTTAAATGTTTCAGGTAATTTATTTTTACCTAATGCAATGTGAGTTAATTTCCCTATTTGCTTTTCCCTCTTTGCTATTTCTAGCATTTGTAATATATTTTCTATCATATCCTTCTATTTCCAGCATCTGCTCTTATTATTGTTGTATCAGCAGTAAATAAAGTAGTGTCAGCTGTTTTAACTACATCAACAATAGTATTATTTATTGGTACATTATAATCTAAAACTTCGTTAAGTAGTTCTAATTGAGTTTTCCCGTTTTCAAAATTTGTTACTATCTTATTTATCTTATATAAATCATTGAATATTATAACTTTATCTTGTAGCTTAATATTTAATATTACACTTAAAGGCAAAAATGCTGTAAACTTGAATAATCTTCTTGAAGTATCAATTGATTCTACTATATAATTCTCATAGTATGTTTTAAATAAAGACTTACTAGCACTTTCACCATTATACTCATTCCTTTCCTCTCCAAAATGTATTGATTGAGTAGTTGCGTCAGTAGGATTAGCTAGATTACTAGGTATAAAGTAGCTGGTTATTGCTGTTTTTGCACCGCCAGCAGAATCTAATATTGCTATTTCAGTTCCGTTTGTTATTTTATGAGCGTAAAACAAAAAAGGTTTACCTAAATACGATTCTTGCTCTTGATTTACTGACCATCCCCACTGTACAGAAGGTGCAGAACCGCCTCCTATATCAATAAGCTTTTCAAATTTATGATGCTCAAAAGGAAGCTGTATAATATAATCCTCTCCCTCTGGTACGTTTTCTACTGTTTCAGATAAAGCACCCCATTTTTCACCGTAAATTTGATTATGGTATGCAGAAAAGAAGGTTTCATTTCCTTCATATTCAAATGATATTTTACTATAAGGTAAAACAGAAGATACTTCTGAAGTTGTTTTATCTATGTGCTGGGTAATATCAAACACCTTACTAGAACCTGCATAGAAGTCATCTAATGGAGTTACGTTTATAGTGTTACCTGAGTAATAAGCTGTAAGATTAAAAGCCTTAAAAAGCCCTTGTAGAAATGCCATAACTTCCATATCTGGCAATTCATTTACTAATTCTGTAGTGTAATTAATAGTAAAAGGAATAGTCTTTACTTGTGTTGCAATACTACCACCAGAATTTAACGATGAATAAATAGAAGTTGTTACTGTAAATGTAGCAACTGCGTTTGTTCTAATACCTATATAGTGGTATGGATTTTGAGCTAAATTATATTGCCTTGTAGGTCTTAAGAGTTTTTTTTCATCAGAAAGTTTAATTATACTATCTGACCCTGTGCTTGTTTGAGTTGAACTGTGGAATATAGATTGATTTGCAGATATTTCTAAATCATATTCAACTCCAGCAGTTACATTAACTGTTACAACAATATAACGATCTCCGTCATAAGAACCTTCGTTAGAGTAACCGCCATTAATACTAAAGCCTGCTTTTAGCCTGTTTCCAGAACCACCTGTCGAAGTTAAAGATTGTATTGTACCACCGCTATTTAAAGGTTTGTTTCCATCTTCTTGTTCTAATTTACCTTTTTGTTTGCTTAACCATAAATAAAGATTGTAATAAGCAGGGTTAGATACATTAAAAAAGTCAGTACTAAACTTTAATCCATACTTTTGTTCTATTGCTAATATTAAAGCGTGTATTCTTACGGCTGGTTTTAATTCAGTACAAGGTAATCCGTGATTATTACTTCCGCTGTGTATGTTATAAGTTCCCGCTGTGTTATCCGCTGAGTTATATATAATCCTATTAGTGTGAGTTACTAAAGGATAAATCATTGCATCGGTAATTGTCTGAGATCCTACATCTAAATTATAACCGCTTTGCATTCTAGGAATTATAAAGTCAGACTTATATTGTATATGAGCATTCAAGTTAGTTAGTTCACTTAACTTATCCTTTCCTAATAAATCTTTTAGTTGAATTGTTTTACCAAAGAATGTTATACGATAATTAATAGGGCTGTTGTTCTTCATCTGAACGCTTTCCAATTTTATCTTCCCACTTTTAAAAAACTCGTAGTTTAAATATAGTTCAGAATCTTTTTTATCTCTCGCATCAAACCCTTGTATAGATGGATTATAATAATGCTTAAAGATTTTATTATTTAAAGTAGAAGCTGGAACGTTAAATGTTCTGCTAAAATCTGTAAATATTTTCTGTAAGTCTAAAACATCTTGAAGGCTTTGAGTAAGCGTAACACTTTCATTGTCGTGTAACTCTACTTCTTGACCCTCTATATATAGTTGTAACTGTATCATCAACGGACATTGTTTATCTTGTTAAATGCAAATTCAAAGTCTAGTGTATGGTTTATTAATTTATCGTTTAATACAGTCTTGTTTATAAATGATTTACTTTTAGCAATAACAGGAAGTGTCTTATTTTCAAAACGAATCCAAGCCTTTTCAGATAAAAACAGTTCTTCAATAGCACTATTAAAATCTTCCTTTACATAACCAGTATTTAAAGTAATTGAAGTAATACCGTTTACATTATATCTTTGTTGCTGACCTTGATAAGTGTTATAAGTCAGACTGGTAGTGCTTATATTATTACGTCTATATATTTCATCGGTAACATTAAAGGTTTCAGTGGTCTTTTTAAAGCACCAAACGTCTTGTATTGCACCAAGTTTATTGATGAAACTTATTTTATATGGGGTAAATTTTGGCTCACAAACATTTGTAACAGTAATAGTTTTTAAAAGAGTACTGTCATCAAGTGCATAAATCTTAATAGAACTTGTGTTAGCTGGTATAGTTAAATATTGTATTTTTTGATTGGTATTCCCAGTGTCTGTAATTTGTGTAGTAGTAGAATCAATTATGACTTTACCTACACCTTCTGCAAATATTGGAAACTTACCTGCGATTCCTTCTGGTAAATATAAATTGTTAGATGTATATAAAGAACTATAGGATAGCTGTGGGTTTATAGAATCTTCATAATAACCAAATCCATCTATCGCAAGGTAATGACTTATTATAGGGCTTCCATTTGTGTATTCTAAATCAGTTTCAGAATTGTATAAAGTTTGTGATACTGTTACCCATTTAGTATAACTTAAATAGTCATCATTAAAAGTTACATCAAGATAATCTCTAACTAGATTCGCTATCTCTATGATAATACTATTCTTAGTAACTATCCTGTCTTTAGATATTGTGTACTTTAAATCTGCTTCAGTGTAATTTCCAGAAGTCCCTGAGTAGATATATAATTTTATTGTAGTACTTTTTAAAGCCATCTTTTTATATTTTTAAATTGCATCATCTCCATCTGTATCACCTTGACAATTAACAGTTCTTATTTCTAATATCGTACCTGAACCATCTATTTTCATAACTTGAAAAGATGCACCTATATTTCCTGCTCCTCCTGATGAAGGGTTTTCATTAAAGGCATAGTACTTTCCTAATCCATCGTAAGTGTCCCCTTGAAAACAAACAGTTTGACCACTTACAGGAGATCCAAAAATTTCTTTTGTTATTGAATAAGTTGCGCCAAAATCACAAAAAGCATTTCTAGAAGTAAAACCTTGATTGGATATGTAATAAGTTCCACTTGTTGAATCGCAAGGATTATCTGAAGGCGGTTGTGTTAAATCAACAGTACAAGTAAAATTTGAATTATAGTTTAACCAAACTGTGCTAAGTATTTTAAAGCCTACAGTTATAGTTCTTGAAGTTGCACTAGAGACAACATCGTATTGAATGGCTGAAGTTTCTGTTACCATTGAAGTTGCCACAGAAGTATTAGTTCCTAAGTAGCTTATATTACCGCCTATTATATTACCTTGACTTGTAATACTAAAACCGCTAAAGGTAACATCAGAACAAACTAAGTTTACTTTTGGTGCTGCAGTTGTCTGTTGTGTAAATGCCATTTGACAATCTAATTCTTGTCCAGCATTTGTATAGCCATCAGGAACTAAAAAAACAAAAACCACAAAAGCATTTTGTGTTGATGCACTACCGTTTGGAGGCATAGATGTAATTGTATTTCCTGAAGTATCTTCCATACGAACTAAGTGAGCAATATCGTAACTAGGTTTTGTTATAACACCAGTTGCAGAAACATCACCCCCTTGTAAATTCAGTTTATCGCTATTACTATCTTGAATAGTACAAGTTAAATCTTTTGAACAGGGAGCAGTAACTGAAAATATATTTGATACCGCAGTACAAGCATCATTACTATTAAAAGCAGTAACCCTAAGAGTTGTTACAGCGCAATTACTGTTTGTGGCTATTGTTAATGTATTATTAGCAATGAAGGTTTGTATGGCAGCCGCTCCATAGTTCTGTACATTATACCCACTTATAGTAGCGCCAGAACCTGCTGTAAAAAATGAAGCTAAATTAACTGTGGTAGATGTTAGATTTGTTATTGCTGAAATAGTTCCAGAGAATGTAGGGCAATTAGGATTTTGTGGCGGATCTTCTGCTGGTGTTTGTGTTGGTTGGTTTACTGTTTGAACACAATCTTTAGTACCTTCTGAACTGTTAGAATATTCTGCTGGTATCTTTATTGTATATGTTACGCTTC
>TARA_R110002072_G_C7974828_1_pt1 | contig 13115 bp, 10 predicted proteins | sample TARA_R110002072 | Tara Oceans TARA_R110002072 (sample SAMEA4397118) | marine metagenome | biome: Polar Biome; feature: [SRF] surface water layer (ENVO:00010504); material: water (ENVO:00002006), including particulate matter (ENVO:01000060) such as... | depth 5 m | reverse complement strand
GGGGGGGCAATAGGGTATTCACCAGGCTGGCAGTGTTGAGGTCAGCGGTTCGCTCCGGCCTAGCTCCAACACATTTGTCAGAGGCTTAGGTGATTTTATCCCTGAGCCTTTTTTCGTTTGTGTAACCTGGTGTGTATTAAATACAATCCAGACTGATGTCAGCGGCTTGCTAAAGTGAACGCCTGGGAGGGTTTATGTTGAAATGGAGTGTCGGAATAATCCTGGTGCTGGCGACGGGTTTAGGGTTCGCCTACTTCAGTGCGAACAAGGACATGCGCAATATCATGTCCAACTTACCGACAGATCGTGACGTGCTCTTTTGGACGGTACCACAGCGCGATGCCGCATTTCGCGGTCTCGACTGGATACCCCTGTTGGCCCGGGCCAATGTCATTGCGTCTGCAGGTACGGTTTTCCCGCTGCCACCGGGTAAACCAATTACCATCTCTATGGATGTCGATAGCTACATGAGTGAACAACGAACGGCAGGACTTGTCATTGTTCAAGACGGTAAAGTTCGACTGGAAAAATATGGGCTTGGCTTTGATGCCCAAGGTCGATGGACCAGCTTCTCGGTTGCCAAATCATTTACCTCGACCCTCGTTGGTGCCGCAATCAAGGACGGTTTCATCAATAGTATAGATGATAAGGTTTCTGACTATATCCCGGACTTGAAAGGGTCCGTCTATGATGATGTTTCGATTAAGCAACTCCTCACTATGACGTCGGGCGTCCAGTGGAACGAAGATTACGAAGACAAGAATAGCGATGTCGCACTCTTCAACGAACATGAGCCAGAGCCGGGCGTCGATGCAACCGTGAGCTATATGCGCATGCTTTCGCGCGAGGCGCCCGCAGGCACAGAATGGGTTTACAAAACGGGCGAAACGAATCTTATCGGGGTGTTAGTCAGCTCAGCGACTAATAAGAAGCTCTCTAATTATCTCTCTGAAAAGATCTGGGCGCCCTTTGGCATGGAGCAGGATGCGAGCTGGTTATTGGGTTCTACCGGGCATGAAATCAGCGGCTGTTGCATTCAGGCATCAACTCGCGATTTTGCGCGTTTTGGTCAATTCATGTTGGATGGAGCGATGGCGGGCGGGAAAGCGGTGCTGCCCGAAGGCTGGATAGCCGCAGCAACGACTATACAAGCCAACATAGGCTATCCGGGCAAGGGGTATGGCTATCAATGGTGGACCTATGACGACGGCAGTTTTGCAGCCCAAGGCATATTCGGCCAGGGTATTTTTATCGATCCTAACCGCAGGCTGGTCATCGCTTCTAACGGCAATTGGCCCCGTGCTACCGATCCCGATACCGTAGGAGCGCAGCGCGAGGCCTTCTACAAATCTGTGCAGGCTGCAGTCGATACGGTGGGGAATTAGGCCTGGTATGACATACTGGGTCGCAGCTTGGGTTTTTAATCCCTGTGAAATCAATGCGTCCTAATTTGTCAGCATGCCATACACGTTATCATGGGCGGCCACCGACGCTAACACAACGCGAGCAATTGCTTATGGCCACCGCCTTCACCCATCTCGCCCTTCACGTGCATGACCTGGAGGCTTGCGTGGCCTTCTATGAAACCTATGCGGGAATGCACTTGACGCAAGATCGTTCTGACAATGGCAAGCGTATCGTGTGGCTGGCCGAGCCTGGCAGGGAAAATAATTTCATCGTAGTGCTCATACCCGGTGGGCCCGGGCGTAACCAGGCGCAGACGGATTTCTCACACCTGGGTTTTGCCCTGGACAGCAATACAGCAGTCGATGCGATCGCAGACCAGGCCCGCGCGGCGGGCATTCTCGAGTGGGAGCCAAGGCAGGAACCCTACCCGGTGGGTTACTACTGCGGCATCCGCGACCCGGACGGGAATTTCGTGGAATTCAGCTACGGGCAGCCGTTGGGCCCGGGCGCGGTGGCGTGAGCAAGCGGAAGACTTCGGCCCGCTGCAGGCAAGTATTTCAAGCAATCTGTCCTAGTGAGTAAACTGACGAAGGCTCTTTCGTTTTCTGCCCCAGCGATTCTATTAATTGTGGGCAGTTGAGTTGTCGACACCCATATAGAGTTCTTTCGCAGTCTGTCGGACCGAGTCATAGCAGACTGGATTGTAATGACTATTAATAAGGTCGCCGGGTTTAATGCCGGGCATAAACTTGTGGAAATCTCCGGAGATCATGGTTGGATTTGAGACCAGCCGCGCGCCGTCTTCAAAATAGGTTGTGGCCAATGCCATCCGAGACTCATTTGTCATATTGGCCCCAGCCGTGTGAAACGACAAGGTGTGGTGAAAACTTACCTCGCCGAGATCAAATGCGCTGTCATCAATTGGAACCCCATTTTCTGAAAAGATCTTTCCCAATTCCTTGTCGTAGCTCGCGTCAAATTTATTGAAGGACAAGTTTTTGACTAGCTTGTAGGTATCCATAGCAGCGGCAAACGTGAGGGGGCCCATTTCTTGTGGGATTCGTTGCAGTGGGATCCATGCCGTGCAGACATTCATGCTGTCGATGGGAAAATGATGATAGTCGTAGTGCCAAGGAGTACGACCGCAACCGGGCTCCTTCGACAAAGCATTGTCGTGATAGAGACGAACTGCATCTACATTCAAGAGCTTTGCCGCAATCTGGGCAACACGTTTGCTGAGCACAAAGCGTCGAACGAGATCATCATGCAGCCACATCATTTCGTTGCTTCGAAATGCCAAACCGGGTTTTTGTCCCAGAACTTCTAGCAGAATTGAGCTTATCTGCCGTCTAAGAAGTTTTAGGGCGGCTGGGTCGATGACATTTTTGAGTTTGATATAACCCTTATTGGAAAACTGATCGATACAGTCCTGGTCAAGATGATAAGGATCCGAAAGGGACTCATGAATTCGTGTTAACTCACTCGGATCTATTGCAGCACCAGGTTCAGCTTTATATGTCGCCTTATCAGTAGCCGGACCGGCGGTGTCAGCAGCATTGTCGGCTAATGTCATATACCAATTCCACCATTGCTGGTTGTCTTGGTCCCATTCAGGCTCAACGTCGTCGCGCTTTTTATGCGCGTCTGACAAATAGTCGGTAGCAAGCGGTACCGAGCCAGTTAGTATAGGTTTTGACACTAGTCTTGTTTCCAGAAATCAAAAAATGGCAATTCAGTTCGGAATACCGAAAGATTACCGGATTGCTGGCATCGGTAACCGCCATCGCGGGTAGAGTTTTTCAAATACTGGCCTAGAGAAGCGCATCCCGGCATATCGTTAAGTGAGAGTGCATTGCCAAATATGTAGCGCTGAAGATAGGCTTCAAACATAGGGAAGCCGCTAGCCAAATAATCGTAAGCTATAGTCGAGTGCGTGTAAAAGCGGTTCATACCCTGTACATTGTCCTCGCGCGAATGTGCGTAGCCGGGTCAAGAGTCTCGGAATGATCGGCAGCATAGACGGTTGTGCGCTTTGCCACTCAGTTTTTCATATCACTGGGTATCTGTGTCAAGTTGCACATGTTTTAGAAAAATAAAATGAAACGTTTGGTCTGAGCAATCAGATCAAGCGTACACAGTATACATCATCAACTGCAAACGCTGATGGAAATTCGGGCATTTGCGATAAAAACAAAGAGAGTTGAACCTGGCAATGGGCATTTATACTTCAGATCAGAGAGGAATGATCGACTCTATCGATCGCTCGGTAGCAAGTCTTGAACGGGTGAATGCCCTTAACAACGAGGATTATGCCCGGTGCCTCGAGGTTTTTGAGGCCAATAGCAACCAGCGGTTAGGGCTCTTGAATTGGTTAGAGGAAAACGTTCTCTCCAAGATGGCAAAGAGCGCCAATTCGATTTTGAGTGTCGGGTGTGGCACAGGTGCTTTCGATGAAAAAATTCTGCAATATCTGAGCGGTCGAATGGACCATGTTGAATATGTAGGAATTGAGCCAAATGCGCTTGAGGCCGGAGAGTTTCTGAAGCGAATGCAAGCGCAGAGCTCTGATCAAATTGATGCAGATGTTTCTGTGTTAGTGGAAAAATTTGGTGACCGATCATTTGGTAAGGACTTTGATCTTATTGTGTTTGTGCAATCGATTTACTATTTAGGTGACCGTAATGGCGCTATTGACGCAGCGTTGAAGGCCTTGAGGCCCGGTGGGGTGGTGATCATTGCCGTTGCACCTGATGAGTCTTTAAACACCATTGCTAATCTAATCTGGCAGCGTCAAATGGGACAGAAGAGTTGGTTCTCCGATGACATGAGACACCACTTCGACACGCGGGGGATTGCTTATAGTGAAACCCGAATCTCTGCCAACCTAAATGCTACGGCCTGCTTCAGCTCCGAAAGCCCGGACGGCAAAAACATTATCGACTTTATTGTTCAAACACGGACAGATCGATTGCCCGAGACTCTGCAACAAAATATTTCTGAGTTTTTGCTCTCAATCTCTGAAGCGGAAGATGGCAATACATGTCTTCCTCATCCGGTTGACATTTTCACGTGTAAAAATGGCTAAAATTACCAATAGCAGGCTTTTTTCGCGATTAATCACCCATAACAGGGGATATATTGCTACTGTGCGCGGCTATCTAGTAGGCGACACTGCCAGTCTCTTACCTGAGTCGCGTTTTTTGTAAAACTCCCTGGGAGCCGTAATTGAACCGTTTCGCTTGGGGTGGTGCCCTAAGTCTCGACAACTGGATGGGCTGAGTAAGTACGCCAGGCTTTGCATCCAGTCAGCAGCCACTCACGTTGGCGGGTTTTAATGCCAATAAAATTCATCGGGGCTCAAAAAATGTTATCCAACCGCTGTCGCAACTCTACTGCGATTACTAGGAATTCAGCGGTCTACGGCTGGCGAAAGACAGCTACACAACGAATTTATTAACGGAGACCATAATGCCTGTTACTGCAAAGAAAGTATCTAATGTCCTATTTGAAGATCAACAGCCTGCACCTGATGATAACCGAGCTGAGTTGATCGAGGGTTTGTCACGCAAGCAAAAGAAAATCAACCCTAAATATTTTTACGATGAACAAGGTTCGGAGCTATTCGAGCAAATTACTCAGCAGAATGAGTATTATCCGACGCGTACCGAGAAGTCCATCCTCAGCACGCACGCCAGTGAAATCGCTAGCTACTGCGGCGAAGATTGTATACTGATTGAACCTGGTAGCGGCAGCAGTGAAAAGGTTCGACTATTACTCGACAAAATTCAGCCTGCGGCTTATGTACCTCTCGATATTTCAGCAGATTTCCTTTATCAAGCAGCGCAAAAACTTGGGCAGGAATTTCCATGGCTAAGTATCCATGCTATTTGCGCAGATTTTTCTGACCCGTGGCAGGCACGCACAGAACTCAAAGGCGGTCGACGCGTGATTTTCTATCCCGGGTCTACAATCGGTAATATGGAACCGGAAGTAGCGCAGGAGTTTTTATCCAACTTGCGGCAATGGATAGGTCATGACGGCGGTGTTTTGATTGGGGTCGATCTACACAAACCCGAGCATCTGCTTAACGCGGCTTATAATGATGCCCAAGGCGTTACGGCGGAATTCAACCTCAACGTGCTGAATTCAATGAATAATCTGGTCAACGCGGACTTTGATCCCGACGACTTTTCGCATCGCGCATTTTACAACAACGAGCTAAAGCGGATAGAGATGCACCTGGTCAGCAAGGACTCGCAGACGGTAAACATCGACGGGGGTCTTATTCAGTTCGACAAGGGAGAGACGCTGCACACGGAGAGCTCTTATAAGTACACTCTCGCGAGTTTCACCGCACTGAGCAATGCGGCTGGATTTACATTGGAGAAAAGCTGGGTTGATGAAGATGAATTGTTCAGCGTTCACTACTTGACTATTAGCGAAGAGCTAAAGTGAAATGACTCGGTAGTTAAGTAGCTCAGGGCAGCATTGTGAGCTCAACCCGTGCGCGGTGCTATCCACATCACCTATTACAGTGTATTCCTTGCGTGTTTTTGAGCCGACACTGCCAGTCACCACAGGTCCCCAGTGCAGGCCATTACCAGCGCGCGGAGGTGGAATTTCACCAGCCTTTACCCGACGATCAATCTCTTCAATAATTTCAATCGAGGCATTCACTGCATCAAAGCAATCTTCACCAGAAGAAATCGACGCGCCAAAAGATGTTACGGTTCCTTCGACGGTGACTGCGCAAACCGGCGGCGCAGCGGAGTGACATATACACAACGACGGTTACGTATTTGGACACTACTGACACGCAATGTCGAGCGGGTGGGTGGCCAGTAGGTGCTGTCTATTCATTAGCCGTCTGGCGGTTCAAGCAATGGCATGGACCGCCAGAGCTAGGTGATAGGCCAGTCAGCAGGGTCGTTGACATACATCGGTTGCTTGGGTCGATGGCCGTCCCATTTTGCTGTGAACGTGCCGTCTGGATCGTACTCGCGAGTTTGCTTTTGTAGATCAAAGTGTCGTCCACCGCGGGGATCGGCACCCAGCCCCGCTATGTATTGCCAGTTTCCATAGTTGCTGGCGACATCATAGTCTATTAGGTGCTTTTCAAAGAACGCAGCGCCGTGACGCCAGTCTAATCGCAGTTCGTTGATGAAGCAGCTTGCGGCGATCTGTCTACCGCGGTTACTGGCCCAGCCCGTTGTTACCAGTTGGTGCATTACCGCATTTACCAGTGGATAGTCTGTATCGCCGGCGCACCATCGTGCAAAATTGCGCGGTTCAAATGTGCAATAGCGTAGCGAATCGTGGTGAAAGCCTGACCTGAAAAGACTGATATCGTCTTTGACAGCTCGCCAGTAAAAATACTCTCGCCACAGTAACTCCAGGTAAAGCCAAGCGGTGGATTCGTTAGCGCCATGGTCTTCTTCAAAACGGTGAATGGCCGCAACCACTTCACTGGGCGATAGACAGCCATTGGCTAGCCAGGGCGAAAGCGTACTTGAGCCAGACAGTGGGTCCAGGCAGTTTCTGGTCTGTTTGTAGCGTGCAATACCCTGTTCTTCAAATATGAATTGATCCAGCCGGCGGCGGCCTGGCAGGCTGCCACCCCTGATCGGTAGCGCGGTAGGCGGGTGTATTTCAGCCCCGGGAATAACGTCGAAAGCCGCGGCAGGTTTGCGCGGAAGTGTATCTGGGTATGGCACAGTGCTGCGATAGTGTGTGTGCTCTACCAGGCGTCGAAAGGGGGTAAAGTGCACCGGTAAGTTTGCTGTCGAGAAAGGCAGCTGTCCCTGGTCGAACAGCGTGGTGCTGTTATGCACGGTGATGGGTATAGTTAATCGCTTTTGCAACACCTCAAGAGCCTGGCGCTCGTAGTGGCCCGATGCGCTACTAGTGCCTACTCGGTCGATAGCATAGTCTCGCACGAGGTCGGGTATCACCATTTCCGGTGAGCCCTGAAGAACCATCAGGTCCTGGCCAAGCTCTTTGAGTTCATTTCTCAACGCCTGTAGGCTTTCCAGAAGAAAGCGTCGGCGTTGCTTACCCATGCCGTTAACATTGCACCAGGGTCGCTCCTTGGGCCATAGGTAAACCAATAGCAGTTGGGCGGCATCTTTCTGAGCGAGTATCCCGGGATTATCATTGACACGTAGGTCTTGTCTGAACCAGAAAAGGCTGCGCATGTGGTTATCTCTAAGAATGGGAAGAGTGAAAAATATGTACGTCAGGAAGGCTAGACTGGTTTAGTCGGGTGGCTGACACCGTCACCGCAGTCACTCCCAAGGGCGCGAGCCGGCAGTGCTAGGAAAGGGAGGCCAGTAACCGCAGGCGGTTACTGACAAACGGAGGGCAGTGAGCCCGTGTGCGGTTAGCCGGAACGCCCAGCTAGTCCCGGCGAGTTCGCACTAACGGGAATCATCCAAATCTAAATGATAATCATTTGCATTTATATCGAGTAGGGACTATATTTAGTCCAGAGAAGCGTCCCACGTATGAGGAGAGATAATATGAAACTACGTTTTTTATGCGCTGCACACGGTGTTGACCTAGCGAATAGCCCAGAGAGGGCTCGCACTTGTTTTGAAACCAGTTTGGATACTGGTTATCTGCTCACTGAGCAGGGGTTCTTTGAGGAGGCCTTGCCGCATCTGGGCTGTGCGTTTGAAGCTGCAGAAATCGTTTTTTCAGCACGAGGCATAGAGCGTGAGCGCGCTTATTCTATGTTTACAACGGCCACTGTGCTGCTAAGCCGGGTATATTCGGCGCTGAATCAGCATGAACAAGGCGCCCACATTTGTCAGCTTGCTGTGCGCAGGTTGCTGCGTGAGGCTTCACTTCAGCCGCACTCTGAGCAGGCAATTACAAGGCAGTTGCAAGAAATTTATAGGTACACTCATCAGAAGCCCAGTGTGCCGGTACAGGTGCGTGTGGGCAGTCGGAAAGCTTCCAGGCCTGCGCACTTTGCAACCATTCACTAGCTGCGTGTTGAGGTGATCCAGCTATGAGAGCTGGAGGTGCCTATTTCTGCGAACTTGCGCGCGCCAGCGCGCCGGCTTCTGCGACTGAGGACAGTGGACAGGTAGAAGCTACCCACTTCTTGCAGAATAATGGCGCAGAGGATTACGTTCAAATCGAGCTGACGGTTTCTGCGCTCAGGCGACTGATTCAACAAAGCGAGCTGGTAGTATCAGAGCTCAGTTGTTTGAACGTTAAATCGAAGAAAGCTGTTCTCCAGGCTCTTTTGCTCGCTATTAATGGACGTCGCTCCCCGAAACCGCCGAGCAGCTAGTCACTAACGCTGCTCAGGCGCAAGAGTTGCGAGGTTGTGCCAGAGAAGCGGGCCAGATTAAAGCAGGGGACTGTCAAGAGTTGAGTAAATCTAAATTCGATAAAAGTTCCCTCCAGGCCACGGAGTGTAGACTATGTTTTCGGCGCCGGACGCGGAGACAACAAACGTGGTCTTTCTGTGATGATATTTTCTTTACGATGATCAACGCCAAGCTAAAAAGCCCGCAATATGCGGGCTTTTTAGCAGTTCAGAAAACTCTGCTGTAACTCTACTATTCAAGATCAGCGTAAATGGTCAGCATTTCGCCGTTCCGGGCCACCTCAACCACCTCGAGGGAGAGGCCAAGGAATGCTGGTAATGGGAAGCTACCGAGACTTCCGGCCAACGAGGGCAGGAACGAACCGACAATATGCGGCAGCAGAGCCTCGACCTGAGGCAGCTCCATGCCCGATGGGTTTTCAACGGTCTTGACGGTAATGGCGCTTGGGTTCGGCTCAGTGAGTTCAAAAACCAAGCTGCCGCTGACAGAATCGAAACCCAGGTTGATGCCAACATCGGCATCAAGCATCAGAGCAGCAGATTCAACTGATATGGGGATCTCCGAATTCGGGTCATCCAACTCCACGAACACTTTGAGACTGAGCTGCGCAAGCTTGAGCAAGGCCAACTCACCACCAGGGCCGGGTGCGCCGGTTATCAATGGCGCAATTGTTGGTGCAATTTCGATGCGAGCAGGAAGATCTGGACCTAAATTTCCTACCCATGGAATGAAGGCACTAAGCACTCCCGACGTAAGTTGCACTGGCGTGCCCGTGCCGAATAAATCAATTTCGGTAATGGTTGCCACCAGCAGTCCACATTCAACCATCGAGCGCAGCAGTTGATTAAAGCCAGAGCTGGAGATACCCAGACCAATATCATAAGGCATCCCGTTAGGTGCAGTTGCACCAAAGCTCGGGAACGGTTGGGAAACGTGGTACGAAGCCGAGAGATCAGGCGCGCCGGCGGGTGGATCACATTCGCCAGGGCCGGTTCCAATCTTCGTCTCAAAGCGTGCGTTCGAACCCAGTGTAATCCCCGTGGTGGTCTCCTGTACCTGGAAGAAAGGGGCATCCAGTTCCGTGTTGAGAGCCTCCCCGACGGGACCGGAAATATCTACACCTGCAAGGGCACCCTCGATAGCACCGGCTATGACCGTGTTGCCATTACTGTCGATCGTGTTAAGGAAGCCCTGAAGTGCGTCGCGCACGGTGGGCTCTACATCTCCAATAATGGCTTGGATGATATCGCCAATGAGAAAGGTGTTGCAGGCGCCGCTGGTGAAGGTCTGGTCAAAACCGCTGAACGAGGTAGAGATACCGCCCAGTTGCGCGACATCGACTTTACTGGGGTTATTGCTGTCGGGTTCCAGCGCATAGTTACCACTCAAGGTGACTGTATCGGCCATCAGGTTGAGATCGCAGTTCGGTATAAGAATATATGAACCTCCATCCAGATAAAGATTGAGATCAAGATCGCGCAGAGAGATGTCGGCATGGATGCTGTTCTGCTGAGAATCAAAGTCCACGTCAAAACTGGAAATGGAAGGCTGTGGAGATACAATCGAAATTGTGGCTCTGCCAAGGCAACCGAAGATGCCATCAATGAGGCAGGCATTATCAACAACAATTGTCCCAACCGGTATCAGGGTCGGTAGATCAAGATCGACCAGTCCGGAGACAACGGGCTGCAGTGCATCCAAGCCAGAGGAGTTAATCTGCAGCGCGATGGCTTCCGGAGAATAGTCGCCTTCGGCTATGGATTCGCCGGCGATAATCACAATACGATCACTGTCCACATAACCTGTCGAAATTTCCAGGATATCAGTTTCGATAGGATTAAATACCCGATTTGGATCGAGCATTATGCTCGTGGAGAAAGTGCCATCCTCGGCGATCGCAACGTTAGCGCCATTTATTTCTAACGACAAATCGGCCACGTCAACGGGTACTTGCGTTGGATTAGTACTGAAGACATTACCACTGACGACGGTGGTTGGTTCGTCGAGGAAACTGCCGTTCTCTGGATCCTCGATCTCAACGCGCATGCAACCAGTCATACCCATGACCGCAAGTGCTAGTAGCGTTACAACTCTAGAGAGATTACTCATCAGTCACATTCTCCTATTATTATACTAGGTATCATACTCAGCAGAGATCTGATTCGGGTACGGTGGAATACCTCTGGGCAAAAGTCAACCGGTTCACCGGTAATACGTTCGGGCGTCTTCTCAACAGCTTGCAAGATACGTGCCACCTTTGGTAGAACGGCGACTTAGAGACAGCTGAAAAACCAGTTGTGCGACTGTTCTAGAAAAAGCTGACTTTGTGGCTGGTTTTGGCCTTGCTCGGCCGCTACAAAATAGGAGGGCGGGCAAGCATATTAAGTAGTGATGGGGTGTTCAGGGGGTCAAGAAGCTTGTTAGAGACAGTACCTGCGGGGCTGCCTTCGTCCCCAATACAGAACCACCCCATGTTTACATGAGGTGTTCTGTCTTTATGGTCGCTTAGAAATCCCAGCGCACGCTGGCACCCCAGGTCGCGGGCTCTTTATAGTAGGCGATAAACCGACCAGTCTGCACCGGTGCGTCGGCAATGGTAGAGGTCGATTCCGAATCGAACACATTACGGCCCCAGATAGTCAGGGTTGTTCCATAGTTTTCAAACACCACGCCGGCCCGCAGATTGACCACGTCATAGGAACCATCCAGCTTTTCGGGGTCATTGTTGACATCGGTCATCCGTTCGTCAGTCCAGATATACTCACCATAGGCGAAACCTTCGAGGTTGTCGGAAAGACGAAATTGCTGGTTGGCCGTCAGTGCCACTACATTCTCTGGGTTACCCGACACCAACCCGCCGCTAACATCGCAGCTGCCATCGCCATTTTGGTTGGGCGCAGGCTCGGTAAACTGCCAGGGTGTTCCCGTCCAGCAGGGGCCGTTTTCAAAATTTGAGTACTCCGCGTGATTGTAGGCGTACCCAAGGGAGAGAGTGGTGGTGTCGGTAGGGAGCCACAGTGCATCAATTTCGCCACCGTAAGTCTCTGCGGCCCCGGCGTTATCCAGCACGAACCCTGCACCTTGAAAGGAAATCGTTTGCAGGTCGTCGGTATCTGTCTTGTGCAGAGCGATATTCACACGCAGACCATGTTCTGGGAATTCAGTCTTCAGGCCCAGTTCATAAGAGTCAGCAGTTTCAGGTTCAAAGATCGTGTCGGCTGAGAGTGGGATACGGTCAGTATTGATGCCGCCCGACTTATAGCCTGTGCCGTAGGAGCCGTAGAACATGGTGACATCGTTCATGAACCAACTGAGCTTGATGGTGCCGGTGACCTTGTCCTCATTGAAATTCTCATCCACATCAGGCCTTGGCGCTAGCTCAGTTAGGCCAAAGAAACCGATGGGAGTCGGTTCGGTCCCGGTAAACAGTTCGTTCATGTCCTTGCTCTCCTTGGTCCAGCGCAAGCCCGCCGTCAACACAAGTTGTTCCGTAATGTTGTAGTCCGCCTGACCAAAAATGGCATAATTACTATGCTTCTGATCGGCGTTATTACGGGAGTAGGCGCCAGGAGGTAAAAATGACTGAGGTATAGAAGGAATAGGCGCATCTGGAGCGTTGATAAAAAAGCCGCCCAGGACATACGAGTCCTCTCCGAGAATAGTGTTGGTCTCTGACTTGAGTTTCTGATGGAAGTAATACAGGCCGCCAACATAGTTTAACTTATCGTCGAATGCGTCGCCGCTCAGGCGCAATTCTTGGGAGTATTGCTCTTGTTTGAGGTCATTGGTTCTGATCAGCGCATCGACGTCATAGAAATCAACATCCGCTTTGTCGTATTGGTCGTGTTTACGATAGGACGAAATGCTGGTGACCAGAAAATAATCTGTTTGCCAGTCTGCTTTCAGTGAAAGGCCCTCATCAGTATTTTTCGATTCGGGCTTAAAGCTGGCGCTGACTTTGTAATCGTAAAAGTCATCTCCGCTTAATACTGTTCCGCCGAGATTATCCTGGACCACCGTATCGCTGCCCTTGATCGCATTCGGCGGCGCCGGATTTTGGGTATAGAAATTGGTTTCCCAGTTGCCAGCGGCACAACAAGCCTCGTCAAGTTTTGAGTGATCACCAATGAAGCGTAAGGTGAGGTCGTCGTTGGGTGTATACAGGGCCTGGAAACGCAAGCCCCATCGATCTCTGTCGTTGATCGAATCATTTTCTTGTATATTCTGCCCGACGAGGTCGACGTAGCCATCGCGATCCATATTGAATCCGGTAATCCGGACCGCGAGTACGTCATCAATCAGGGTGAATGATTTGGCGCCACTCACATCGAGCAGACCATAGTTGCCCGCACCCGCATCAAGGAAGCC
>TARA_R110002072_G_scaffold21319_2_pt1 | contig 13132 bp, 8 predicted proteins | sample TARA_R110002072 | Tara Oceans TARA_R110002072 (sample SAMEA4397118) | marine metagenome | biome: Polar Biome; feature: [SRF] surface water layer (ENVO:00010504); material: water (ENVO:00002006), including particulate matter (ENVO:01000060) such as... | depth 5 m | reverse complement strand
GTCCGTATTTTGTTTTTTTGGATAGCATGTTGCTAATATACTTAATTTAAAGCTTGCCCCAAATCGCCAATGATATCATCTACATGCTCCAGACCAACAGAAACCCTAACTAGTCCATCTGTAATATTAACTACTAACCTATCCGCTTCTGCTAAACTACTATGTGTTGTAGATGCAGGATGTGTTACAATGGTTCTTGTATCGCCTAAATTTGCTGATAGAGAACACATTTTTATGGCATTTAAAAAACTACGTCCTGCTTCAATACCGCCTTTAATTTCAAAAGCAACAATATTACCACCAAGTTTCATTTGCTTTTTAGCCACTTCATATTGCGGATGCGATTTTAAAAACGGGTATTTTACCCAATTCACTTTAGGATGTGCTTCCAAAAATTCTGCAACCTTAAGAGCATTTTCACAATGTCTATCCACTCTAACAGGAAGTGTTTCTAAACTTTTAGATAATGTCCATGCATTGAATGGCGATAATGCAGGTCCTGTGTTTCTAGCGAATAAGTAAATCTCTCTAATCAAATCAGCATTACCAACAGTTACACCACCTAAAACACGCCCTTGTCCATCCATTAATTTTGTAGCAGAATGAATCACTAAATGTGCACCATATTTAATAGGTTGTTGTAAATACGGTGTCGCAAAGCAATTGTCTATAATTAAAATTAAGTTGTGCTTTTTTGCAATGTCTCCTAACAACTCTAAATCGATAATATCAATCGCTGGATTTGTTGGAGATTCAGCATATAAAATTTTTGTTTTTGGTGTGATAAAACTTTCAATAGTTTCTGGTTCATTAATATTGAAATAACTTGTTGTGATATTCCATTTTGGTAAATATTTAGTAAACATAGTATGCGTTGAACCAAAGATTGAGCGCGCTGAAACAATATGATCGCCACTTTCTAATAAAGCAGCAAATGTTGAAAAAATTGCTGACATTCCGGTTGCAAAAGCGTAACCAGCTTCAGCGCCTTCCATTTTACAAACCTTATCTACAAACTCAGTGGTGTTAGGGTTTGTAAAACGGCTGTAAATATTACGCTCTTTTTCCTCAGTAAACGAAGCACGCATATCTTCAGCATCTTCAAACACAAAACTTGATGTTAAGTATAACGGACTGGTATGTTCTAAGTTTTTTGTACGCTCTAATTGGGTACGGATGGCTTCTGTTTCGAATTGTTTTTTACTCACTTTTACTATTTTTAATATTTTTTATTTTGGCATTCCCCTATCGGGTCGGGCTTTCCGTTCCAAGTCCTCGCACCTCCTACGTCGGGCTGTGGGCTTTCCTCTACAATCCCTAATGCACCTATCCGCTAAAGTCTGTAAACCTATACTTCCTATTTATTTGCTAGTCTAATCTACTAACAGGCCAGCGAGGTTTCAAAAACCTTGTAGGTCTAACTTACTTTTTTGAGACCTGTCAGGTTTTAAAAACCTGACAGGTCTCATTCGTAAGTTTAATTGATATGCTTTGACAACCTCAAAATATCTCCAAAAACACCTCTTGCTGTCACTTCTGCACCAGCCCCCGCGCCTTGAATAACTATAGGTTGTTCGCCATAAGATTCTGTAAATATTTCAAAAATAGCATCAGACCCTTTTACATGTCCCAAGGTACTGTCTTCTGGAATAGATACTAATTTTACTTCCAAATTTCCTTTGTCTTGTGATAAATCTCCCGACAAATCGCCAACATATCGTAACACATGACCTGCTTTTTGGTCGTTTTTCAGCTTCTGATATTGGGCATCTAAAACTTCCAGTTGTGATAAAAACTCTTCAACTGAAATATCTCTGTATGCTTCAGGAATTAAATTTAAAACAGAAACATCTTCAAATTCATTTTGCAAATCTAACTCTCTTGCGAGAATTAACAGCTTTCTAGCCACATCGTTTCCTGAAAAATCTTCACGAGGATCTGGTTCCGTAAACCCTTTATCTACGGTTTCTTGAATAATTTCACTAAAGGGCTTGTCTTGCACTGAAAAATTATTGAATAAATAGCTTAAGGTACCCGAGAAAACTCCACGAATTCTAGTAATATTTTCACCAGATTCATGCAATAACTTAATGGTGTCAATCAATGGTAATCCAGCACCAACAGTAGTTTCGTATAAATATTCCTTATTGTTTTCTTTTAATTGCACTCTCAATTCCTTATAAAAATCATGTGAAATGGTATTCGCAATTTTGTTAGACGACACCAAATCAAAACCTGCTTCAACTAAAGGTATGTAATTTTTATAAAACACATTACTTGCTGTATTATCAACCGCAATTAAGTTTTCTAAATGGTGATTTTCAGCATAAATTATTATGTCGTCAATTGAACTTTCATAAGAACTTGATGCTATGGCATCTTCCCAATTCGCTTCAGCTCCATTCTTATCCAGCAACAACTTTCTAGAATTTGCTATCGCGAAAACATTCAAGTTAATGCCTTTACGTTTTTCAATATCGTTTTTCGACTTTAAAATCTGATTAATTAAAGCACCACCAACACCTCCATGACCAAAAATGGCAATGTTTATCTTTTTCGAAATCCCAAAAACCTCACCATGAATCACATTTACGGCTTTATGCAATTGAGATTTTTTAACCACTAAACTTACATTTTTACCCGTAACTGTATTATTGAAAAGCAATGGTGTGATTTGGTTTTTTATCAAGGCGTTAAACGGCTTATGAAATGAACTCAGTTCAATCCCAATAATAGAAATTACTGCAACATCATCAATAACAGCAATCTTATTAACGTCTTGTGAATAGAAATCGTTTTCAAACTCACGCTCTAAAGCGATAACTGCTTGAGTTGCTTGGTCGGCATCAATAATCAATCCTATACCTCGTTCAGATGACCCTTGAGAAACAATGCTCACGCTAATTTCATATTTGCTTAATGCTCCAAAAATTCTAGCATCCACACCTATTTTACCAAGCAAACCTCGACCTTCTAAGTTAAGTAACGCCACGTTATCCAGAATAGACAACGATGTTACTTCTTTGTTGCTTGGTCTTGCCGTGATTAGCGTCCCTTCATCATCAGAATTAAAGGTATTTAAAATACGTAAATTGATATTCTTTTCAACTAAAGGGATAATGGTTTTTGCATGTAACACAGAAGTTCCAAAATTTGCTAACTCATTAGCTTCACTAAACGACAATTCTCTAATTTGTTTTGCATCTGGCACTAAAACTGGATCTGCCGTATATATTCCGCTAACATGCGTGTAGTTCTGTAATTCTTCCGCATCTAAAAAATTAGCCAATAACGCAGCTGTATAGTTGCTGCCATTTCTTCCTAAAGTAGTCGTTTCATTCTTCAAATTTGAAGCAATAAAACCTGAAACTACATTAACTACATCTTTATTTTTCTCGAAATAAGCTTTAATGTTTTCTTTAGAAAGTTTAGACAACGGTTGCGCATTACCAAAATTTTCATCCGTTTTTATTAACTGGCGAGCATCAGTTGCTTTAGCTTTTATTCCCTGAGCATTTAACAAACTTGATATCAACTTAATTGATAATAATTCACCTTGGGCTAAAATATTATCTTTGGTTTTTTTGCTAAAATCTCTTAACAAGCTCACCCCTTCAAAAAGGGTATCTAAAACTGAAAACTCTTCAGAAAAATCAATATTTTTTGAAGGTTCTTTTTGATATGCTTTGAAAGTATTTAAATCCTCCTGAAAAGGTTCGCCGTTTAATGCTTTGTTCAAAATAGCTTCTAAATCATCAGTCGCTGAACCTCGTGCAGAAACTACAACACTTATACGTTCTCCTGTGTCTATTTTATTTTTTATAATTGAAAGCACGGTCTCTAAGCCTTTTCCATTGGCTAAAGATTTACCTCCAAATTTTAATATTTTCATAGGTTTTCGTTTAGAATGTGGCACAAAAATGCCTTCTATAATTTTTTCAAGTTGTGCAAATTCCATCAAAAACGCATCATGTCCATGCACCGAATGAATTTCATTATATGTTACATTGGGATGCGTTAAAGCGAGTTGTTTGTGGGTTTCTCTGTTTTCTTCCGCAGTAAAAAACAAATCAGAATCCACGCCAATAATATGAATTTTAGCTTCTATATTTTCAAGTACATTAAAGTTGCTCGACCTCCCTTTAGTCACATCAATCGTTCTCAACAACTGATTCATTAACTTATATGCTGAAAGTTGAAACCGCTCTTGTAGTTTTTTGCCATGATGCAACAACCAACTTTCGACATTAAAAATCTCTAAATCGTCATTTTTTGAACGCTGAAAACGTTCCTTAAAAGATTCTGGTGTTCGGTAACACAACATAGCATGCATTCTAGCATCGTGTACTGGGTGTTTTGAATTCAACAGAAACTGTTCTTGAATTTGACAGTTAGCAATTAACCAATCAGTAGATTTCCAATCGGTTGCCACAACTATTAAATGCTCTGTAAAATCTGGTTGTAAGACTGCCATTTCCCAAGCAATTCCACCTCCTAATGAGCCTCCAATAGTAGCAAATAGCTTTTCTATTTTTAATGCTTTTAGACCAATTAAAAACAGATTAGCAATATCTCGAGCAACAAAGTCTTTATAATTATCAATAACGAATCCATCAAAACCATTACCTGGAATATTAAAGGCTAAAACGGTGTATAATTTGGTATCGATGACCTTATCATCCCCCACCAAATCTTCCCACCAACCATCATCTCCTGCCACATGACTATTTCCAGTTAATGCATGATTTACCAAGACAATTGGTGCCCTTCCTAGTGATTTACCAAATACTTGATAACTTAACTTAATTTCAGAGTTAAGTGCACCACTTTCTGTAGTGAAGTTTTTTATAATGGTATGTTCCAATGGGTGTTTCAAATGTTTCTTCTTTATGTAAGACCTGCGAGGTTTCAAAAACCTTGTAGGTCTATTTTACTTCTTTATTTTTAATAAATACCTACAAGGTTTTTGAAACCTTGCAGGATATACTAAATTGTTTTGAATGCTTGTGTTAAATCTGCCTTTAAATCTTCAATATCTTCAATTCCAACTGATAAACGAATTAAATCTCCAGATACTCCAGCCGAAGCTTGTTCCGCTTCATCTAATTGTTGATGAGTTGTACTTCCAGGATGGATAATAAGCGATTTTGTATCTCCAATATTAGCTAATAACGAGAATAATTTTGTGTTGTCTGCAATCTTTTTAGCGGCTTCAAAACCCCCTTTATGTCCAAAGGTTACAATACCACTTTGCCCTTTAGGTAAATATTTATCAGCTAATTTTTTGTATTTGCTGCTTTCTAAACCTGGATAATTAACCCAAGCTACTTCATCTTGAGCCTCCAACCATTTTGCCAATTCTAAAGCATTTTTACTGTGTTGCTTGATTCTTATTGGTAAGGTTTCTAAACCTTGAATAATGTTGAATGCATTTGTTGGACTTAAAGCGCCTCCAAAATCTCTTAAACCTTCAAGAATTAATTTGAATGTATATGCTGCTGCACCTAAAGCTTCATGATATTTCAACCCGTGATATCCAGCTGAAGGTTCTGTAAATTCAGGGAATTTCCCGTTTGCCCAATTAAAAGTACCAGCATCAATGATAGCACCACCTAAAGATGTTCCTTGCCCGCCAATATATTTGGTTAAAGAGTGTATAACAATGTTTGCACCATGTTTAATTGGGTTTAATAATGCTGGTGTAGCCACTGTATTATCAACTATAAAAGGAACTTCGGCTGTTTTGGAATGTTCTGCAATAGCTTCTAAATCTAAAACATCAAGTTTCGGATTTCCTAAAGATTCTACAAAAAACGCTCTGGTATTATCTTGTACGGCATCAGCAAAATTATCAGGATTTGAAGCATCTACAAACGTTGTTGTAATGCCGAATCTTGGTAAGGTTACACTTAATAAATTGTATGTGCCACCGTATAAACTACTTGAAGCTACAATATGATCGCCTGCTTTTAATAAGGTTAATAATCCTGTTGCAATGGCAGCAGTTCCGGATGCAAAAACAACGGCTCCAATACCACCTTCTAAAGCAGCTAAACGCTCTTGTAAAATTTGGTTTGTTGGGTTGTTTAATCGGGTATAAATAAAGCCTAATTCTTGTAATGAAAATAGGTTTGCTGCATGATCTGAATCTTTAAACACATACGATGTTGTTTGATAAATTGGTACGGCACGTGTGCCTCCGTTTGCTTTTACGTCGTGTCCTGCATGTAATGCGTTTGTTGCTAATTTTAATGTACTCATTTTTCTAGTTTTTTAGGCCTCACCCAGAAATATTGAAAATATTTCTGACCTCTCCAAAGGAAAGGTAAAAGGCTATTGGTTAATAATAAATCGCTCCTTTCGAAGCGTACTTAATAGAAAAATATTAAAAAGAAATTATTCAAACTACAGTAAGTAATTTGTTTTGGTTATCTATCCAAAACCCGATAAATGAATCGGAATTTAAGTAGAATTTAGCACCTTCTTTAATAAGTTTAAAGGGTTGCTAAGGCTTCAACGGGTCTATCCCTCCACCTTTCTTGATAACATTCACGGAAATTTTTAAAAATAAATTTTTGCGTTACTTCAAAATTTAAAAATCCTCATTTAACATTGTAAACTGTGGTTTTAAAATTTATTGTGCCTTAAACTTTACATTTAAAACTTTTCCTTTTCAGTAAGTTTTTGAACTTTGTGAGTGCAAATATTGCAACAGAAAAGTTACAATTCCAAATTTTAGGTAAGATATTTTATTTTTTATTGAGTTTTGAATAATAAACGCTCTTTTTATAACAAAGATTAATAGTTAGTAATACTTATTTTCTTTCTATTCATTTTGCCTTGATGCAAAACGAACCAAAAAATCATATTGAAATGAGGAATTTTTCTTCCCGATAAAAATCGGGATGAAAATCAAAAATCAAATCTAAATTTTTTCCAAGGTTTCAAAAATTATCACGATTTTATTTTTCTATTTTGCATTTCAAAATTCAACTCTCTGAATTGATTAGGGGCTTTACTTTTTGGATGTTTTGAGTTTACTCTATTTATTTTTTTTATTAATTTAAAAACACACTATTTGATTGCGGATTGATTACTGCCAACTGCGGACTGGACTGCGTAAGGGATTGAACGGTCTGTCTGAGCTCCCGACTTTGGAGGAGCGAGTAGTGAAAGCGCGACCCTTGTGGTTACGCCAAAACAATTAATTTAAGAACTTGACGCTTTAAACTTATCTCTAATAATAAGCCCGATGGGTTTGTTCTGAATTTTAGACTCTAGCCATGAAATTATATCCAAATATAAAAAGGCGCGACTCTCATAAGGATCATCTTCAAACTCTTTCAGTTTTTTATGAAGTTTAATAAATTCGCCTTTTACTTCGTTTGGATAAATATCGCCTAAACCTTTTAAAAATTTGATAAATTCTTTTTGTACTTCATATAAATCTTCCATTTTAATTAAAAACTTATAGGTGCTTTTAATTAAAACTTCTAAATTGTAATCAAGTCCAGCTTCATAATGCGCTACAAGATTTAATATTCTTGAAAAACACAACAAATCCTCTCGCATTTGTAGTGATTTATTACTGATTATTTTTTCTAAAAAGTAGATGCATTTTTTATTATCACCAGCACCAAAATACATGCTTGCAATTTTGTAATAAAACACCATAATATGATGCTCGTCAATACGGTTTTTATAATTTTCTAAACGTTCTAAAACATCATCTACCAAGGGTAAACCGTCAACAAAACTACCTTCTATAAAATGCAAATTAAATTTGTTATTATAAATATACAGAAAGGCTAATCCATCAATATTATCATCTAAAGGAAACCATTTTTCTTTTGTAATAGCTTCTAGTCTGGACAAAGAAAATTTAAACTTTTCGTGCTTTCTAAGATAGAATAATGACTCCAATAAATAATGATTTCCTCTCAGGAAAAATACTGGATTTAGAACAATCATATCTTTATTTTCATAAAATAAATCCACCCATTTTGAAGCATATTTATAACAAGACAAAAAATCTTGTGTTAAAAAGCTATACCATAAATGTGCTTTGTATAGCCATAGTTTTTCTCTTGTTCCTAATTCATTGATGTTATATTTAGGGAGTCTTGCGTTAAAATAATCTGTAATTTTTTTTGTTTCAGCTTTATTTTTAACGTAGCCTGTTTTTAAAAACTGGCCGTACAACTGAAGTGATAAATTAGACAATTTACTAGCCAACACATTTTGTCTACTTAAGTCTCTAGCTTGAATAGAAAGTTCATCGGCACGATTACTAAGACTTCTCGTAATGTATTGAGATTCAATAATCTTTTCAAGTTCTACAATTTCATAAGCTACATTTTTTTCTTCATGATTAATAGCTAAGGTTTTAGCTTTATCTAAAATTTTTAAACTTTGTTTATAAAGCCCTTTATGATATAAAATAGTGGCAAAATCTAATTGTTCTCGAATTTGAATTCGGATATCTTGATGCGATGGGTTTAATCGTAAACTAATTAAAATTTGTTTATACAAATGTGCCTTTAAGTTAGAAAGCTGCTGTTTCTTTACAATGCCCTTTTTTAGAATAACGGCTTCATCATAAACCGAAAGTTTATCAAGAATATTAAAAAGCATCAAGAATTTTGAGTCTTCATTTACGCCCAATCGGCCAACATAAAGCTTGAATTGTCTTTTTTCCGATTTAGACAACGATTTTATTAATACAAATAAATTATCTTTTTGCTCTTTCGTCATAGTCATAAAAACAGTATTATTAAACTGATTTTCAATTATTTAACCCAATACAAACCGAGTTAAACATCGTAAAATTTATATATGAAGTTCTGTATTTAATAAACCAAAATATACATTCGTATAAGAATACGAAAATATATTTTAATAAATGTCTGATAATAAAGTCCAAATTTTTGATACAACACTACGAGACGGCGAGCAAGTCCCGGGTTGTAAATTGAACACTGAGCAGAAATTAATTATTGCTGAACAGCTTGATTTATTGGGTGTAGATATTATTGAAGCTGGTTTTCCGGTGTCTAGTCCTGGAGATTTCAAATCGGTCGAAGAAATTTCTAAAATTGTAAAACATGCTACGGTTTGTGGGCTAACCCGTTCAGTAGAAAATGATATAAAAGTAGCTGGAGAAGCTTTAAAATACGCTAAAACTCCAAGAATCCACACAGGTATTGGAACATCAGATTCTCATATAAAATTCAAATTCAAATCGACACAAGAAGCTATTATTGAACGTGCTGTTAAAGCAGTAAGTTATGCCAAAACTTTTGTTGAGGATGTTGAGTTTTATGCCGAGGATGCCGGTAGAACAGATAACGAATATTTAGCCCGGATATGTGAAGCAGTTATTAAAGCTGGAGCAACGGTTTTAAATATTCCGGATACAACAGGATACTGCCTTCCACATGAATATGGAGCAAAAATTAAGTATTTGAAAGAAAATGTAAAAGGTATTGACAGAGCTATTTTATCGTGTCATTGCCATAACGATTTAGGTTTGGCTACAGCAAACTCTATTGAAGGTGTTATTAATGGCGCACGTCAAATTGAATGTACCATTAATGGTATTGGAGAGCGCGCAGGAAACACAGCGCTAGAAGAGGTCGTTATGATTTTAAAGCAACACCCTTACTTAAATCTTGATACAAGCATTAAAACTGAAATGCTATATGGTATGAGCCAATTAGTGTCAGATAGTATGGGTATTTACACTCAGCCAAACAAAGCTATTGTTGGTGCAAATGCTTTTGCGCACAGTTCTGGAATTCATCAAGATGGCGTGATTAAAAATCGTGAAACATACGAAATTATGGATCCTAAGGCTGTTGGTGTAACAGATTCTGCTATTGTGTTAACTGCAAGAAGCGGTAGAGCTGCATTAGCCTATAGAGCAAAAAAAGTTGGATACGAATTAACGAAACTTCAATTGGATGTCATCTATACAAATTTTCTAGATTTCGCGGATATGAAAAAGGAAGTTGATGATAGTGATATCCATCAAATTATAGAAACCAGCAAAATATATAACGAGATTATTTCGGCTTAATTGAAATAGATTCCCGCCGTAGTTTATCTTGAATGATAGTCGAAAGTCGGAATGACAAAAAAGTTAAATTGATGAAATTAAATATTGCCGTTTTACCAGGTGATGGTATAGGACCAGAAGTTATAGCACAAGCCGTCAAGGTTTTGAAAGCTATAGCCTTGGAATTTAATCACATATTTACGTTTCAAAAAGCATTGGTTGGTGCCAGTGCTATAGATAAAACAGGAAACCCATTGCCAGAAGAAACCATTAGCATCTGCAAAAAAGCAGATGCTGTTTTATTTGGGGCTATTGGAGATATAAAATATGATGAAGATCCTGATGCAAAAATACGCCCTGAACAAGGACTTTTAGGCATTCGTAAAGAACTAGGCTTATCTACCAACATAAGACCAATCATTGCTTACGAAGATTTACTAAACAAATCTTCATTAAAAGTTAAGCAAATAAAAGATACTAATATTCTTATATATCGTGAATTAACTGGTGGTATTTACTTTGGAAAAAGACACCTAAGTAAAGATGGCAATACAGCATCAGACACTTGCGAATATAACCGTTTCGAAATTGAGCGTATTGCGCACTTAGCCTTTAAAGCAGCGCAATCTAGAAAACGCAAACTAACCTTAGTCGATAAGGCAAATGTATTGGAAACCTCGCGACTTTGGAGACGCATTGTAAAAGAAATAGCGCCACAATATCCTAATGTTAGAGTTCAATACATGTATATTGATAATGCTGCCATGGAGCTTATTATTCATCCACGACAGTTTGATGTTATATTAACCGAAAACATGTTTGGCGATATCCTATCAGAAGAAGCCAGCGTTATTGTTGGGTCTATTGGCTTATTGGCATCCGCATCTATTGGCGATAAACATGCCATGTTCGAACCCATTCATGGGGCATACACTAAGGCCGCAAACAAAGGTATTGCAAACCCTATTGCGTCTATTTTATCTGCAGCTATGTTGCTAGATCATTTTGGACTCGACGAAGAAGCAGCCCTAGTAAGAGAAGGAGTCGATAAGGCCTTAAAACTGCATATTACCACACCCGATTTAAATAACAAATACGACAATATTAGCACCACAAAAGTGGGCGATTTTATAGAAGATTTTATTCAAAATCCAGAAGAAACAAACTTAAACTTTACTAACATACATTTAGGACAGTCCACAATTATTTGATTATTTGAGTTAGTCACCAAAATTAATATATTGGGATTCTTAGAAGCGCATTTACTTAAATGCGCTTTTTTAATATGTGTTATTGAGATTTATTTGGGCGTTACCCCAATCCCAATAACTATCGGGAGGGGTCGGGCTTTACATTACAATCTTTTTGCTCGTGCCTCACAAAAAGGATTTCCATTGCAATCTCTAACGCGGAAAAGTGAAATCAGGATTAATATATGAGGATTACTATAAAAGTACTTACGTGAAAAATTAATGGGTTTTTGCTTGTTTTTTACCACGGTACTTTGTTACCTGCTGGCTTTTATTCTCAAGTATAATAGTTTATTAAAAATATTGAACTAAAATATACCCAAAATATTGAAAACAAAATATGTATTGAGGTTTCAAGTTTTTTACCTTTCCAAAGGTCAGTTGAATATCCAAAGAATTGTATATAAAGTCGAACAGTCCAGAATATTCCAAGTCCGAGAGATATTTTTTTTCCAAGAATAGTTTCAATTAGTTCGTTTGATGATGTCAAACAAAGTAAGCCCATAAGAAATACCGTAAACGCAATAAAAAACGTATGTACAGTCATCATTTGACGATTTATTAAACTCAAAGATTTAAGCTCTTTGTTCCAGTTAAAATACTTCGGAAAGATAATATGAACTAATGCTAAAGCAATTAAAAGAATCCCAATTATAATTAAATGAATTTGCATTTATGGACAGCTATTAAAGATTGACATAAAAGGCGTGAACTTTTGTTCAGTAAATGTTTTGAAACCAGCCTCCTTAAAAGCATTTCTCCAGGTTTTCATTGAAAAGAAATGAGTAAATCCAACTGAAAATGCTACAAAGTTTGAGAAATCTCTCAAATGCTCAATCATTATTACGTTAGCATTTGATTTACAAACTCGATGACATTCCTTTAAAAACTGAATTTTTTCGTTTTGAGAACGAATTTCGTGTGCAGCTGAAAGTAAAAAAATCAAATCGACTGAATCGTCTTTTAATGGAATCGTGCTTGAAATAATTTGTTGTGTATTTGGATAAACTAAACTCACTTTTCTTGCTCTTATAATAGCTAGTTCAGTATGTTGCTTTGCATTATAAAAATCAAATACTTTTAAATTGGATTTAGGGAAATAGTTTTTGATTATAAAGCTTGTTTCATCAAAGCCTGCATTAATATTTAAAATTTGTTTGTCTTGGGAATCGGTCAGATTAAAATTTTTCAACCAGTTGAATTTATAATAGCCCGAAAAATCATATACATAAGCAGAAATAATTAAAGGCATTATTAAACCATATAAGAAAGCCAAAATTACAATCCAAAACAATAGATTTGACCAACTAAATATCAAATAACTTATAATTATTATAGTTAACGCTATTAAGCCAAACACATAAAAGTGCCTATTGAAGCTCAAAATATTTAATACTCCTTGAAATTTTCGCCTTTTTATTTCCATAAATCAATTTTACCTTTTTTCCACTGATACGGAATATTTCTAATTACAAAGGCATTTGCCAATACAGGATTTTGAAGTTTTATTGTATCCAAGAACTCAAATTTGTAATCAATCACTTTCACAGGACTTGGTGTCCAGTTTTGTCTTACTCCTTCAATGATTAAAACTTCTTTGGTTTCTTTATTGTAGGTGAAAGTAAAAGGTAATGGTCCTGCATATCTTCTTGCTTCTTTCCAGTCAGCAAATGGGGAATTTTCCGGTAAAGAAACTTCTTGTTCTGCTTGGTCTAATGTAAGCTTAAAGTTTGATTTAATTGAAGATAATTCTTTTGTTCCGTCTGTTTCAGATTGGTTAATATCAGTTGTTGTATAGTTGTAATGGGTAAATAAGTTGCCCATT
>TARA_R110002072_G_scaffold28296_7_pt1 | contig 13163 bp, 8 predicted proteins | sample TARA_R110002072 | Tara Oceans TARA_R110002072 (sample SAMEA4397118) | marine metagenome | biome: Polar Biome; feature: [SRF] surface water layer (ENVO:00010504); material: water (ENVO:00002006), including particulate matter (ENVO:01000060) such as... | depth 5 m | reverse complement strand
TGCGAACAGCGGGGTAAGCCAGTCAAGCCGATCACCGTCGATTCGCTCGTGCGGCCAGAGGCGCTCCAACGACTTGAGCAGCACGAGGGCTGGCGGTTCTGCGCCTCGCAGGACTGCACCGCGGCCTACTTCCACGAGACGACCGGCGAGGTCGTCGCAAAAGCCGACGTCCGCGTTCGAATCGGTCAGAAGGAGCTCGAGGCGCCGCGAACGGTCTGCTACTGCTTCCAGCACACCCACGAGGAGATCGAAGCCCAGATCCTGGGTACAGGTCGTTCCAGCGTGGGAGAAGCGATCACCGAGCATTGCCGGCAGGGACTCGACCGCTGCCCCGAGACCAACCCGCAGGGGAGCTGCTGCCTCGGCAACGTCCGCGCGCTGGAGAGGGCCGCGGCGACAGCGGCAGCGGCAGCGCCCACAGCCAGTGGCAGCTGCGACGCGTCCGTTGAGGAGGCCGCCGCTGACGACTCCGCCGACTGCTGCGCGTCCCCGGCTCCCGCGACACCTGACACGCCAACGAGTCGCTCGGGGACGTTCGCTTCGCTGGGCGCAATGACGTCGGCGATCCTATCCTCAGCATGCTGCTGGCTTCCCTTGCTCCTCCTTGGGTTCGGTGTCTCCGCTGGCAGCGTGGCGGGATTCCTCGACGCCTACCGGCCCTGGCTGTTGGGGGCGACCGGGGTGCTGCTCGCAGGCGCGTTCTATCTGACCTACTTCCGCAAGCCTGAGTGCGCGACCGACGGCTCGTGCACCGCGCCGCCTCCGCGCTTGGTCCTGTTCAACAAGGTGCTGCTCTGGGTCGCCACCGCCGTGGTGCTCGCCTTCGCGCTGTTCCCCAACTACGTCGGCCTCATGACAGGCGAGGACCCTCCACCGTCAGCCCATGGCGCTGCCGCGAAACTGGAGACCGTGACCCTAGATATCCAGGGCATGACCTGCGAAGCCTGCGAAGTTCGCGTGCGCGCTGCCTTGCGCGAGGTTCCCGGTGTTCACCACGCGCAGGTGAGCTACGCCCAGACGCGCGCCGTCGTCCAGGCTGAAGAAGGCGTCGATCCCCAAGCCCTCGTCGACGCCGTCGGCACGACCGGCTATCAGGCCTCAATCGTCAGACGGCCGAAGAACGGGGTCCGAGCACGATGATCGCAGTTCCCAGCAGGCAGAGCGATGCGCCCAGGAGGTCCCAGCGGTCGGGGCGAAGACCCTCGACACGCCAAAGCCAAACGAGCGATGCAGCCACGTAGACGCCTCCGTAGGCGGCATAGGTTCGGCCTGCACCCGTGGGGTGGAGGGTTAACAGCCAGGCGAACAACGCCAGGCACAGTGCGCCTGGGAGGAGCAGCCAGGCCGACTTGCGCTCTCGCAGCCAGAGGTAGGGGAGGTAGCACCCAGCGATCTCGGCGCCCGCAGTGAGGACAAAGAGGACGAAGGTCTTGGCGTGATCCATGATTCACCTCGAGGTGAGTTTAGGGGGCGGGCCAGTCACGGCACCCCTCGCGCCCCGCCGCTCCCTCGTGACACCAGCCGCTGTTGGTGCGCATTGCGCGCCCCGTGCCGCTGGGTGGGTGTCGCGCCCGCTCCCCTCGGGCGACACGGTGCGCCACGCGCGCGACCACAGCTCGGCCCAGCGGCTCAGCCAGGTGAGAGGAGCGACGAATCTCGCACCAGTGCGCCTGGGCCTCCATCCGCATTGGCCGAAAGCCCGCTCTAGTGCCGGAATCAGACGGGGTCACGGGGGGCGACTGAACGGGCCTCCTCCTTCGCCCTCAACCCATAGAGCCCCAAGCCGCCTAGAACCTGGGGCGGAGCGGTGCGTAGACAGTGGCGCGGTTCTTGGCTACCCTCCCGAACACGTGAACGTGTTTCCGAACCCACTCCTGCTCATCCTCGTCCTCGGTCTTGGCCTTGCCAACTCGGGGCTGCTCTCGCTTTGCATCGAGGAGGATCACGCTGGCTTCGAGTTCGCTTGGGCCCTGTGCTGCAGCGAAGACGCCTGCTGCGGAGAAGAACCCGATCAAGCTGGTGAAGGGGTCTCCCAGGGCACGGACGACTGCCAAGACTATCTGCTGAACTCGTCGCAGGACTGGACGCCCGAGTTGGCTACGGACTGGACGGATTTCGTCGCGGTCCACGCGACCCCTTTGTCTTGGACCTTCGCCCCCGTCGTCCTTTGGACCCAGCCGATCCCCCCGAGCGGTGCTCCTCCACCTAGACGAGACCTCAAGACGGTCGTCATTCGCTGCTAATCCCCTCCGAGGTCGTTCTGGCTCGGCGCCGCTTGGGCGTCGAGATCTCGTTCCTCGGAGGGAATCATGCGTTTGGTCTACGGCGTGGGAGCTCTGCTCCTTCTCGCTGGCTGCAAGTCTTACAACCCAAAACCCCTTGACGCCGAAGCTGAGCTTCGGCGGCTGCAAGACATTGATCTCGACGTCGCGGTCGAGCGCTCGCTTCCTGGCCAAGAGCCAGTCGAGAGAGGATGGTTCGACGCAAGGGACGGCCTCAACGAGAGCGAGGCCGTCGCTCTAGCGCTCACCCTTAATCCGCGCCTCCATGCTCGTCGGCTCGCGACAGGAGAGGCCGAGGCCCGCCTGATCGCGGCAGGACAGTGGCCGAACCCCAAGATCGGGGTCTCCTGGCTCCCCGGAGTCGACGGCGCGCCGGGCGTGACCATGGGCGGCCAATGGCTGACCGAGGTCCTGCGAGTCTGGGAGCGCTTCGCCCTTCAGGACGCCGCCGAGGCTGGGAGCAAGGAGGCGGAAGCCGCCGTCTTGGCCGCTGAGTGGCAGCTCGTCGGCGAGGTTCGAGCGGCGTATCTGGAGGTTCTCGTCGCGGTGCAAGAGCACCGCCTGCTCTCAGAACAGGCCACCCTTCAAGGCCAAGCGCTAGACCTCCTCCAACGCCGGAAGGCGATCGGTGAAGGCACGGCGCTTGACGCCACTCTGGCGGAACTCGGAGTCTACGAGGCCTCCCGGGACCTCCTCAGGACCGAGTCCAGGGTTCTCCGGGCACGGAGGCGGCTCAACGAGCTCTTGGGGCTGCCCCCCCAGTTGGAGGTTCCGCTGTCCGAGGAGGGCGCGCCCTTCCAGGTGACAGTCTTCGAGGGCATAGACGAGGCCGAGGTCGAGCGGCGCCTGCTGAAGGGCCGCTTCGAACTCCGTGCCCGCGCCCTGGCCTACCTCCGGGGAGAACACCAGCTGCGCCTGGCGATCTATCGCCAGTATCCGCGCCTCTCGATCGGCGTGGCCTTCGACCGCGAACCCGGCGGCGACTACTACGTGGGGCCCGGCTTCATGATCGAGCTCCCCCTCTTCAGCCAGAACGAAGGGCCGATCGCCGCCAAGGAGGTTCAGCGCGAGCGCCTGCGCGCTGAGTTTCGCTATGTCCTGCACGGACTCCGTGCCGAAGCCCACGAAGCCCTCAGCGATCTCCGGCGCGCCAAGCGGGAGGTCGACCTCAATCGCGAACACCTCCTCCCTGCCCTCGAGCGGGCCACCTCCCTCCTGGCGAAGGGACTCCAGCTCAAAGAGTTGAACTCGCTCGACTGGCTGACGGCGCAACGCCGCGCCTTTGGGATCCGCCGCGAATACCTCTCCTCTCTGTCTCGCTACCAGGGCGCCGTGATCCGCTTGGAAGCCGCAACCGGAACTCCCCTCAAGGAGCCTCTCCCATGACCGACTCCACTGCCCCTCCCAGCGAGGTCCCCAACGAGTCTCAGCCCACGGCACCCCCAGGGCAGGAGGACCCCGCTCCGGTGACCGAGGCCCGCCCGGAAGGGTCCCTGGCTTCCCGCGCCTTGGGTGCCCTCCCCACGACCCTGGTCCTACTCGCGCTCGGAGCCCTCGGGCTCTATGGCCATCACACTGGCTGGACGATTCCCGCTCGCGGGCCCGCTTCGGCGGCCCCTGCCGAGGATTGGTGCGAAGCCCACAACGTCCCTCAGTCTCGCTGCCTGGCCTGCAATCCAGCGTTGGCTGGGGCCAACCCCAACGATTGGTGCAAGGAACACGGCGTTCCCGAATCGAAGTGCACCGTCTGCCACCCCGAGATCTTGACGGGGCAAGCTGCTGCGGACTGGTGCCGTGAACACGGGGTCCCCGAGTCCCAGTGCGTCAGTTGCCACCCGGAGTTGGCTGTCAGAGGCGACGCGCCCCCTCCGTCGAACGGGCGCCAGGTCACGTGGAAGGACGAGGCGCTCCGGCTAGTCAACGCCCGCAATTGCCAGATCCACCTCGCCTACGTTCAGTTCGCGTCGCCGGAAGCCTTCGAGAAGGCAGACGTCGCGCTCGAGCAGGTGCATGAGCGTCCCATGAGCGCATTGGTAGAGGCCCTGGCCGAGGTCTCCTACGACCAGACGCGTGTGACCCGCGTGGCTACCCGAGTCCCAGGGATCCTAGCCTGGGTCGGCGCCGAGGTCGGGCAGGAAGTCAAGCCTGGACAGGTCTTGGCCCTCTTGGACGCGCAGGACGTAGGACGCGCCAAGGCGAGTCTGCTGACAGCGCTCACCGAACTCGATCTCCAGATCCGCCGACACGCGCGCATTCAGGCGGCCGCCTCCACGGGCCTCCGAACCGCCGCCGAGACGAATGAAGCTGTCGCGACCTTGCGCAAGGCGCGCGTTGAGCTGTTCAACGCGCAGCAGGCGATTCAGAACCTCGGGCTCCCTTGTGACCTGGAGGATTTGAAGAGCCTGGACGAGGCAGAGCTAGCCGAGCGAGTGCGGTTCTTGGGACTCCCCAAGCACCTCTTGGAGAGGCTCCCGGCGAGCGCCAAGAGCGCGAACCTGATTCCACTGAGGGCGGCGCTCGGCGGGGTAGTGGTCGAGCGCGCCGTCGTGGTGGGCGAGGTCTTGAAGGGCGCGGAGTCCGCCTTCGTCGTGGCGGACACCAGCAAGATGTGGATCGAGGCTGCCGTCCCTCAAGACGAGGCGCGCTTGCTCACGATCGGTCAGACGCTCTCGTTCCGGCCGGAGACGGGGCGCAGCGTCACGCGCGGACGCGTCTCGTGGCTCAGCACCCAAGTGGACGACCGAACCCGGACGGTCCTGGCTCGGGCAGTCGTGGAGAACCCGGCGCGAGATCTGCGCGCCAACGTCTTCGGGCGCGCCCGGATCACCGTCAGAGAGTCGCCGAAGGCGATCGCGGTGCCCAGCGAGGCCGTCCACTGGGAGGGGTGCTGCCACGTCGTGTTCGTACGCGTCTCCGACCAGATCTTTCAGCCCCGAAAGGTCGTCGTCGGGGTTCGCCAGCGTGATCACACGGAGATTCGCGTGGGGCTCGCGGAGGGTGAGGTCGTCGCGACCAGCGGGAGCCACGTCCTGAAGTCCGACGTCCTCAAGAGCAGACTTGGAGCCGGTTGTGCAGACGACTGATCAAGACGCGGAACCTCGGGGAGCCTTGAACGCGGTCATCACCTGGTCGCTGCGAAACAGGCTCGTAGTGGTCTGCGGGGCTCTGGCCCTAGTGGCCCTCGGTCTGATCTCGCTCCAGCAACTCGACGTCGACGCATTCCCTGACACGACTCCGGTTCAGGTTCAGATCAACACCGTCGCCCCTTCGCTCTCGCCGGAGGAGGTCGAGCGCCAGATCACCTTCCCTGTGGAGCAGGCCATCAGCGGTCTGCCAGGCCTCCAGAACGTGCGCTCGGTCTCCAAATTCGGCCTCTCCCAAGTCGTAGTGGTGTTCGAAGACGGCGTGGACATCTACTTCGCCCGTCAGCTCGTCAACGAACGCCTCGGGACCGTCGAGCTCTCTCCTGGGTTGTCCCGGCCTGAAATGGGTCCAGTATCCACTGGCCTGGGCGAGGTCTTTCACTACGTAGTCAGCGCACAAGGCAAGGACCTCACCGAGGTCCGCACAGTTCACGACTGGGTCATTCGGCCGGCTATGCGAACGGTTCCGGGGACCGCCGAGATCAATAGCTGGGGCGGCCTAGAGAAGCAGTTTCAGGTTCGGATCGATCCGGCCCGACTGGTTCAGCACGGGCTCCGCTTCGAGGAGGTCTTGGAGGCTGTCAGGGCTGGCAACTTCAACGTCGGAGGGGGAAACGTCTCGCAGGCTGGAGGAATGCTCCTCGTCCAGGGCGTTGGCCGCACGAGCTCGACCGACCAACTCGAGCGGATCGTCATTCGCTCAGAGGACGGCGTGCCGATCCGCGTCCGCGACGTGGCGGACGTTCGGGTCGGACACGAGATCCGCCGGGGAGCGGTCACCGCCAACGGAAAGGGCGAGGCCGTCCTCGGGTTGGGCTTCATGCTCATGGGCGAAAACAGTCACGAGGTCACCTGGAAGCTCAAGGACAAGCTGAAGTCGCTCCAGCCTTCGCTGCCCCCAGGAGTCAAGGCAGAGGCGGTCTACGACCGGACCGAGTTGGTCGACTACGTCATCGAGACGGTCCGCAAGAACCTCTTCGAAGGCGGACTGCTCGTCATTGCGATTCTGTTCTTGTTCCTCGGCAATCTGCGAGCTGGGCTGATCGTGGCCTTCGCGATCCCCCTCTCCATGCTCTTCGCCTTCGCCGGGATGCTCCGCTTCGGCATTGCGGCCAGCCTGCTCAGCCTAGGGGCGATCGACTTCGGCCTCGTCGTAGACAGCTCCGTCATCATGATCGAAAACGTCGTTCGCCGACTCGGGGAGGATCAGGGAGCGCGCTCCAAGCTTGACGTCGTGAGGGACGCCGCCATCGAGGTTAGGCGGCCGACCATGTTCGGCGAGCTGATCATCATTATCGTCTACCTGCCGATCTTGGCCTTGGAAGGCGTGGAGGGAAAGCTCTTCCAGCCGATGGCGCTGACGGTGGTCTTCGCCCTCTTGGGCTCGCTCGTCCTCTCGCTGACGCTGATGCCCGTCCTCGCCAGCTTGATCCTGCCCAAGCGCGTGCAGGAGCATGAGCCATGGTTGGTGCGCGCCGCGCGCTGGCTCTACGCACCTGTCCTCCGCTTTGCTCTTCGGCAGCGGGCCGCAGTGCTGGGCTTCGCACTGTTGCTGGTGACCGGAGCAGTCTTCATGGCCCGCGGCCTAGGCTCAGAGTTCGTCCCGCGTCTCTCGGAGGGCGCGGTGGTCGTCAACGTCATTCGCCTCGCTGGAACTGATCTGAAGGAGTCCGTGCGCTACGCCACTCGGATGGAGCAGGTCGTCCTGAAGGAGTTCCCAGACGAGGTCGCGCATACCTGGACGCGGATCGGAACTGCGGAGACGGCTACGGATCCCATGGGCGTCGAGCTGTCCGACATGTTCATCTCGCTCAAGCCCCGCAATCAGTGGAAGAAAGCGGGCACGCAAGAGGAGCTCGAGCGCCTCATTCAGCGAGCCCTGCGAGACATGCCTGGCCAGCGCATCGCCATGACTCAGCCGATCGAGATGCGCTTGAACGAGATGATCTCGGGTGTGCGCGCCGACTTGGCCGTCAAGATCTACGGCGACGACTTCGATGTGCTCGTCCAGAAGGGCCGAGAGGTCGAGGCCAAGCTCCGCGCGATCCCTGGGGCCGTCGACGTAAGTACCGAGCAGATCACGGGTCAGCCCGTGCTTCAGATCCGCGTCGATCAGGAACGACTCGCTCGCTACGGGGTCCAGGCTAGGGCCGTGCTCGATCTGATCGAGGCCATCGGCAGCAAGCCCCTGGGAGAGGTCGTGGAAGGACAGCTGCGCTTCCCCCTCGTCGTTCGTCTCCCAGACGAGCAGCGCCGCAGCCCAGAGGCGATCGGCGCCTTGGTCGTGTCGGGGCCACGCGGCGAGAGGATCCCGCTCGCTCGCCTGGCCAAGATCGAGATCGTAGAGGGACCCTCGACCATCACACGAGAGTGGGGCCAGCGTCGGATCACCGTGCAGTGCAACGTCCGGGCCCGGGACGTGGGCAGCTTCGTCGAGGAGGCCCAGCGCGCTGTCGCCAGCGGGGTCCCCCTCCCGAGCAGCGGCCGCTACCGGGTCGAGTGGGGCGGACAGTTCGAGAGCCTCGAGCGCGCTAGGACGCGGCTCGGGATCGTCGTCCCCTTGGCGCTGCTCCTGGTGTTCGTGCTCCTCTACGTGACCTACGGGTCTGTTGTCGACGCCGTGAGCATCTTCACGGCGGTGCCCCTGGCTGCGGTCGGCGGAGTGCTGGCCCTTTGGCTACGCGGAATGCCCTTCTCGATCTCGGCGGCCGTTGGGTTCATAGCCCTCTCAGGAATCGCAGTCCTAAACGGGCTCGTCCTCATCTCCTACGTTCGGAAGCTCCTCGACGACGGCTTGCCCCTCGCCGAGGCCATTGAGCACGCGTCACTGGTTCGCCTGCGCCCCGTGCTCATGACAGCCCTGGTCGCGGCCTTTGGCTTCGTGCCTATGGCTTTCAGCACTGGTATGGGAGCCGAAGTCCAAAGGCCGCTCGCCACCGTCGTAATCGGCGGAATCGTCAGCTCGACCTTGCTGACTCTCCTCGTCCTGCCAGTCCTCTATTCGTGGTCTGGCCGCCTCTCTCACCCCCAACCCCCGGCCGAACCTGAACCGACGAACGCTCCAGCGCTCGTCTCCGCGGCCGCCACTCGAGTCTCCCAGGAGGAGTCATGAACAGCCTTTTCTCCCGCCTCTTTAGGCCCTTCAGCTTGATCGTCGTGCCCTTGCTCGCCCTCGTGCTCGTCGGCTGTCCAGATAGCAAGCAAGCCCCCGCGTCCCCCAGCCCTACAGCCACTCCCAAGACCATGGCGCCCTTGGTTCCCAAGAAGGTGGCCGCAGACTGGTGCCCGGAGCACGGTGTTCCTGAGTCGATCTGTAGCCGCTGCAACGAGTCTCTGGTCGCGGGCTTCAAGAAGAAGGGCGACTGGTGCAAGGAGCACGGACTGCCCGACTCGCAGTGCTTTACATGCCACCCCGAGCTGGAGGCTGAGTTCCTCAAGAACAAGCCGGCCAACGCTGGCGGCGAAGGCAAGGGGCACTCCGATCATGACGGTCATGACCACTAGCAAGAAGGAGCAACTCGGTGAGCAGCGATTCAGAAGCGAGCCCCTGCCAGGGGTCCTGCGCGTCGGACGCCTCCTCCTCGCAGGCCACTGCGAGGAGCGGCGCTACGCCCTATCGGGTGCGCGGTATGGACTGCGCCGAGGAGATCGGCATCTTGCGCAGAGCCCTAGCTGAGCTCGTCGACCCAGAAGAGCTCACCTTCGACGTCCTCGCCGGTGTGATGGAAGTTCCAGCCCAGGTGGACTCGGAGGCAGTCCGGGCTGCCGTAGCCTCGACGGGCATGCAGGCAGAGCCTATGGGCTCTGCCGCTCCGACGCCGGACACCTGGTGGGAAGCCTACGGACGCAGCTTCCTCGCGACTTTGAGCGGCCTGGGGCTGGTGACAGGCTTCGGTCTACACGCAGCGATCAGCGGCGTCAGCGAGGCCGTAGGTAGCGAGGGACTCGCAGAGGCGGGACACAGTGTGCCGATCACGGCAATCGTGGCCTACGGCCTAGCCGTGGTCACTGGGCTCTTCCTCGTGGTCCCCAAGGCCTGGCGCGCCCTGCTCTCATTTCGACCCGACATGAACCTCCTCATGACCCTGGCAGTCGTGGGAGCGATCGGGCTGGGGGAGTGGTTCGAAGCTGCAGCGGTGTCCTTTCTGTTCGCGCTCTCGCTCGCCCTCGAGGCATGGAGCGTGGGCCGGGCACGCCGGGCGGTCGAGAAGCTCTTGGCCCTGGCACCCCCCATGGTGCGGGTGCGGCGCGGAGACGAACTGGTCGAGGTCGAGCCGAGCGCCGTGGCAGTTGACTCAGTCTTCAACGTCCGACCCGGAGAGCGCTTCGGCCTCGACGGGGTCGTGGTGGAGGGTCGCACCGAGGTCGACCAAGCTCCGATCACGGGTGAGAGCCAGCCCGTGTTCAAGGAGCCCGGCAGCGAGGTCTTCGCAGGCACGATCAACGGCAATGGGTCGGTGGACGTGAGGGCCACGAAGGCCGCGGCAGACACGACGCTCGCTCAAATCGTGCGCATGGTCGGAGAAGCACGGAAGGACCGCTCGGACTCGGAGCAATGGGTCGAGCGCTTTGCGCGCGTCTACACGCCGATCGTGTTCGCGCTGGCCGCTGCTGTGTGGCTCATTCCTCCCTTGGCTCTTGGGGCGAGCTGGAACGAGTGGTTCTACCGGGCTCTGGTTCTCCTCGTCATAGGCTGTCCTTGCGCCTTGGTGATCGCGACACCCGTCGCTGTGGTATCAGGGCTGGCCGCTGCTGCCCGAAACGGCGTCTTGGTCAAGGGAGGACGGTTTCTCGAGGTCCCAGCCCGCTTGCGCGTGGTCGCCCTCGACAAGACTGGGACCCTCACCGAGGGGCGGCCAGGCGTCGTCGACGTGATCCCACACGACGACCACACTCCCGATCAGCTTCTGGCTGTGGCGGCCGCGATCGAAGGACAAAGCGACCACCCCCTCGCCCGCGCGATTGTCGAACACGCCCGTCAGGCAGGAGTCCAGATCCCCCCCGTCCAAGGTGTCGAGATCGTTCCCGGCAAGGGAGCGCTCGGGACCATCGACGGTCGGGAATACTGGCTCGGCTCTCACCGCTGGCTAGAGGAGCGTGGGCAAGAGGAACCTGGAGTTCACGACGTCCTCGAAGAGCATGCGTCTGCGAGCCGCTCAGTCGTCGTGGTCGGGCGAGACGACCACGTGTGCGGCTTCTTGACCTTGGCGGACGCCGTGAGAGCCGACGCCAAGGCCTCCGTGGCCGCCCTAAAGGCGACCGGCCTCGCCTCCGTCAGCATGCTCACAGGAGACAACGCAGAGACTGCAAAGGCTGTGGCCGCCGAAGTCGGGATCACGGACGTCCGTGCAGAACTGCTCCCTGCAGACAAGGTCGCGGCCGTCGAAGCGCTCGAGCGAGAACACGGGCCCGTCGCCATGATCGGGGACGGTGTCAACGACGCGCCTGCCTTGGCCAGAGCGGACATTGGAGTGGCTATGGGAGCCATGGGCACTGACGTGGCGGTCGAGACCGCTGACGTTGCGCTCATGACGGACGACCTCTCCAAGCTGGCCTGGCTGGTGACGCACAGCCAACGAACCCTCTCCGTGATTCGTCAGAACACAGTCTTCGCGCTCGCGATCAAGGCGGTGTTCGTAGTCCTGACCTTCGGCGGGCTAGCCTCGCTCTGGGCCGCGATCGCCGCCGATATGGGAGCCTCCCTGCTCGTGGTGTTCAACGCCCTCCGTCTCCTCCGAGGGCCAACCCAAGGGGAGCCTTCCGCCAGTTTGGTGACTCCCCTAACTGGTGAGACTGCATGAGGTTGAACTCTGGGAAAGCGACACCGTCGAACCAGAAGCTTGCGCCAAGCCGCGATCTCCGATACGACTTCGGGGTCGTGAACTCGCTCCTCCGCAACCTCGCCTTCTTGTGCGCACTGCTCCCGCAGTGTCTCTTCGCGACCCTCGCGCCCGCCCTCGTGGTGTGCCAGGAAGCGGATCGCTCGGAGGTCCTCGAGCTCGCTCTCACCGATTGCTGCGACGCCACGGCGGACGAAGGCGAGGGTGAAGAAGGCGTGCGTGAGCAGGGCGAGGGCTGCGAGGATTGCAGCGACTCTGCCTTGTCGCTCTCTCTAAGAAGTGACGATCTCCAAGGGCAGGATCTCTCCGTGACGGCGGTTCGCCTTCCAGAGAGCCCGGCTTGGAGCTGGCGTGCGTGCGGCCCACCTCAAGGGCCGATCGCTACGCACCCCAGGCCGAACGCAGTGCTCCAAGCCCTGCGTACGGTCATCATTCGCTGCTAGAGGCTGGAATCGATTCCTAGGCACACCTCGCGTGTGCTGGTTCGTTTCCACCCCTAGCAGCGTGTCATGTCACTTCGTACCCCCTCCACTCTCGCCACCCTTTTTGTCCTGGTCTCGCAGCTCCTGTTCGGGATCTGCGCGCCTGGTCTGGCGTTCTGCCAGGAGGCTGAGTCCGTTCAGGTCGAGTGGAGAGCCGCCGAGTGCTGCAGCCCCGCTCCAGCTTCGGCCTACGGAGTCGGTCCCCAACTCGTTGCGCAGGACGACTGCGCTGGCTGTGAAGACCAGGCTCTAGACGGTCCCCAACGGACCGAGCGGTCAGACTCTGATCTTCCGGCCCCGCCTCAGGTCATTGGGCCCAGGCTCGACTGGCCTCGCCAATCCAGGGCAGCGCCGCAGCCGGACTCTGGGACTCGCTCCCGAGCGGGCCCACTCCCTCCACATCTGAGAACCACCGTCCTGCGCCTCTAGCGCTCTCTCGACGGCGCCGAGCCTCGTGCTTGGACGCCGACCTCGTGTGACTCCACGGATTCGATTCCGTGGTGCTCGTTCCATCCACGACCCGTGAGAGCGTCATGTTCATTCCCCTCCGCCGAGCGCTTCGGCGACGAATCCCCCCTCTAACTTGCGCCCTAGGACTACTCCTAGGTGGATGCACGGCCTACGAGGCTGAACCTCTCGAAACGCTGGAGATCCTCCGGGCCCTCGAAGAGGTTCGACTCGAAGGCACCACGAGCGAAGAAGTCGCACCCGTGGTGTCTTCCCTGGACGTCTCGGACGGGTTGTCCCTCCTAGAGGCTTCGGCGATCGCCGTGCGTCGGAACCCGAGCCTCCTCGCGCTGCGAGCAGACCTCGGAGTCGCAGATGCCCAGCTCTCGCAGGCTGGCTTGCTCTCCGACCCGGTCATTGGCTGGAGCGCGGGCGACCCAATCGCGGACTCGATCGTGGAGGGCAAGGTCGCGTCCACGTCGTGGCTGTCTGGCTTCAGCCTGACCTGGACCCTTCCACGCCCTGACGAACTCGACTCCGAAGAGGGCGTGGCTCAGGCCCAGATCCGCAGCAGTGCAGCTCGCCTCGCAGGCGCCGAGTGGCAGCTCGTGCGAGAGGTCCAATTGGCCTACGTCCGCTCGCTCGTGGCTCGCCTGCGCCTCGGACAAAACCAGCGCCTGCTCGAGATCTCTAGGCGCACCCTGGGCTTCCTTGCGCGCGCTCGCACCGCGGGAGCCTCAACAGCTCTAGAGGAGAGCCTTGCCAGAGTCGCCGCCAACACCGTTCAGGCGGATTTGCTCCGCGCCAGGGTTCAAGAGCTGCGCGCACGGCAAGCCTTGAATCGCCTCCTCGGGCTTCCCCCGGATCGCGAGTGGGAGCTTCAAGACACGCTCGATCGATTCAATCTCCCTGCGGAGGCGGAGGAGGAGGAGGAGGAGGAGCTGGCGCAGTTGGTGCGCGAGTCGCTCG
>TARA_R110002072_G_scaffold288740_1_pt1 | contig 13167 bp, 12 predicted proteins | sample TARA_R110002072 | Tara Oceans TARA_R110002072 (sample SAMEA4397118) | marine metagenome | biome: Polar Biome; feature: [SRF] surface water layer (ENVO:00010504); material: water (ENVO:00002006), including particulate matter (ENVO:01000060) such as... | depth 5 m | reverse complement strand
GAGAACTGGGAGTTTGAGACGCGCCCGACCGCGAGCGACACTCCCAAAGGCTTCCCGGACGTCTACGTGAACGGCGAGGACGTGACAGTGACGATCGACCCGATGAAGAACCAGCACTGGATCCGCGACGGCTCGCACAGGCACGACGTCTCGCGGATGCGCGGCGCGATCAAGGACCACGCTGGAGTCGTGCGCGCGCAGAAGATCGCCGACAGTGGGCAGTACCGGTGGTTCGAGCTGCCGCAGACGTTTAAACCGAGCTCGAAGGAGATCGACGCGATGCCGAAGCTCACGCCGCGCTGCGTCGCTAACTCGAGCCGCGGATCCGTGGGCACGGAGCAGACGAGGGGGACGCTGCCCGGGATCTCGCAGATGATCTACAAGAACATGCTCGCGGACACACCGGACTGGATGGTGGAAAACCAGACGTGGCTCGCGAACACGCACCTCGACCGCAACCGCGCCTTCGACTGCACCGGCCCGTGTCGTTGATAATTCCAAAACAGAGAATTATGCCAGATTACTTTGGGCCGGCTGCACGAGTCACTGCCGGAGTCTTAGCCGTGACCTACACTACGGCTGTGGCGGTCAGTGCGATCGGTGTCAGGCGACGTCAGATCTTGGGTCAATCGATCGACGGCTTCACGATCGGAGGCGTCGCTGCGCTGCTTTGGCTCTCCCAAAACCCCGAGTTTGCTGCGGAAATTGGTGCGGATTGGACGAATTGGGGTGCTTTAATTGCCTTGAGCTATATGATTGACAGTGTGTGGTTTGACAATGCTCGGCTGCGTGTAGCCATGTACAACGAGGAGCTTGAGACGCCGCCATAATCCAATGCACGCACAATCATGGCTGCCCGAGTCACCGCCACAGTGTTAGTTTTGAGCTACACTGCGGCTGTAGCGACCCAAGCTCTCACAGCCAGAACACGTGAACTTGTGGGTATGTCAATCGACGGCTATACGATCGGGGGCGTCGCTGCGCTGCTCTGGTTCTCCCAAAACCCTGAGTTTGCCGAGGAGGTAGGTGCGGGTTGGACGGTCTTGGCTGGCATAGCTGCGTTGCGCCGCTCAATCACGCAAGTGCAAATAGATAATGCTCGCCTCAGAGTAGCGATGTGGGATGACGAGCTCGCGACGCCGCCATAATCTAATACACGTTCATGTAATGGCTGCCCAAATCACCAACGCTGCCCGAATCACCGCTGGAGTGTTAGCATTGACTTACACTACGGAAGTGGCATGGGACGCGATGAACTTCAGGAAACGTGAGCTTTTGGGTCTCCCTCAGCCCAACGGTTTCACGATCGCAGGTATCGCTGCACTGACCTGGTTCGCGCAAAACCCTGGGTTTGCTGAAGAGATTGGGACAGAGTGGACAAACGTCGCTGTTGTGTCGGTTTTAGGCTTCCTACTATTTCAAATTCGATGGGATGTGACTGTGGTGATGCCATGGGCGAATCTTCATAGCGAGGAGCTTACAACACCGCCATAATCTAATGCGTCACAAATGAGGAAATTAGTGCAATCATTGACGTGGCTGGGCATCACCGCGACGGTCCTACTTTACATGACGCACAAGGGCTCCCGCGCGCCACCGACCCTACCGCCGAGCGCAGTAAATGTAGACGAGGTAAATGCGGAGCGGTGGGCACATGACGGGGCTCAGCCGTTTGTGGACTACGACGGAAACCGAGCACCGGTACATTACGAGCACTTCCGCACTCTGCTGCCGTGACATTTTCCAAGCACTCTTCAGTATGGGGCGACGCAAGCTGAATGGCACGACCTTCTTCCAGTGCGACTGGACGGGCTACCCAATGAAGTGGGCGCACTGCTACATCCCGACGCAGGTGAACGGCAAGCTGGCCAAGAAGGGCTCCTACTGCAACTGGGAGTCGGTCGTCGCGCACATGCAGCACCTCGGCTACGACGGCGACGCCGACGAGTACGCTCGCGCTCACATCACATCCGTGTGCGGAAGCGTCCCGACTCCGGCGCCGCACTACGAGGTCCTCGCGCACACCAAGGGGCACCTCACGGCCGAGCGCTTCCATGAGCAGTGCTGCAGCCACGACGATCCAGTGAGCGCCGTCAAGATCTCAGTGAGCGGCGACATCACCGAGGTCTCAGTCGAGAACACCGTCGAGGAGCACATGCAAATGCCCTTCTTCGAGGTGCCGATGCAGAGCTTCCACTCGGTGCGCCGCAAGAGTGGCCACGACCTACGCGTCTTCTACTACCCGACCAAGGACCTCGCAGTCAACCCCACCGCCACGAACCACTTCAAGATGCAGCTGCACGGCGACGTGATCCTCGTGCAGCAGAGCCGTGAGCAGAGCTTCATGCCCCGGGAGCGGTACATCGACCTCACGCTCGCCCAGTACCAGGAGCAATTTCTCTCGAAGAAACGCAAGCGGGTCACACCGGAAGCTCACTCGCTTGGCGTTCCAGCTTACGAGGAGTTGAAGGCCGAGATGCAGGGCCAGTTGGACCAGTTCGAGCACAAGGTGTCCGCGAAGGCGATCCCTCCTCGGGACCTCTCGAAGGCTCAGACAATGGCCCGCTCGTGTGGCTATGATCTGGGTCGTAAGATGAAGGAGCGTCTTCAAGCATCTCAAACGGGTTGCGCATAATGAAGTCCTCCTCACGCGGCGGGGCGGTCGAGGTCTTGGCGTAGCGCCTGGGTGTCTGCCACGGGTTCGGCGGCGGCGGGCCCATGAGCTGCGTCTCCGAGTCTTGCACCCACGGAGGCGGGATGTGGATCAGCCAGTCCGCTGGAGTCGGAGTCCACGTGTCGTCGTCCCACGCATTCTGGCGTTCGAGTAGCGGCTCCATGCTCCCACGCACTGATGTCAGAATTTAGTCTATGCAACTGCTCCTCCAAGTGCGCATAGGGCTCGCCGCGTGCGTAGTGGTACATGAGCGACTGGTGCGTCGAGTCGCGCACAAAGTAGATTACGCACGATTCCCACAGATTGTCCGCGTAAGAGCCATATTGGTCGAGCCACCCGACGCCGTCAACGTAGATCGAGCGCTCGCAAGAAGAAAGTGCTTGCATTGTGACTTTCTGAGTATGTAAACGTATGAAAGTAGAAATGACATGCATGACCACAAAACAGAAGTTTACAGTGGAGGACCCGGATGTGCAGGTACTTAAAAACGGCCGGTACGCGTACCGTGTGAAGGTGCCGTGGGAGGGGCGTAACGGCAAGGAACTTTGGGCCTTCAAGTTCTGCAGTACCGCGGCGTACAAATCGTACCTCGAGCGCACTGAGAACCTCCAGGAGGTCGAAGTCGAGCCGGAGATGGAGGCCTAAAATTCTAATACCAGTGATAATGAAGCAGAGAGCGCGGCTACTCTTCGACAATAACGTCAAGACCCAGTGCCGGCGCCGCGTCACCACTATGGTAAAGCGCGCGCCTCGGATCACTGTGGGGAGCGCCTCGATCGCCTCGGCCGCGACTGGGGACATCAAGAAGGACCAAAAGTGGATGTATCCGGGTGGTGTAGTGGCGCGGCATAAGGACTTGGTGATCAATGGGCGCACCTACACGGACGACAAGAACGAAGGCGAGAGGAGACGCAAGCACGAGTCAAACTTCTTCATCACAATCAACACAAACAAGGCGATGACCGGGCTCGGCTCCGAGGCAGACCTCGCTAAGCGGTGCGTGAAGGAGGCGCTAGACTACATCGCGGAGACGCGCAACATCTGCGGGATCATCAAGTTCGGCCCGAAGAGCACGCACTACCAGGACGACCGCTTCGACGACGTGATCGAGTCGATCGAGTGGAACGCGGCCGTCGAGACCGGCGAGAAGCTCGACCGGCTGCACGCACACGTCTGGCTCACGCTGCACCACTACAGCCAGGTGCAGGTCAACATGCCGATGCTCGCGCGCACTTTCAAGCAGCAGTACAACGAGCGCGTCAAGGGCTACGGACTCGGCAAGGGTCTTCAGATCTCGCGGCAACCCTACGTGAACGTGAAGCTACTGCCGACCTCCGACTGGGCACAGGTGATCCACAGGTACATGCGCAAGGCGATGGTCGATTAAATCTGAGCCGAAGTGTAGAATGGTAGCCTCCGCCTTCGTGCCATTGGGCGCAAAGTCGAGGCTTACCCCAACACAAGAGAAGAAGGAGCTCACAGAGTTGAAGCGTCAGTGGCCGAGCGACGTGCCCTCGTTCGAGCTATGGGCTGCGGCGACGTGCTACGACCCAGACTTAGACTTTGGGGGCCCGATCTTTCAGAAGCTGATGCACGTGATGCTGACGAACTCTCCGCCAGGGTACAAACCAGAGAGCGTGCGTCACAAGCTTGGCCCAGAGCACTGGCACTTCAGACCGTACAAAAACGAAGCTGGCTGGCTGACACCTAACAAGCAAGAACGTTATGCAGATAAGAACACCACTGGTTCAAAAAAGGGTGGCGCTACTGTAGGTGAGGAGAGAGAACTGCCGGCGTCGTTTGCACAGCACAGTGGTCAAGGCGTGCGTCTCGGTGCGCATGGTGGTGCTAGTAGAGGATTCTGGGTAAAGGGCCCAAATCCTAAAGCTAAAGTACAGGTTGCCCTTGTAGCCGCTCCATCTAGTCCGATCGGCAAATTGAACTTCTTAATTAGCGCAGGCTTTGCCACCGAGGTCACAATGCCACAGGGGGCTGGGAAATGCGACTTTCTCACTCCACAGACACGGCAGTGGATCAGCGCGACAACCGCTGGCAGTAAGAAAGTGGATGCAAAGGCCAAAGACGGCTGTGTGTCGTTCGGTAATCAACTGGCCGCTTTTTATGGTCTGTACTTCTACCCGGGGTGCAGAGAGATAACCCGGCAATGGAAAGTGCGCACAAGGGGCTACACGATTCGGATGCGACTGCCAAACCCCGCGTACGAGCGTAATGGCAACCATCTGATCGTACACGAGCCACATTACAATGGCAAGCGCGAAGTCGGCAACGGCTTTCGTATGTTCACGCTGCGCGGCGGAGCCATTAACTTCGATCAGCTTGCGCGAATCGACCAAAAGAACTCGAGGATCGTCGCTGCAATCGCACCCTTTGCTTCAAAACCCAACGCAGCACTGTACTGGGACGAGAAAGGTGGGTCGATTGCGGAAGCCTGGACGCAAGATGAGATGTGGACGCTGCTAGAAGGCTCCAAATGGGAGGGCCGATGCTTCAAACGAGACGATTACCCCGATAGGCAGAATGGTGGCAGAGCGTTTGGCTGGACGATGCCACAAGCGCTCTGTCTCTGGCCACACGTGGACGACGAATGGGAGGTGGTTACGGAGGGCAGCAACTACCCAGGCTACCAACCATGGCCTAAATTTAGTGACGGTGGTAAAGAGGGTATCCAGAACTGGCCCAAAGAGGAGGACCCGACTGCCTTAATTGACTACTTCGAAATGCCGCCCGTCAAAGCCGACCGTCAGAAGTGGGCGCTTGGGGAGAGCTTCCGGCGATACGAGGACAGCAACGCGATCCTAGCTGGAGACGAGCCCCAGGCGACCGCACAACCGACCACATTCACCGCCGCAACTGTGGTCACAGCTACGGGCGAGCCGGGCGACGCTGCGAACGACGACGAGACGCCCGGAGCGGGTACGGCCCAGGCACAGAGCACCGCAGTCGTCGAGGCAGAGATCGAGGACGGGCTCACCGACGAGCAGATGGAGGCTGATGAGCGCGGCGAGGAGTTGAAGCAGGAGGAGGAGCCAAAGGGAGAGCAAACTCAGAAGGAGCGGCTCAAACCAGGTGCAATGCGGCGCGACAGGGACAACGGCGGCAACCGGCACTTCTACAGTCTGCGATACTCACCGTGGCCGCCGCGGGACCTCTACAACCAGCCCAAGGAGAACGTACAGCGCAAACCTTTGAATGGTAAGGGAGTCGAGGAGTATCGCGAGAAGTACGGCGGCATCGGCAACCTGCTCTTCCACTCACAGCCGAGCAAGATCGTTGGGATCAAGCAGGACTTCGGCACGCCACTGGAGATCAACGGCGAGCGCATCCTGGACATGCCACTCGACTCCTACCGGCGAGACGACTTGAGCGAAGAGCAGCGCGAGGTCTTCCGGCGCAACATGAGGCGCATCGTGGCCATCTACTGGGACCAGTCGGGCGACCTAGGGGTCCACACGAGCCACCGCATGTCAGTCGATCAGAAGCGCGATGGCATGCTCAAAGGGCTGTGGGGCACCAAAGAGGACAGTGCGGGGTGGAAAGTGCTTGTGGTTCCTCCAAAGCCACATTCCTCCGGTGGTAATGTCACACCGCGCCAGATCCTTCCGCGTGTGTTCGAGGAGGAGCCACCGGAGACGAGCAAGACGCTGATCACGGGTGCGCGCGAGGAGGCGGACAAGCTAGATGTGGATGGAGTGGTGTCAGAGATGCTCGTGAAGGAGTGGCTGCAGACGCCGTGGCACTACCAGTACCTGCCATACCAAGTCGCGACCTCGACCTTCAAGGAGGGGGAGACCTACTGCGCCGGTTGCAAGCGCTGTTCGCGGCCCTTCTTTGAGTACAAGTTCCTCTACGCCGAGTACCTGCTGAGCAACGAGCGCACAAAGCACTGGCCGCACCTCTACTGGTACAAGGAGGGCCAGGACGTCTCGACCAAGGTAGCGCCGCAGCCCTTCCACGATCCGGACTTCTGGAGCCAGCCGGTGCTCAAAGCGAGACAGAACAAATCGACGGGCAACCTCAACGCAGACGAGCTGCTTGAGGACCGCGGCTACCACAACTGGCTGACCAAGCTCTTCCTGCTTGGCTGGGTGGACGACGACACGAAATACGGTCGCTACAACAAGAATAAGTGGGTTCAAGCTGGGCAGGAGTCGCCACTGGGCCGCGAGTGGTCAAAGCGCGCCATGCTCCCGCACCTCCGAGAGCAGTGGAAGGCTGGAAACAAGTGGACGTTTCGCGAGTACTACAACCACATGTACCTCGAGGACGGCGTGTACGAGGGTCTCGTGCAGGGCGTGATGCGCAACAACAACTCCAAGGTGCGCTTCGGGATGACTGACTACAAGCTGATGCGCTCGATCAAGTACGGCAACACGTGTCGAGACTGCGCTGCGACGCTCGCCCTCGCACCCGGCCTCTACGAGCGCACCGGTGTCGTCCGCGCCGAGACGCTGCTGGTCCGGAGCAAGCAGGTCGCCTCAAAGCATCTCTCGACGTGGTGGCTGCAGCTCAACGGCGTCCAGCTGAAGGGTGGCTTTGGCAAGTTCGATCCGTGGTTCATCTTCCTGCAGACGGGACACGACGATAAATACAAGTACAATCGGCCGATCGACGGCGAGCAGTATACGCGGAAGCTCCTCCTAGAGCCGAACGCACAGGTCGATGGCAAGGACGTGTGGGACGATGAAGACCACAAGAAGCTCGTGCGACAGCTTGCAGCACAAAAAGACAAAATGGTGAGTCTTGACCGACAGACCACGGCGAAGCTCGTCGATGTACTGATGAGCAAGTCGCGCACACAGGCTGAGAAGCTGCACCTCCTCTGGGGAGACAAGTGGGAGGACAAGCTGACCGCACACCTCGACGCCGCGGAGGAGCAGGTGAACGCGCGCAACTGTACGCTTGGTGACGGCACGGATATGTATACGAAGCACCGCGTGCCGCCCCAAGTGCACATCCAGCCGGTCTACGATGCGAACCTCACCGCGCAGGCCACGAAGCTCAAGAACGCACTCGACGGCGCGAAGGGGTCACTCGATGACATCATTAAATGGCTCGATTCAGGGCGCGCGACGACGCTGCAGGTACCCGGGCACGGCAGCTACGGGGCGCTCCGCGACATCCTCCACCAGGCGCAGTACGAGATCGCGCACCGGTACGAGTACATGCGCGACCCGAAGACCGCACTTAAGCGCTTCGACTCCAAGCACTACCGCACCGAGCACCGCGACTTTACGCACAAAGGCACGGAGCACTGCCTGCGCACGCTGACATTGATCAACCCCATCAAGGGCGCCGAACTCCCGAGGCAGACCAAAAAAGAGAAGGACGCGGGCATCAGCTACCTGCAGATCAACGGCTACGTGCACCGCGAGGTCATCTACAAGCCTGATAAAAAGGACGACTGGAACGGCGACGGCTTCCTGTACACGAACAGCAAGCTCGAGAAGAAGCACGCCAAGTACGGCCAGTACCCATTCTCACCAGTCCAGGAGCGCGAGCTGAAGCAGACCCGCGTCTTCATCACCTACTCACTGCACCGCCGGATCCGCGACCAAGACGAGGCGCTGTACGTCATGCAGCAGATGGGGGACGCTGTACGCACGATCTTTGGGCTCGACAAGTACCTGTGCCAGCTGATGATCTTTGGCATGCGCATCAGCAAGGCTCCGGGGGCGCAGAACACGCTCACAAACCGCCACTGGGAGGCTATCCCGAGAGCGCGCAAGGATGACACGGAGTTCTACGGAGTCGACCAAAACAACTCCTACCTCTATGACAGCTACGCGACGCATGTGGAGTCCACTGAGGTTGACGCGGGCATCGAGATCGGGCCGACCTACCACATGCCACACTTCCACACGCTGCTCACGATCAACCACTACAGCTATGTGCATGTGGACACGCGGCGCATGTCGGCACTCCTCGAGCAGATGTTTAAAGGAGTCGGCGAGTTCTCGGATGGTCGCTACGAACTGAAGGACCGTGGCGGGCTCCCGTTCTACACGGACAACGAGAACCCCTACGTGGACATCCGCCTCTTCCCGACCGACAACTGGGCCGAGGTCATCGCCGGCTACGTGCGCAAGACCGCGATGCCCGGAATCTTCGAGGCCAAGCGCATGCAGACGGGAATGAACTAATTTTCCAGTCGCGTATGTTAGTATGGAAACCACACTTAACTCGACTATCAACGACTATCCAGTGAAGCTCGAGGCTCCGGAGTCGCCGCTTGCACCTGAGCCCGCGGAGCCGCCGTGCTGCCCGTTCGAGCTGCCGCCGCTCCACTTGCTCTCCGAGCCCGCCGTCGGTGACCTCGCGGTGGCGCTCCTAGGTGCATTCGGCATCGGGACGATCATAGGCTCGCTGCTGACATACTCATTTTCTAGGAAAGGAGTGCAGAATGCTTAGTACGTATTTAGTCGCGATTCATACCGGGGTCGACTACGACGGGGGCAGCTACGACGCGGCGGCGGGGCGCATGCTGCACGTGCTGACCGAGGCGCTCACGAAGGCCGACTCTCTCGCGGAGCTCACTGGCAACGCAGCGCTGCAGGGCTGTCACGCGGAGGTGGAGATTGGTTTGGAGGATGCGGGGGCAGGGCGCGAGTTGATCGGCAAGGCAGTCCTAGACTTGACAGCGGACGACAAGGTGAAGCTCGACAAGGGCAAGCTCACGAAGGTGCTGAAGAGACTCGCGGAGACGGAGGAGTGGCCGCTCATGAAGATCAACAAGAAGGCAGTGATCGAGTAGGAGGGGGGAGGAGGAGGAAGCGGGTGCTCAGTGCATGCAGTCGAAGCACAGCTGCGCGTCGATGTCCTTAGCATTGCCGCACTGGCAGCGGTCGAGGCCGTTTGGCAAGATCGACTCGAGCGCCGCAAGCTCAGCCGTGTCCTGGGCCTCGACTAGCGCCGAAAGCTCGGCCTCGTCCTGCTCCTCGAGCTTGGAGTCGTCAATGAAGTCGATGTCGGAGGAGTGCACCGAGCCTTCCCACTGCGAAAAGGGGGCAGACGGGAGAATTTGGAGAGTGTGGGCAGCGTCCGGGGTGTGTGCCTGAGCATTTAAGTTCTGGGGCACGCACCGAGTCCGCATCACCGGCCGACGTATCCTTGACGTCTTGCGCAGCCTGGCTTGCACCGGGGCTCGATCCCTCGTCGTAGAGGTCCTTCTCGGTGGCCGACTCTCCACTCCGCAAGTCGACCTTGCGCTTCTTGCTTGGCGGCACGTTCTCCTTATTATCTGCATAAGCAAACGGGTCCTCGGCGAGGTAGTAAGGGAGGCGCGTATTGAACCCGTAGCCGTAGTACTTGGCTAAGTTCGTGTAGTGAAGGTTGTCTACCACCTCATCCAAGTTGTGGTCCGAGTGAACGCCGACCATGTCATAGAAGCCCCGGAGGTTGTTGGAGTCGAGCGCACGGAAGCCGAACCAAGTGGAGTTCAGGAGCGCGTCGTAGAAGTTGTAGGGCGTCTGGTCGAGCGCCGACGTGATCGTGATGTTCTTAAAATCGACCGTGAGGTTCTGCACAGCGTCCACCTCGCTCGTGATGCGCACCCAGTCGGTCTTCTTGAACATAAGACAGTTCTCGCGGCGCAGCATGTCGTCAGTCAGCTCGCCCTCCTGCAGCGGGATCTTCTGCGAGGGGCCGCCGTCCATGTCCATCTCCACGCGCACGATCGGCCACTGAAGCTCGTCAACCTTGTAGAACTTGGCCTTGCCGTAGTGCGCGAACGTGGAGTGCTCGACCTCGCGCTTGATCGACTCCGACTGGAAGCGCTCCTTGAGCACGTTCTGGATCACCGTGCAGACCAGATCGACGCGCACGCACACGAACTCGAGCGCGGCGTGCACCGGGTCCTGCACGCAGCGGAAGTTGTGCCAGAAGATGACGTTCTCTGCGCGGTCGAGCAGAGACGTCGTGTTGCGCACGCGGTGGATCGCCAGGACGAAGCGTTCGAGCGTGGAGGTGAACTTGGAGGCGATGAACGTCTGCTTGCCGCACTGCGTGGTGATGTACTCGAGGATCGGATCCCACGCCGCCTCCTTGCCGAGCGCAAGCGTCTCGAGTAGCAGCATGAAGTAGAGCACGAATCCCCAGCCATTCGCGTTGCGGCAGTACTTCTTGTTGATCACCGCGCCCATGAAGGTGCAGCAGTCGTTGATCGCGAGTGCGTCCAGCTTGCCGTCGTAGAGGAGCTCCGTGAGGTCGGGAAGCAACGCCGAGAGCAGCTTCTTGCACGCGGACCACTCCATGTTATCGTCGGCGCTCGTCGAGTCGTCCACGCTATCGGTTTTGAGCGGCGCGAAGTGGATGAAGATGTTGCGCTGCCAGAAGGCGTCGTCCCTCTCGTGCTGCGCGCAGGAGGGGGGGGGGGAATCAGACGCGCAGGAGGTGGCACGGGCTACAGCGGCGCGCACCGGTACCACGTTGGAAGTCGCGATGAAGGAGGTGCGCGGCTTGCGGGTCTTGCCGCAGACGAGGCGCGCCGTCTTGTCGTATGCTATTGCACGCAATTTCCAACAACAAGAGCAGTATGGAAGTCAAGTATTGCAAGCGATGTGATGCTGACAAGCATAAATCAGTGGCAGAGACAGCGTACTTGCATGCACCATGTCCTTGAGCTTCTTCGAGTCTTCCTGGCCGCGCGTGGCGATCTCATCAATCACGAGCGACAGATCGGCCTGCTGGTAGAACCGCTCGAAGTACCTGAGATTGTGTGTGTGTGTGTTAGTAGGTGCTCTGGCAAGAGGCGGGCTGTAGAAGCATACCCGGGACCCGAGGAGGCCGAGCCAATCGACATGCCCATCGCGCCGCAGCCGACCAGCTGGTTGACGCAGTCGGCCGCCTCGGACTTGCCCGTGTTGGGCGCCTCGGAGATCGCGGTGGCGGAGTACACGCCCTTCTGGATGACCTCGGCGTTCCAGAAGCGCGACGAGTAGAGGTGCATCACGCCGACCGCGAAGACCACCTTGGCGGGCACCGCGTTGTTGAGGAAGCGCATCGGAATCATCTTGAGCCAGAACTGGTAGAGGATCGTCCAGCGCACGTGCGGCTGGGGGACGATGACCACTTTCGGGTAGTCGTCCACAGCCAGGCGCAGGATGTTCTGCATGCCGGAGAAGAAGCTCGGCAGGTAGCTCAGCTCGCACTCCTCGAGGGGCATCAGCTCGCCGTGCTTGAGCGCGCAGTTGCCAAACACCCAGGTGTCATCATGGCGACCAAAGAAGGTCACGCAGCGCGTCGGCGGCCGACTGGGCTGAGTCTTGAGCCAGCAGTTGAAGTGCTCGCACGTCATGGTGGGCTTCAGGTGCGAGGAGATCTTCTGGAAGAGGCGCGTCAGGTCGCCAGCATACTTCATCTCAGATGGCGAGAGCAGCACCTCAGCCTCGATGACCCCCGCGTGCGAGGCGTTTGGCGAGTGCTCGGGCGTGATGCGCACCACCGGACCGTCGCCCACCTCGCAGCGCACCAGGACGCGGTACGACGGGAAGCCCATCTCGCGGTCCGCAAACTCGTACTGGTGCGTCACCTCGAGCATCTCGAAGTTGGCGAGCGACTCCCACATGAGCTCCTTGCCGACCCGCTTGCGCACCGAGAAGCACATCTGCCCCTCCTCGTTCGCCACGTTGCCGAAGGTGAACTTCTCGCGCGACACGTGGTCCTCCTCCGCCTCCTCGCCGACCACTGGCGTCATGGGGGTCACGGGGCGGAAGGCGATCGCGGACGGGGGCTTTGGCCACGAGTGGCCCTTGAACTGGTCGACGATGGAGCGCCCGCCAATCTGCACGAGCGAGCCCTTTGGCACAAAGACATTGCCGAACACCTCGCCGGGTTGCATCTGCAGCACGTGCTGGCGCCTTGGGATGTCGCTGAGTGTCGAATTGAGGCCAATCGTCCACTCGTGGTCTTCCGCCAGAGCGCCGTTGACCTGCAGCCCTGTGGTGACAACATGCAGGCTGTAGCACAGGTTGCTTGCCTTCAGCACCTCGAACGCCGTGCCGTCCGGGAAGTGCGCGATGCAGCGCGCCTTGCCATTGGGTCCAACCTCCTCGAACACCGTGATGTGCGTCGGAATCTCGTCGGGCATCAGTGCGGCCAGCGGCTTCAGCTGCGAATACTGGATGTTGTGCACGCGTAGACCGCCGGCGTCGCCGTCACCGATGATGCTGCGCAGAGCGTTCGCGCAGACGCCACTGAAGTACGTATCCTCCGGGCCGCCAAGTGTCACTGAATAGTGCACGTCGCGCACGCATTGGTACGCCGCGACGCGCTCCCACGTGAACATCCCAGCCGGTGTCGCCACCATCGCCTTCACCTCAGGCATCTTCTGTGATGGCAGCCCGGTGCGCGCTTGGCCACTGATCGGCGAGACGGGGCGGCTGCTGTGGTGCGAGGCGGCTGACGGTGAGCGGGCGTCCATTCGTCGCGGTGGGGCGTCGGTGCGATGGGTCGGCGGGGCGCTGAGAAAGCGCGCG